>Ga0265797_10004802_pt1 | contig 20281 bp, 16 predicted proteins | sample P2T30metagenome_FD_192433 | JGI IMG/M metagenome (GOLD analysis project Ga0265797, IMG submission 192433) | Plant litter microbial communities from East Loma Ridge, Irvine, California - P2 T30 | ecosystem: Environmental > Terrestrial > Plant litter > Unclassified | place: USA: California...
GGACGTTCCCACAGGTGACATCTCTGACGCCTCTGTCTTCGCCGAGTACTCGGTGCCCAAGATGTACCTCAAGCTCCAGTACTGCGTCTCTTGCGCCATCCACGGCAAGATCGTTCGGTACGTCTACAGAACACCCAGCGCGATCACCTTTCGCTGCTCTGCGAATCCACGCACGCATTGACTAACACCAAAAAGTGTCCGTTCCCGTGAGGGTCGCCGTAACCGCGCCCCGCCACCCCGCGTGCGCTTCAACAAGGACGGCAAGAAGATCAACCCTCTCCAGACCGGCAAGGTCGCTGGTGCCGCCTCTTAAGCATGTCGCATGACCGAATATAACCCAAAGACGAAGTTCGATTTCATGCATCACGGCTATTGAGGAAATCATGGGTGCATCTGTCTCTTGATTGAGAAGAGGGTACGGGGAACGTGTTTGCAGCGGAAGGAAATACCCCGTGCTGGCCGTCTGAAGCGCTCGGTAGTAGCTGCAGATAGCTCAGAATCCAGAACACCTTGAAAGTCGGGTTGTGTTTTACGCCACGCACGCGTTGCCGTTTGGCATTTCAGCTCTGCTACAATGTTCTTTTGGCCTCTGGGATGTCGATTACGGCTTTTGGAATCTGGAAATGGAGACGATGGGAGATCCAGATCCTTGTCCTGCCGTTGCGGTGTTGAATGCTGCCTCACGCTCAGCACTACTACCCACGATGGGAATAAAAATGTCTGACAGCACATGAATACATTCAATCCATCACAATCGTACAGTATGATATTACACAAACACTACTATTCTACAGGCACTCCATCCACATCCCCATCCTCATCACCCAAGGTCTGCCCCTCCCCCTCCGCCTGCGCAAGCGCCAAGTCAACACTCGAAGGTCGGAACGGCCACTCCAAAAACGCCCTGATCAACCCATCCATCATTTCGTGACTGAGCATGCGCACCGACATCTGGCTCGGATCCATCCGACCGCCCTTCCTCGCATCCGTGATCGCGGGAACCAGCGGCACCAGATCTTGTGCAGCGTTAGGGGCGACGCGATCCAGCGCCGTCGTCAGCGGGATTGCAGTCGAGCTGTGCACGATCTTGATCACTTCCTGGCAGGCCCTGATGCCCTCGACCTTGTCCGCGACGCCTGGCGAGGAGAGGTCTCGCGGTCGTGGAGTCAGGTCGAGCAGCGTGAGATCGTATTGTGGCCAGAATTCGTGGGGGAAGGCACGCAACGGTTCATGGGGACGGCGGTCGCGCGGGATGATGGGCGGTTGGGCTTCGAGAGAGATGAGATCTTCGAGCAGGGTGTGGATTGTTTTCATCGTGCTAGAGGAGACGATTCCATCGATTAAAGTGGCGTGGAATTTATTCAGAGCTAGGATTTGGTCATGGAGGGTGGAGAGGGCGGCGGCGGCGGCGGTGGCGGTGGGATAATCGGGGTCATTGGAGGCGGGGGTGAAGTTGATTTCTCTCACGGCGGCGTAGTTGGCTTCAAGGTTGAGGAGGCGTGCGGTAGTGTCCATGGCGACTACGGCGCGGAACTCAGCGCCCTTGCTGCTATGAAAGGTCATATCATTCGGTCGGCTTTTGATGGCGTCGACGCTTTGCTGGTAGCGCACGTGGCGGGTGTACATGTTCCGGAGGGCCTCGGAGGTCCGGTTGCCTAACCTGCCGCCTTCTTTCCTGATTCTCGTGCTGACCAGTACGGCTTGCATCTCCTCGAGAAGCTCTTTGTAGTCTTTGACGGCTTTCTCGAGGTCGTCTATCGTCGTGCAGGTTGTTTTGAGAATGCTGTCGTGGGCGTGGAAGTCATCTTCCAGCATAGTTGGCTCGAGCGCCATAGGCTGTTCGCGGCCCTCTGGGATTACCTGTCCCTTCTCGGCCATTCCGCGCTTGACACGACCCGCGACATAGGCGTCCATCTTGGGCGTGCGCGGAGAGTCCATTTTGGATTTACGCAGGGCGGTCTCCAGACGCGATACTCCTGCGACCTCTGTGAGAGACGCGCCCATCTGGAGGCTCATGTCGTAGCCCCTCTTGCCTCGAATGTTTGTTGGCAATGTCATCGTTTTCGTGGCATCTGGAGCCCACCACAGCATGCGTACCAAGCCGCTCCGTTGGAAGATGTCGTTCGTTAGCGCGCCGTATGTCATGTGTTGCAGGATCAGACTGCTGTGGTCGACATAATTCGCCTTATGATTGATGGGATATTTCCTCCATAGATTACCCGTGAAGAGAATGCTTGTGTCCAATTCGCGTAGCTTGGGGTCGTCGACCGTCAACGCTGGTTGATCTGGGAACATAGTCTTGTCGTCGAGCAACGATCTGTAGTTATTCCAGTATTCCCGTGGGTGAGAACCACATAGCAGTGAGTGGCGATACTTCGAGTCGGGTTTTTCCAAGAGAGGTTTGATGAACTGGTCGTAGTATCGCATCTCTGGCTCCATCAAGATGTGGCGTTTGGGTTTCAGGAAGTCATGCAACTTCGAAGACCACACGCATGCACCCGGGTGAACGTCGATGATGGTGCATCCTTTGTACATTTCCAGGCTAGGTGCCAGATAGCCTAGGATATCGTCTGAAAAATGGGTTAGAGATTGCGGGACACGCGATGGATGGATGTGTGAGATGACCTACCGCATAGTTGCTCACTTACTATCTCCGCACGCTTGCCTGGGGTACGATCGTGATTCTTGTTGGACCTCACCCGACGCTCCGCCTCGAGGCTGTTGAATCCGCCAAAGACATCCACAAGCTTTGATGTCACAGGATACCGCGGGTCTCTGTAATGTTTGACCCGATCCAAGTTGACAGCATGTCTTCGCAAGGTTGCTCTCATCTGGAGACGGAGACCGAAACTGTAGTAGCTCAATGCAACTAGGAAAAGAAAATATTCGGAATCGAATGGCGATATGAATTTAAGTGAAAGGATGTGAATTAGATGGAATACTCCTAATGGATGGATGGAAAAGTCTCCCGGTACGCTCGCCCTTGTGGCAAGCAGGGGTCCGATTGGGTCCAAGGGTCTTGCCGCAGCTCACCCGAAACGTTAAACTAGACTGGACGACCAGGCATCCAAACAGCGACTTGAAGTTAAGACCTTGGACTCACGGCCTCACTACCTACTCTTCAACCTTCAGTACACTAAGCATTGCCACGGCTTCTTCGATTCTTTACATTTTGCTCAGGTTAAAGACTTGTAAGACTTACGGCAGTTCCTCAAGGGAGGCGCAAGTCTGAGAGCGTAGAGTTCATCAGTCATCACTCGTTCAGGCGGCCCTTCAGATTTACTTACACGTCGTTTCGATTCGTGTGCCGAACATGGCGCTCTCAAGACACCATGCCTCTATCACGCGGCCCATGAATGTACAGGAAATCGTTGCTCAGGCTAAAGAGTTCGACTTCTCAACTTCGCGCGATTTGCGACAATGGCTACGATCAGCCCGGATGCTGTTGACTGAGGCTGCCATCAGCGAGCAGGAAGGCAACCTGCAGATGGCCTACCTCTACCTCTACCGCCATGCGGAGCTCGTCATGTTCAAAATCCCCACACACCCGGACGCTAAGAATCCGAAGTTCAAAATAGACTTGAACCAGGCCATGAAGGCTGTCAACAAGAATCTAGTCAAACTGGAGCAGTGGAAACCCAGGATTGTCCAGCAGTATCAGAGGTACGCCAAAGTAATGGAAAGGCGCAACGCTGAGAAGCAGCGGATCCTCGACGAGCACCGTAAGGAGGAATGGCAGCATGGCTTGGGAGGCTCGTCACACAAGCTGTCACTAGGGAGTCCTGTCGGCGAGGAAGCGGATCATGGCCTCGCCGAATCTTTAGACGCCCGCGAGAATAGTCATCTCGCGGTCAATCTCGCGCAAAATGAGCTCAGGAGGCGCGATATTAACAGACAGACAACGCGACAGGCTGGGGTCTCGCCCGGCACGGTTGCTTCACGACGGCAGGGACTCGTGATGGATGTTGAGGATCCTCATGACCCGCAAATGGGGCGGAGGACTGACACTGACAAGGTCTACGATGGGATCAGAGAAGCTGGCAGTCATCTTCACCGACGTGGCCAAGAAAGCCGCGATGCTCGGACCCACGATGTACCCAACCAACAGCGTTATCAGTACCCGACAGTACCAGCCAAAGAAGGAACAATGCAGTGGAATAGCGCACCGTTACAGCCTCGAGACTCGAAACCATACCGCGATCAACCACCGGCCATCCCTGCCAAGGACGGGTCTCACGACCATGCGCCTCCTATTCCCGGGAAACATAGCGATCGAGCAAGCGTAGCTACAGTGCCTCAAAAGACTGCATCGCAGGTCACCTTTAAACCAAATGCTTACACCGAGGGAGGCGTCCCACTTCGAACGGTTTTCCTCCCCCCAACCTTGCGCACGACGTTCCTAAACCACGCACATGAGAACACTGCCCGCAACTTGGAGACTTGCGGCATCCTGTGCGGAACGGTCATCTCAAATGCGCTATTCATAAGCCACTTGGTGATTCCAGACCAGACAAGTACGAGCGACACGTGCGACACCACGGAAGAGGGCGACAATGCACTGTTTGACTATTGCGACGGCAATGACCTGCTAGTCTGCGGCTGGATACACACGCACCCATCGCAGACGTGTTTCCTCTCATCGCGCGACCTACACACAAGCTCTGGCTACCAAGTGATGTTGCCGGAGGCAATCGCCATTGTGTGTTCGCCGAGGCAGAATCCGGACTGGGGCATCTTCAGGCTGACCGATCCACCGGGTCTGCCTGCGGTGCTTAACTGTCAGCAGAAGGGTCTCTTCCATCCACACAGCGAAAACAACCTCTACACAGACGCGCTGAAGCCAGGACACGTTGTCGAGGGACCAGGCCTCAAGTTTCAGACCGTTGATCTGCGGAAAGCTTGAGCCGCCTATGTTATGCAGGGCGGTCCGAAGTGTGCGCTCCATATCTGTGAGTGAAGTGAGTGTTGGGTGCAGATAGAAAGAATTCGAGACTGCAGACTGTGAAGTAGACATGTGAAAGTGCCGAATGTAGCAGTCTTACAGTGTTGCCTGGGTGAATAGGCGAATGACTGGCATGTCGTGGCATGGCATTCGTCATCTCCCATCGTGCAGGAATCGCATTTGTGATTGACTGTCTCAAAACCCCAGACTACCTAAGGTAGTTAGCGACGCAGGGTCCAACGTCATCGCGGCGCCTGTGACCAACCCACTATTATTCTCCTGAAGAAATGCATCACTTTGCCCTCGCAAGACACCGACATTGACATCAAAATCACTGCTACGACTTTTCCTGATCACCGCTGCGATACCGTCGCACCCAATCTCCACTCCTGTCACCGATCGCGTTCAAACCTCTTTGCGACAGCTTCAGAATTGGCAAACCGCGATCAACTCGCTACCTCCAGGTACCAACTGCGACGGACTCGTACAGTACACCAAGACCTTCGGGGACGCTACATACATAACCTTCTTGCCTTTTATCGCAAGGCTGCCATCCGCCACCATGTCCAACGCACCAACGCTGTTCAATCTGCCGCCGCCGCCGTCAGACCCCGTGACCCCGTCTGAAGTCCCGTGAGCCCCTCAATGCGCCGACAACCCAGCTCGACCTTGGCTAACCTGTGCAGATCGCGAAGCGGTACCCCTAACTCTGCTATCACCTCCATGTCGGAACTGTCTACTGTAGCAATCAAGGATGGCCACCGCGGACATTTGCCCCACCAACACACCCAGGCGCCCTCAGGCCTAAGCAACCAGCTCGACGCCGAGCGCGCAGATCGCATTTCTCGCCTTGCTGGTCTCGAGCGCGTCACCACTGCTCGCAACCCTACACCTATCGGCCAACTCACTCCAGGCGCTGCAGTGCCTGCGCACCCACCGCATGGCTACTTTGATGCCCAAGGTAACCCTGTCATGGGTCGCGAGCGCAGCACCGTCGGAAGCGCTTCCGCTACCGGCAGTGTCGGCGGTCGCACAACATGGGCTGACAGCGAAGCTGGCGACGCGGACAAGATGAGCGAAAGTCAAGACATGGACATGGATACGTCGTCGGTAGGTGGTATGTCAGAGGAAGGTACCGGCAGCCTAGTCGGCTTTGGCGAATCGGGCACCCGTACACCTGCCCGTCAGAGCGTGATCAGCAACACTGGAGGTAAGAGTGGGACACCGACTGCGCGCGACATGAGGATGAACGATGGCGCTGCCTACAACCGCGACTCGAGTGATATTCGCCCTAACACAGGCCACACCGGCAGTGCTGCAGAGCAGGCTGAACGTATCATGAGAGACAACATGGACACCACCAGCAATGATCGCATGCTGGGAGGTAGCGGACAGAAGAACGACCTGGGAAAGTTTGGGTTTGAGAAATGAGGACGAAAGATGGGAGGATACTAAACGTGCAAGGGGAAGGCACTGCGGGCAGGACGGCACCCTTGATCGTCGTATCTTCTTCCGACGCGTTTCACCGGAACGCTTTAACGGGTTACGACGCATCACACTATCACACAGAAGAAAACCAGGAATTTCACGATAATACCAGGAGCAAATCGTTGGAAGCATAGTTAGGTAGTCAGCAGTACGACGAATGTTTCCTTTCAAATGGTTCTGGTGCGCAATCGCTGGTATGAGATCGTCTCGATGGTAAAAGGCTAGAACGCAGATCTTTTCGACTTCGATGGAGCTTGTGGAATCGGCGCTGCCTACACATCGATCGTCCATCTGCATCTCGGCTCTTATGTCCAGACCCCGGCTGACTACAAAGATGGGACATTGAGCTTAGGTACTTTCTACAATCCGCGCAGGCTGTTTCGATCTTTGGCCTCATGGCAGGATTTCGTATGTACCTGATTGAGGTTTGTCCCGTCCTCTGATTGGTTCAAGGGTTGGGTCGTCGGTGCGCTCAACGCCAAGATTTAGTCAACTTCATGTTAGCCGCAAACATCCCCTCCACCCTTGTCCTCATTGCCCGACCTCCGCCCGCCATCAACAACACAGCAGACTTGCGGCTCTCCGCTCTGTGAAATCAACAATGAAGTGTCGATTCCAACGGGGAGACGGATCGATCTACCAAACCCTACATACTCACCAAGCCAGGCGTTAGTGCATGTCGCATTACGATCAGGCGAGCCGCATGAGCTCGAGCTGCCTCCATCTTCACGATCTCCGCAAATCTTTTTGGCTTTTTGGGGCTGCGGAGAGGCTCAGCCGGCAACGTCAGTCTGTCTACACGTCCAAAACTGCAATTGCGGCGTGCATGAGCCGCATTAGGAAAGGCGAGCTATTTGAAGGTTTGGGGATTACTTGCCTTGAGGTAGTGTACCGACAACTTGTCTGACGCTCGCTAAGTTATACCTCTGGAATCGGGGCTCTCTCTAGCTGATGCGACGCTCTCTACTACGACACTCGATGGAACGATGATTTGCCGCTCTACGAGGACTTGCCGCTCGCTGGACTCACGCCCTTAGTAGCGGCGCACCACAATTGCCGCCTGATCTGGCCACTTGAAGGGACACTTTCGTCAGCATTGGGTGTCCGAAGCTGCTGCCCGGCGGCTTGAGCCGTCTCGAGGAGCGAATAGACTATCACGGAGAATGTCCCGTAACAATGATTTCCTCTTTTGCATGATGGCGGTCTGGACCAGATCATCCAAAGCGTGTTTCTAGAGTCTGCACGTCAGTCGTGGATATCTACGACGGTGCCTTCCGCATTCGAGATGCTATCGACGATTGAGATGGTTATCAGACCGCCCTGGCCGCAACCGGACAGCGAACGTCACATTTGGTGGACTCATCATCAGTGGCGTCGGTGTTGTGAGGATACTCCAGATCCTCCTTGCTGACTTTGACCTAGTTTAGCTGCAGATTCTCTAGCTATAGAGTATGAACACAAGCTCATAGGCCGAATTGCACTAGCCACAATTTGGCACAGAGCTTTTCCATTGGACGAACAAACGGATCGTAGGCTTTGTGGCTTGTTTTCGAAACTTTGTTGCGTGGTTCACCAGGTTGAAGTTCATGCATTGGAACTTCAGTATTCGGTTATCGACGTCACTCAACGTTCGTCTTCTGCGGCATACGCCAGGTGGAAACCTCATCGGATCGAAATGGTACTCCGTCTGAGGCATTTGGAATGTCGCAGCCTTGCCGCTTTGGTGGGTATATAGTCTGTCTCTTCCTGTCGACTAATCGGCCAACACCGCACCATCTCCATCTCACGACATCCGAGCAGCCATCCAAAGAACGTCAACCAATCTCATCCAACATAAACTCCCACTGTCATCATGAAGGGATTCCTCGCTGCGGCTATTGCCATCCCGGCTCTTCTCGCCAATGCCGCGAGCGTTGGTCTTGCGCGCCAAACTGCCAACGTCAGTTTGTTCGAACTATCAAACGCCTCGACCTATACATGACTGACAGCGCCCTCACAGTTCGACGACATCACCGTCGCCGTCCCCATTCTTTCCCTGCAACCTATCGGCACCTATAAGAACCTTGTCTGGGATAGATTCAACGTGATCAACGTTGGCAACGCCGTGACCGGAGTCGCGGCCCAGAGCAAGCCGAACGTTGCAGTCCAGTACATCCTCAGCGGTAACAGCCTGAGCAACACCGCCACGCTCAAGCCCGCCAGCTCTAAAACCGCCTACTTCTCGCTGCAGAGCTTCTACTTCGGCTGCGTGCCCTCTTCGCAGGAGACTCTCGCGGGCGCCGCCATCCCATGCACCCTCACCCTTACTGGCAAGCGCAAGGGCAAGGTTGTTGTCAAGCAGGACATCAGCTTTGCTCCGTCGGGTCTCACCGGCCTCCTTGTTTCACCCATGAAGAAGCAGGAGTTTGCCGGCGCCTGGACTAATGTGGATGAGGTCTCCTTCGAGCAGACCGGTCTTCTTGGTGCTGCGACTAGCGTGCTTTACGACAACTTCAAGTACACTACTTTCACCTTCTAGAGAATTGCCGCGATTGGGATCGGTCGGAAGCTTCAATTGGGTGATGTGACAGGGTTAGGGTTGGGGTTGTGAATCTTCGCACAATTAATGATCACGAAATGGATGTTCAGTTTAGTAACTCTTTGGCACCGACAACATTTTCTTGTGACCCGTTTTGGAGCTGATTGTTGGCAGTCATAATATATCCACTCGCATCTGCCTTGGTTCTACACGGCCAGATTTATCTGGTGCCTAAACGGAAAGATGTCTACCGAATTGGTACACCAGCTTCACAAACCATTTTGGATGCACCAGATTCGCAAGGTATCATCCACATCTCCAACCAGGAATGGTTCCACGTGCGAACCATTTCTGGAATACCTGTAGCCGCCTCGGCTGGCGCCCTGCAAGGCCAACTCAGAGCCGGATGCAAGTTCCCACCCAATCAGAATGTCCCGTGTTGTGACGAGCTTCGCAGTCTGCGGCAGATGCCATTTGATGGACCTGCATAGACTTGTGCTCTAGTCCTGCGGAAGGCGCTACAGACATCAATATTGATACAGCCTGCCTCTCTCTAAGCGAGGCTTTGCCTTGGGGCGAGAGTCGGCAGAATGTTGCCTTGATTGCTCGTGCGGCTCTGAGTTCGGTGGGGCGATGAGGTTCGAGGCGATGTTATCTGACTGATTCCACTTCGTAGCTGGCAGCTTCGCCTGGTCTTCTATCTGTTGAGGTGTGTTCTTCTGGGAGCTAATCTATCCGGCGTGTTTTGGTACCTAGCGGCGCCCTTTTGGGGGACAGAGCTCGACAGAGACCCTCCCGGATCCCAGTGATGGCACAAGCGAATGTGTCTAACGGCGTTCTCACCATCATCGCGTCCTTCTCCAACGGCTTGGACGTGCTCAGGAAACTCAGGCAGTCGAACAAGAACGGTTCCAAACGTACCCAAGCAGCGAAGCGAAGCGACGAAGATGCCTTACGGCTGTTGCGTAGTCTACGCCATGGGCCCGAAGAGATAGGACGCGCGTACCAGGCTGGTAGCGTGCGCTGTGACAGCGAGAGATATGCCATGGGAGATGGTAAGTGTCCTCAGCATTCGAATCACCAATAGCTTACTGAGTCCATGGCAGCTACCGCACAGAACTCACTGGCAGAGATAGTGCTCAGATTGAACGCTGGGCTGGTCAGCATCATCGCCTCTTTCCTTGGCCGCGATAGCAAAAACAGGCCCGGTCTGGACTACAGGTCTCTGACAGATTTGTCTGAGGTGTCTCGTGTGCAGACTATCGGCGTCCTTCGGCAGCTTTACCAGCGACTGCTCTCGAAGCAGGTACCGCACGCTTTGCCATCCACTCGCAACAACAAGGACAAGCCAAAGGCAAAGAAGTCCAGCCACCACGCCTCACCCAAGCATACCAAGATCCGCCATCCGACTCTCGCTCGTGTGCTAATCGAGAATTCATCTGTTCCCTCACAAATCGCCCTCGTCCGGCCCTCTGGGAACCCCAAGAAAAGTCGTACACCGACACAATCACGGTCTTCAAGCCAGCCACTTCAACCGCATCTCCGACCGTCACCAGCAGCGTCGGTACCAAACCTCTCGATATCACCGCCACCGCCGCCGCCTTACTTTCCATCTGATCCTCTACCACTACAAGAGAAACATCCCGGCAAGCAACCTCGCCACCACCGCTCTGGAGCTTCACTCAACAAACCGCGCCCCCAACCAAAGCACAAACAATCAACTCCATTGCCCTCTCCGTTGCGAAACGACCGTCTTCCTCTTGACACCGACCCTCCACAAAAGTCGCCGCTCACCGATCTCCATCACAAGCGTCTCCGCCCCGAAACTTTCTATTCCATTTCTGCCCGCACAGCAAGCACCAAGCTCGGCGAGATCCCTATGCACAAATGGGCGGAGCCTTGGGATTACACAGCCGCGGAAGAGGCGAATCAGAAAGCTCTGGCGAGTGGGTGGCCCATCCATGTTGGTGAAGTCGCCAGTGGCGATAATGATAAGAAGATGAAAGTCGGATGCTGGAAGCGTTTGTTTGGGAGGAAGGTGAAGGCAACTCACATGTAGGCAAGTGAGTATCTTGATGTGAAATGACTGCACGAACGTATGATATTGAACAATCGTGATTTTCAAATCGATTCCACTCTCTTCATCATGTCGAGCGGCGGCCTCATACACGATTTGGTGAGCGGGTGCGTTCCTTGACTTCTATGCGCTCTCATTCGCCGGCACAGAACTCGGAGATATGATCTTGCGAGTTACGTTGATACATGAAATGCTCCGACTCTGCCCACTCCTCCATACGTATCCAGACCAGCGCAATATCGACGTCATCTACGGAGGGACGGTCGCAGGAGACCCTGCCCGTTGTCTGATGGTGGACTTGTGTGTTCATTTCGCCAGGGACTCCGAGCCCATGCAGGAGACTCACCCGGCCTTCTTGTTTGATCTGGCCCGAGCACTCCTTCAGAAGGCGGAAACGTTTGTCGCGCCTATAGACTACCGTAGTCGTAAGCTGGACATCGAGAATTTTCTGGTTTGAGGAGCAAGGTATGTGTAGCGTCGATGACATGATCGTCGTGCTTTGCTGACTGGATCCTTGTAGCATGAATCATCCTAGCGGTGGCATCCATCAATTTGGGGTTTGAAGCATCGCGTGTGACTTCGAAGGGTCACAACGGTCATTTCCAATTGCTAGCGCTTCCGTCGTTCATTCATGGCAATTCTATGCAGTTTCTGTATGGGTATATATCATTCAATCGTACTAGTCGTGTCATCGCTTCGCTTTGCCCTTCTTGGCCTTACCATTCCCTGCTGTCGCCGACTTGAGAGCCGGTTTGCATCGATTGCTGGGATCTTCAATGTGTTTAAAGAGTTTCGTCCGCGAAGGGAAAGACTCGTTGCACGAAGCACACTTTTGGCCATCCTCTTGTTCGGTCGAGACCGCCGATGCAGCGGCCTTCTTGGCTCGCTTCAATGCTGCTTTGCCCATCTTGGGTTTTGCGGGTTGGCTTTCGTTATCGGACGCTTCGGCGTCTGGTGATTTGAGACTGGTCTCTTCCAGGCGTTCTCGGACGGCTTCGGGGGATGCGTAGTCGGAGTCTTCGTCGGATTGATCTGAAGTCTCCTGTGATTGATTGGCAGACTTTTCCGGTTGCTCGTCGTTGTTGGCAGATTTTGACTCGGGCTCAGATTCAGAACCATAGTTTGCAGCGACTGTAACCTCTTCCTCGGCTTGTTCAGTATCTTTGTGGTAATTCAAGCCATTCGCGGCGCCCTTCTCATCCACAACCTCGAATGGATCCTCGTCAATGAGCTCGTAATCTTCCTCATCGATCTGCGGCGTCCCAGTTCCACTGCCAGCCACAACATCCAGATCCAGCTTCGCATTATCCTTCTTCATCTTCCTCTGCAACGCCTGGACAGCTTTCTGATGCTTCTTGCTCTTCTCATGTGCTTCGTACTGTCTCTCGCTCTTGAACTCCTTGTCGCAAGCCACACACTCGATGATCTCTTGCTCTGGCTCTTCCTCCTCGCTCTCCTCCTCCTCGGACGCCTCCCTGAACTTGTCCCATTCAGGAACATCTGCCTCTTGAATCTTCGCCTCGTTGGCGGCCCTAGCCCGAGCTCGTTGTGCGGTCGCTGCATCACGCAGAGCCTTCTGCCTATCTTCCTCCGATTGAGTGTTGGGCTTGTAACGAGGATCTCTCTTCCGGACGAACGCAACAAGCACCCTCACTGCCTCGTTGAACTCGCGAATCCCCTCCAGCCTCTCAGCATTATTCTCTCTCTCCATCATCCTACGAATGCGCCTGTCCGGAGCCTCTGACAGCCTATACTTGTCCCTCCAAGCAAAGGTCTTGACCGTCGCAAACCCAGCCCAAGCACCATAGAACTGCTTCACCACATCATCGTGCTCGTCGTCCTTGTGCCCAAAAGTCGGATATGCCCTCACATCGACATCCTCCCACGACCCAGCAATGTCCTCCTCCTCAGCCAATTTCTCAAAGGTCTCCCTGACAAACCCAAAGAACCCCGAAGGCGCATCCGTAAACTCGACATTACTGTTGAACTTCCTGACAAGCCGCGCCAGATCGTCCGCCGTCGTCATGCGCACGTTCTGGTACGTGGGTGCATCCTCACCTCCCGCCGCGCCATCCCCTCTCAAGATCGAGCTTTCGTGACTGTCGTACCACGCCCTCTCTTGCGGGTCCGAGAGAACTTCGTAGGCCGCTTGGACTTCTGCGAACGTCTTTGTCGCTCGCTCTTCATCGCCGCGGTTCTTGTCGGGGTGCAATAGTAGGGCTTTGCGTCTGTAGGCTTTTTTCAACTCGTCTTCGGTCGCTTGTCGTTCCACGCCGAGGAGCTCGTAGTAACTCGTCTTTGCTTCTTGGGCTGGCGCGGTTTCGGCATTTCCGCCGTTACTCGACGATTGCGAGGCGCCCATGTTAGAGGGTCCCTAGTCTTGGTCGATCGTGAGTTTCCGATTGCGGTGCTGTCACTTTCGAGGTGTTTCTCAAGGCGGATTATGATACCTATGCATCGTAAACAAAGTTTATCTCAAAGGATCTATCCGCCGAAACCTCTCCACAACGTCACACTCAATCACTCAACGTGACTCGAATTGATGGAAATGAGATTGGTAATCGCACACATGTCAAAAACATGAAAAAGCTTCTTAGATTGTAGTCCTATAGAGCTGCTCAGCAGCTTCAATCTGAACCAGATAATACCTCCATCGGCTCAATATTGCTCGAGATACAGAGCGCAAACAGGTCTCCAGTCATCCGTTAGCGTGACAGATCCCGCACCAATAAGAGAAGTGGATCATACCACTAACCCTAACCCTAATCATGGACACTGCTTCGCTATCCTACTCCTCTATAGTCCCCTACTTTGATACTATCGTCTTTGCTTGGAACTGTTATTTCAGAGGTATCAGGTTTGTTCTTCGGTAGTAATGATGTGATCGTATTCAGTTACACGGCATTGCTTTGGGGAGGATGTCTTGCTCTAGCACATCGAATCGCAACGGGTGATCATGTATCGCTCGTAGTAAGAGTCCAATATGGTTGCAACCTAACCAACAGAATAGATCTCGTATGAAGACTGGTGATATTCCAACGCCGATCCATCAAACACAACAACCCCTCGTTCGTTGCGGGATAGTAGGGCAGATAGCAATTACTCACACGTAGAGTCAACAGTTACGTTGGTTTCTAGCGACAGTCATTTGAGCAGGCTCCACGCACAATGATCGATAGTGGTGAAAGTCGTCATCATTGCAAAAGTCTATAGCGAGTTCCGTGGTCCAAAATAACGAAGACAAAACCATACCACCCACCAGCCCGTCCCAAACCTGTCGAGAAAACAGGAATCACCAATCCACCGCCCTCCTCCCAACCCCATTCGCACCCCTCTTCTTTGCCGCACACATCCTCCTCCTCTCCAACCATTCGCGCGCTAGTACCTGGAAATCAACAACATCCTTCTCTAGCCTCTCGACTCGAGAGCTCACAACGCCCCTCCAAGTCCTCTGAACCAGCACAGCCGCGTCAACAAAACGCTGCTGGTCCCTCACGACCCGAGCACAGTCCGCCGCCAACCGCATCAGAACCACCCGCTGGCGAACAGTCGTACGACTCTGCTTAGCGCGGAAAGCACGCTGAATCGTGGCCGCGGCGAGGTGGCGTTTGGCCAAAGGCAGCAGTCGCGAGGCGAGGAAAGCGAGGTTAGCGAGGGTGGTTTGACGTGTTGGGATACTGGTTGTGGTGGAGGTGAGCTGTCTGATGAAAGCCTCACTGCAGCCCATGGCGCGCAGGCGTGTGGCGGTGGTGCTTTCAGGCAAGGAGCGGGAGTCTGCAGGGGTGAAGAATTCGGAGAATGCAGCGACGATTGCTGCGTAGGGCTTGCCGTTGGCGAATGAGGTTGTTAAGTTGGTGATTTGGATGCCGCTTGGTGAGCAGTAGGCGGCGGCCCATTTCTGGAGAAGCGCGTCGATGGACTTTGGTTCCAGTTCTGCGCTTGTTGGGTCAAGGCGGGTAATGTCGTTGACCAAGGCTCTCTTGTCGAGAAGGACGTCCAAGCCAACAGAGCTGACCAGAGACCAGAGAAGATTGAGTGTGTTCTCTCGGTGCCCGTCCACGATCGTCTCAGCAGAGATACGAGCACCGATCAAATCGGCAGTGCGTTGATGCCCAGCAAGAGCTTGCAACGCGATGTCCACATTGTAAATCTTCTGCGCGTGGCCGATACATGGCATTTTCAAGTGTTGAACAAGCACCCTACTCTCCTGTGAACCGTCTTCAGCGTACAGAGCACTTTGAAGTACGGTAGTGTCGGGCAGAACGATTGTGACAGTCTCATCTGCGGAGTCCAGGCGGTCCCACACATTTGACGACGTGTGGTACAGCAGCAGCTCAACGAGTCTTGTCAGCATAACGCCATCTCGTAAGTCCACGGCGAGATTGTCGATGCGGTAGACGACCTCATCGAGCGGATCTTGAGAGTACGAGACCGCGTAGTCCATGTGTCTCAGCGCTCGACCTATGTCACCAACTGAAGGTGCGAGCATGCCAGCCAGCGCACTAAGGACCGAAGCTGAACTCTTGTGTGCCGATTTGACCTTGAAAAGAAGCGGCTGGTCACAAGACGTGGCAGCTTGATCAAGTAGCCATACGAGCATCAAGCTGCGCAGGACAGTTTTGTTTCGTCGCTGCATCTGTGTGTCTTCGCGTGAACCATGGTCATGCTCGATATCGTCGACTGTGACGAAGAAAGTTTCAAGGAAGCCAATGAGAGCCCTCCGAGACTCCTTTGGATCGATAACACTGGAGCTAGATTGTGTTGATGGAGACTGACTGTTTGCTGTCGGCAACTTGCGTCCAACAACGACTTCGGCAGCCGCGCAAAGAGTCTCCATCTTGTACGACTCCATCCAGAGCTGAACGAACCGTCTTCGCAAGCCAAGATCCTGCGTCAAGTCGGGCGGAGACAGCATGTCCTTTGGCTTGCTCAGAGCGCCATAGCAAAGTGAGGCCTGAAGGCGCTTGTGAAGCGTCGCGACCTGAGGCTGGTCGTAGATCTCCAGCAACGATTTCCGAACCGATGCCTGGTCAGCCGGGCTATTGATGGTGGCCGGCTTTGCGTCCGAGAAAATCTGATTTATCACCTCAGTGAGAGCGACCTCCTGATGGTCCAGCCAGCTGTCTTCGTAGAGATCCGGTCGAGATACATCTTCATTCAGTACCTGGTAGCGCTGTAGTCTGGCTTTTGAGGCGTCACTTGCCGACACAAAGTTGGCACTTTTTTGCAAGGGCTTTGGCGGTGCCGGAGCCTTTGTGCGCGGTGAGTATTCTTTGGAGCGTCGATCGACTGGGCTTCGAGGTTTGGCGGTCTTTGCGACATCTCGTAAATGGCTGAGATGTGGCTTCGTTGTATTACTCGAAATCGGAGCACGTGGGCTCAGCTTCGTTCTGGTAAGAGGCACGGCTTTCCTGCTCTGAACAGTCTGTCGTACCCGGCTTGCTGCTGTAGGTTCGAGCAATCTCGATCTGGCGACTGAGGGCCTCGCTGATTCCTCAAGTTTTGCAGCAACACTCTTCACCGCTGCCTTCTCGCCGAGCATGAATGCTGGAGGCAGATTCTCCTTCCCACCACCTTCTCCCAGCGTGTCCGTTGCTGGTGCGTTCAAGCTCTTAGCTTCCACCTGTCCGAGAGGAACACGTCGTGGTGCTGCAGCAAGACTCATGCGCGGCTTCTTTGCTGGACTCCTGTGGATTGCCTCTTCTCTCGCGGGAGGGCTGTTCGAGATACAATCGAGCAAAGACTGCGGCTGATATGCGGGAATCTGGAAAGTGTCGTCCAGTCTGTGTGTAGTGTTGGCGCCAGGATGGATGGTTATCATGGTGGTATCATCGGAGGGAACATAGATGTTGCGACGTCTTGATTCCTTCTTGATCGCATTTGGGACGATTTCTTCATCCTTTGGCGACCTGACCTGTTCTCTGTGCGCATTCACAGACGCAGCGCTAGCTCTCCCTTGTGTACTTCCACCCATCGGAACTCTCTTTGTCGGCCTCTTCCCAAGCAGCATTCCGCGGCGACCAGCTTCGGCTCTATTTCCCACCTGATGCACCTCCTCCTCTTCGGGAACATCCTCAAAGACCTTTGGACCAATGTCTCTCTTCCCGGGTCTCCTGGGCCGCGCGTGGGCGAATTCGCGCTGGATAACGCGGGTGTATTCGATCTGGCTGGTGTCGTCTTGATCCTCGAAAGCCGGGATGGAGTCAAACAGGTGCGAGGGCGCCGGACAGGGCGTTTTTATAGACGGACGCGACATGTTGTGCGCCAATAGTAAACAAAAAGCAATGTAACGTTTAGGATAGTAACAAGAGATGTTCAGACGCAGGTGCTAGGTGACGCCTGAAGCAAACGAAACGACGTACCGTCTGGACGGTCCGACACGGGATGATGCGCAAAGCAAGGGAGCCCATAGCGCGCACGGTGAGTGAGGTTCCACGTTTGTTTTGATGCGAGTTGTTGTCATGGCAGCGCGCAATTAGGGTTAGAGTTGGGTCAAGTGCGATCGGACGCGACCAGAAAGATCAGGCGCCTAACGAGTTTGCCTTGAAAGAGAAGAATCTTTCATCCTTCATCATACTTTTCACCGCAAAAGGAGTGGATATACGCAATGATATATGCATACCGCCTTGATTCCGTCAAACAACCTTACCGCCCCGCCTCCACAGTCATACAGTGAGTCGAGGCAAAAGCGACCATTCAAATGTCAACACGACACAAGCGCGACACGCGCAATTTGCCATTTTAACGTTGGACGGCTCAAGAGGCGGGAGTTCGTGCTAAGATAAAGATGGAAGACTCTCCGCAAAGCTGCATCGGCGGCAGCAGCCCAACTCTTAACTGTGGGTCTGGATCCCACGCCCGAGCTACTTCCTGCAGCGGCGACGACACTTGTTCGATAGAACAATCGATAGACCGCGAAAAGAAGTTCTACCTTACTTGCTCCGTCACGTAGAACAGAGCGGTGTCGTTCGAATCTGCCGGATCTGTCAACCGGAGTCAACCGGACATGTCTTTGATCGCAACACGCCGACAGAGCAGGTGACTGCCAGGGCTTCCTACGAGCTATAATCGCCTCACACCGCTCTGGATGCAGGTCGCAACTGGCCTCACGACCTCCTTCCGCTGCACCCCATGACACTCAATCTGCTTCCTGGGCACTGCCAACGCATTCGTATGTGCCTCGGACCCACAGCAGCTTAATCGAGCTCCAACAATGGCGTCTTGAACATCCAATAGCCCATCAACCCAACGTCGGGAGACGCGGTGTCTCGTGGGCACCCCGATGAGTCAATCTGGCCACAAAACATGTCCATTAAAGTAGTCTTGTAAGGTTTCTGTTCTTCTTTTCCTCCATCCAGTCTCACTATCAAAATCATTCCCATCACAAGCACCATCCGTCCCAAACCGTCCACCTATCCACCCACCCATCCACCCAACCCACAACACAACATGGCCGTCGACATTGAGCCCCAGACCAGGCGCCGCGCCGACTCCAGGCGTGGCAACGACCAGGCCGACTGGGTCTGGAAGGCCCCTCGTCCTGACTTTGTCCGTGGTGCTGGCGAGCCCGAGGAGGTCTGGCACGCACGTGTCAACGCAGACGCCCAAAGACTCATGAAGGCCTACGACGTTGTCCACGAGCCCGAGGGCGGAGAGAAGGAGCCGCAGCGTCGTGTTCGCGTCCAGAGAGAGTACGACACTGCACTCCTCTTGGGCGACAAACTCCAAGGCTACTACAAGGAGAACTCGGCCAAACTTGGCAACACGGATGCCGCCAGAGACACCCTCAAGGCGATCTGTGACAATTTCGCCAAGGTGCAAGAGGACAAGCAGAGACAGGACCTCAGGTCGAGGAAGCCTGTGGAGACAAAGAGCAAGCCCAAGTATGAGCGACGCAAGAGCGGACCTCCAGCAGAGAAGGAATCGGAGAGCGACGAGGATGCACCCCAGCCTGCCCACAAGTCTCTGTCGATTCTTAAGGCTCTGCAAGACCGAGCAGACCACGGCGAGTTTTACTCTCGCGGTGCGTCCGACTCCCTGGCCCAGGCTTGGTCGGAGGGTGACCACAAGACAGCCAAGTATACCCCTAGTAACCGTCGCCCTGAAGAAGTGACCAGAGCCGAATTGATCTCCATGGAGAACGCCGAGGCCAAGAGCGCGAGCGGCGTGACTCTCCAAGTGGCGCTCGACGACTTCAAGCGATGTGCAGAGATCATCAAGCAGCTCGGCGATAACATCAACGAAGACATGGACGCCGAGGAGACCTACGACGCGTACGACGATGTATGTATCCTTCTGTCCGCTCGAAAGCATCATCAAGCTGACGATTTTCCAGGCCCTTGCCAGATACCAGGCCTTTGTCAGCCGTATCACAGACAGCCTGGCCAAGCCCGGTGTGAAGAAGCACCTCGGCGCCGCCTATAAGCCTCTGTTCGAGGCCAACCTGAGCGCATTCGAAGTGAGTGAAAACCAGCGATTCTCGAAAGAAGCAACTCCAGACTGACAACAACCCTTTCTCCAGGCGACCAGCACGAAGCTCATCGAAGCGATCGCAGACGAGCTCGAAGAGGAAGAGGAGCACCGCAAGCCGAAGAACGCGTGGGACATTTCCACGAACAACGGCGACGAGAAGATCTTCCAGACCGAAGGTGAGTCTTCCGCCCCTTACCACCAAGCACCGAAGATTTCTAACGAAACCAAACAGAATCTCTCCGCGAGTGGACTGCCAAAACGCAGAAGCTGCTCAAGGACGGCCTCGCCGCCGCCCGCGGTTAGGCAGCCAAATGAATTTGCATGTGAGCTGGGTGTACAGGACAACGACTGCATATGAAAACAACACGAAAACTACGAATACAAAGACCCGAAGGGCGTTTTAGCTTGAGAGCTGTCATGATGTGTCTGCATTTTCCACTCCACGAGATGGCGTGGAGGCGGAAGGGAAGGAGAAAGAAAGAATGGAGAAGAAAATTGCATAGTGTATAGCTGGTAGTCGTATTTGGAAAGAAGACTTATCAGGGATCGATTCTCGGTCTTCTCCCATTCAATCTCCATTCTCACACTTCTCTGGACCATCGTCGTACGTGCACGCATATCGGAACGAATCTGAGCGGATTCTAACGATTCAATGCCCCGAGCTGATTTCCTGCCAGTGGATGGATGAACGTCGAACGCGTGGCTGCGCAGATAGCCCAAGGCTTCTAGATTTCCATGTTGAGAGAGAGAGAGAGAGAGAGAGAGAGAGAGAGAGACTACAAGA
>Ga0265797_10004803_pt1 | contig 20281 bp, 18 predicted proteins | sample P2T30metagenome_FD_192433 | JGI IMG/M metagenome (GOLD analysis project Ga0265797, IMG submission 192433) | Plant litter microbial communities from East Loma Ridge, Irvine, California - P2 T30 | ecosystem: Environmental > Terrestrial > Plant litter > Unclassified | place: USA: California...
CCGATGTCCGGTTCCTGCATGCGGCCTCTTGCCTTGCTGGCTGCCTGCCTGCTCGCCCTGCCTTCCAGGGCCGCTCCCAATGATGGCTTGCAACTGTACGGCGGCACGGGCTTCGGCTACGACGACAACCTGCTGCGCGCGCCTGAAGGCAGCGCAGCCTTTCCTGGTCCGCGCTCCGACCGGTGGTGGCAGCGCGAGGCGGGCCTGCTGTTCGACCAGAGCTACGGCCGACAGCGCCTATCGCTCGTGGCCAAGCTGTCCCGGTACAACTTCGATCGCTTCAGGCAACTTGACTACAACGGCAAGGATCTGCAGGCAACCTGGTTCTGGCAGCTTGGCAACCGGCTCGCGGGCAAGACGGGCATGCTGCAGGAGCAGGTGCTCGCATCCTACACCGACATGCAGAGCGACCAGCGCAACCTGCGGCACCGCCGCGCCCGATTCGCGGAAGGCGCATGGCGCTTCCACCCGTCCTGGCAAGCACGCGCCGGCGTGCGGCGCGATACCTACCACTATGAACTATCCGCGCAGCGCTTCAACGACCGGACCGAAGACGCCGCCGAGATCGGTGTCGATTTCCTGCCTGCCAGCGGCAGCACGCTGGGCCTGGTGGCGCGCCGGCTCGAGGGCCGCTACCCGTACCCGCGCGCCGGCGGTCCGGGCGCGTCCGGCGACTTCACGCAGGACGAACTGAAGGCACGCGTGCTGTGGCGGGCCGGCGGCGCGACAAGCGTCGACGCGCTCGTCGGCTACACGCGGCGCGAGCAGCCATCCTACGGTTCCGGCAGGGCAAGCGGCCTGATGGGCAGGATCGACGCAAGCTACCAGCCACGTGGCAAGGTGACCTACAGCGCCGCGGTCTGGCGCGATTTCGCGCCGTTCGAAAGCCCGGAAGTGAGCTACACATTGAACGATGGCGCCAGCGTCGGCGCCCGCTGGGATGCAAGCGCCAAGATCAGGATCGACGCCGGCGCGGCTTACATTCGCCGTCATTACGCGGTTCGCACGGGCTCGCTCGGCCTGGAAAGCAGCCGCGACGCCATCCGTACACGGAGCCTGGCCGCGACCTGGTCGCCAAAGCCGAGCTTGCAGGTGAAAGCCACGCTCGCGCACGAGGCGCGCAGCGGGGCGGAAGTCTTGCGCAGCGCCGCCATCCGGTCGAACAGCATGAGCGTGTCGGCCAGCGCGCAGTTCTGAGCTTGGGAGCAATGGAACCACGCCTTCGAATGCTTTTCAACGACCGGTAAGGAGTGAACATGAAACACATCATTGGCTTGGTGATCGCAGTCGTCCTGGGCTTGCAGGCCTGCGCGGCGGGTGCAGCGGTCCTGGTGCTCGGCCCGGGCGACGTGGTCAAGGCATCGGTGTACGGCAGTCCCGATCTGGCGATCGAAACGCGCATTTCCGATAGCGGGACGATGACGTTCCCGCTGGTGGGCGAGGTGCAGGTTGGCGGCCTGACGACGCAACAGGCGGAACAGAAGATCGGCGGTTTGCTCCAGAAGAATGGGGTGCTCAAGATCGCGCAGGTCAACCTGTTGGTGACGAGCTTTGCCAGCCAGCAGGTGTCGGTGCTGGGCCAGGTGAATCGTCCCGGGCGCTATCCGGTCGACGGGCCGCGCAAGGTGCTCGACATGCTGGCCGTGGCCGGCGGGGTCGGACCCGAAGGTGGCGACATGGTGGGCCTGGTGCGCACTCGAAGCGGGGTCGCGACGCGCGAGACGATCGACGTCGGCGACATCGTGCGCAAGGGCGAGTTGAACCGCGATTACGAAGTCAGCGGCGGCGACATCATCTTCGTCGAGCGCGCGCCGCGCGCCTACGTCATGGGCGAGGTGCAGCGGCCGGGACCGTTGCGCGTCGAGCGCGCGATGACCGTGCAGCAGGCGATTGCCGCCAGCGGCGGCCTGACGCAGCGCGGCACCCAGCGCGGGCTTCGCATCACGCGCCGCGATGCAAGCGGCGTGTCGCGCACGAGCGAGGCGAAGCTGGACGATACCGTCCAGGCGGATGACGTTGTCACGGTCAAGGAATCGTGGTTCTGATGCGGGCGGGCGTGCTGGAATAGCGAGTGTCGTGACGACAAGCGTTGCCTGCGTCGTTGGGTGCATTCTTGGTAGTTTGGGGGGCATGTTGCGTGAAATTTCATTGGGGCTTAGCCTGAGAAATCCGTAATCGGCGTTGCGCTCAGTGAGTGCCTCGTTCTGTTGCGCTTACGGTCCCGCAAAATGAAACACTTGTCGGCCGTAAACTCGTGGTTTCGAGCTTAGCTGTTGCGGTCAAGCCGCCGTGCATAGACCTAAGAGTCGCGTATTGGCTAATAGCTGCACCTACGCGTATACCTCCGAACGGCAGTGACGCAACGCATCAACCGCCACCGAGAAGGCCAACACCAGTACAGCAGCAACAACTTATGGGAAGCCGTCGAAAGTCAGCTGACCCTGCCGTCCGCACATTCGGCTCACGTGTTCTCGTCTTGAAGTCTCAGGGCAGCAAGAACGAAAGAGTAGGCAGGCATACTTTGATGCAGTCGTGGCAGGTTGGATCCTGCGGCCTCTCGGTTAGCGGGCGCGTAGCAAAGGGAAGGGCGAGTAGCTTGTTCGCATAAATTGCATACGCAGGGAGCCCGACGCCGAGTCGGTGTCAAGGATCAAAGCCGATGCCTGTCTACTGTCAAGGAAGGTGACAATCTCTCCAGCCCGCGCCATACCATCGAATTTCCGTTCTGAACCGTAGTAACGGTCAGGGAATCATGGACCAGGATAATCGACAGGGCACTGGGATCACATTATTGGCTCGGCACAAACGGGCCGGGCGCTCCTGTGGGCGCTTCTTATATCCATGAGCTGTCGCTATTCTCCCGTCCTCCTACAACAGAGCCTCGTCAGGCGAATTCTGCCGACCCATCCTATCCGGATAGCAAACATTTCGGCGAGTAGATTCTTCTACCGCTGAGGCTGGATTGAGTAGCAGCACCTAAGAACAGAATTGCAAAGCGAACTGCAAGGCTGGCTAACGTACCTCGCAAAACGTCGTTTGAAGATGACAGTCTCCTGACAAATAGCTTTCTGATGCTACCAGGAAGCTATCTGCGTTCGGAAATGAACGATGAATTATTAAGATTGCTATGCTGCAAGTAACTGTGGCCGCTTTGCGACAGCAAGACTCTATGATTGCGTGTTTGCCCAACTAAGCACAATATGGAATCACCCTGATAATGAAAGTCTCTCTATGTAGCCAGCAGGAAGAAATTGCCAGAGCGACCGTAATTCAGCTTTCTGAACAATGCAGTTTTGCATGCACCTCAGAGCTTACTTGAGTTCTCCGATCGATTTCATTTGCATTGGAAATTTAATCATGAAGAAAGCAAATTTATTAATCGTTGTTGCACTCCTTTTCCTTTATGCTTCAAGCTCATCAGCTCAAACATTTATGATTTGCGAAGGAGAGAAAAGCGAGGCCGGGCCCGCTCATTGTTTACCATACGATACGTTCGTAAGTTGTTACGCTTCCAATGAGCGGGCAACTGCCTTATGTAGCGAACTCGGAGCAACAGGGACTCCAAAGCTTGTCGTCATGAATAGTGTCGGCGGCAACCGTTGTGGCTACACTAACATTCGCGTTTTATGTCAACCGGCACCTCGGAAGCCACCTGCGCCTACTAGAAGAAAGCAGACGGAGCCCTCTTCGGAAAAATAACAAGCTAGAAATGCGATGTTCTAAAAGGATCACTTTCATTCGCGTAACGATAAATATACTCTTGGGCGCGTAAATTTTTTCGCGAGACCAATTTTACTGCAGAAAGCTACTGTGAAGGAGAAAACATGTTAAGCGGCGGCGAAATTTCTGAAATTTCCGAACGATTTGGAAAGCTTTATGGTGTGGATATCCAGATTTTGAGGAAGGACGCTACTAAGCTTAGCGCAATTATTTCCGAGCGCTCGGGTAAGAAACTTAGTTCTGTCGAAATTTATGCGAATTCGGTAACTCCTTCCTGTCCTCCCGCTAGCGCCCTGTTAGACGATTTGGAGACTTTTGAATTTCAGGAAATAAAAGCAGACCCGCGCCTTGACTCGGCTAGAATCGAACAGAACTTAGACGACGCAATTCGCTACGCGGAAAATTGTCTTCAAGTACGTCGGCAGTATTCGGAAATGGGGAAATTGCGGAATGATACCCGTTTCAAATTCGAAGAATTTTTCAGGCAGGACTTAGTACACCTAGACGAAGTGGCAGCGGGGCTGTATGAGTTGCCGAGACAGGAAGCCGAGGCTGAAAAGGATGCTCTGTCCGTTAGCGTTGAACAGGCGCGACTGCGGCTCGAAAATGTCAGCCACATTCTTGATTCAACACTCTCGCCAAACAGACTCGAACGCTTTATTGATAACGAATCCACGATCGCCGCGAACACGGCTGCCCGTGATGCGGACGACGTATTGAAAACAAGTTCGCAAAACGCAGAGGATCGCACACAACTCGAGGACGCAACGTGGAAGCAGACATTATCCAGCTCTAACGAAAATCTTTCTCATGCAAACATAAGGTTTGCTGCAGCCGAGAAGAAAGCAAGTTATCTGGTGAAGGATGTAGCTTTCCGTACTTATCGGGCCGCAATCAGTAGGAATTTGGCTTGGCTACAGATCTCCGAACACTGTCGAGAAAATTCTGCACTGAACTATGAAGAGCGACTTAGTCACCAAAGGCAATTGTTCAGTGAAAATCTACGTCACCTTGTCGAGCGTATAATTCCGTTAGCGGTGGGGATAAAGGAATATTATGGGATCGGTGCTGAGTTTAAGTCCCCAAAAAAGGGAATGATTCTTGATGAGGTTACTCGCTGGCTAGTCGAAATCCAAGATGAGCTTTCAAAGTACAAAGGTCAAGAAGAAGTAGTGATCTGTCAAATTTTTAGTAGTCAGTCGATCGAGATCGGGCAGATAAAAGAGCTAGGCGATCATTCGCAAAACTATTTTGAAGTAGATTTGAAAGTGGACGAGTCTAACCTGCCTGCCGGGAAATCGCTTCTGCGTGGCGTTAATTTTGAATTCTTCGGAACTCAAGAAAAGCCGATTTCGCTTGAGGTAATTCCGCCCGAGGGGGCTTTACCATCTACTTCAAATTCTACAAACTCAAGGATAGTGAGATTCGGGCGCGTCTGCCCATTTACAGCCGCACTTGACTTGAAGCCATATCATGTCGACATTTTCTGGAATGGGTCCGCTCAGGGCATCTGGAAGGTTCGGGGCGTGCATGAGGGAGAGAAGAATCCCGTCCGCGGGCTTGTAATGCATGTTTGGATTGCAACGCTGTCGCAATAGTGTCGACGATGCCTACTCCCTATCCGTTAGGAGTGATAAATTAGATCGAGCTGTTCGATACTAGTCGCCTGATAAATTCTAACGTAACGAAAGTTACGTTGAACGATGTGATTGGAGTTCTGACGTGAGTGCGAAAGAAGCGAACAATATTTCATCGGAAGCGCGTACAGCGCCTTCGACGGGTAATGACCAGATTGGCAGAGAATCCCGCGCGCCGCGATTTGAACCCATTGAGTTTAAACCTGCAGAAATTTTCGCTACCGGATTCGATGGGCCACCGCCGAATTACCTGGGCACATCGGCATCATCGTACTTCGCTGAAAAATACAGCCAAGCGTTTTTCAGCAAGCCTAATGAATTTTTTTCATCAGTTAGCGTCGGTGCTACGGGCCAATTTGGCCTGGTTATCATCGGATTAGGGCCTTACATTGGATCATCCGTTAGTTTCGGTTTCAATGCAGCGGGCGATGGCGTGATCCAACTCCAGACTGTCTATGGCGTGGGCCTAGGGACTTACGTCGGCGCAGGCGTAGGATTTCAGATGGGTACAGGTGCACCTCCGATTGAAGGACGTCAAACAGGGCTTCAAGCTGAGCTAAACTTCGGATGGGGCGCTGCCAGTGGAGGACAGGTACAAATCGCCGATGGCGGTTGGGGGATTGGTTCGGGTATAGGTCAGTTATTGGGGTCGTTAAGTACTCGTGCCATGCGGCTAAAAGATGGGGTAGGTTTCGGCGCCCATGTGTCAGTAGGAATCACAAACACACGAACCATAATAATTCAAAGGCAAAATTTGAACCCGGCTAAGTTCGGACGGAGTGTTAATAGTGGACACGTCCGACTACGCGAATGGTCGCGCTCGGGTGGGGCACGGTGAGGCCGAACGATATCGTATTGTATGAGCCCGGCCCACCCTCTTAGTATGGGGACTCCGTTGCATTATCGAAGTTACCGATCTTTGTTTTTTATGTCCCTGTATATAGATGCAGCTGTTGTGCTTTCGTAGATAAATGATCCGTTGCGTGACCATGCCTTCAGCTGCACTATAGCGGCGCCATGCCAGGGCAGTTGACCACTTGATGTGTTGCGCTAAGCAACGTCGATTTCCATTTCGAGTCAACAATCGTGTGTGATTACAGTGTAGCTTTCTACACAGCTAAATAAATACATGCCGCCAATATTGCAGCCACCGTTGCTGCGCTGCACTTAGCAGTGTAGTTCGTCTGCATTCCAGATGGGCGGAAAGGTTTTGTAAATTCTCACCCTTGGAAGAATATCGAGCAACAGGATCGAACGGACTCCTGCGGCCGCGATCCGCACAACAGTCCGAAAATCTCAGACATGACATGCGTCCGGTTCGCAGTTGAAATCGTTTAGATTACGAAATACAATGACGGATGACTTCTTCTTTCTATCCGTCGCAAGGCCCATCTACGGATCAGGGGTGGCCAATCGGCGATGTCGTGCTGCTTATCCATACTTTGAATGACGGACTATATCGATTTTGGTCGCAAGCAGACGGGTGGGCGCCTAAGGCAGCGTCTGAATTAATGAGTAAATCTCGTCTGGACCGGCAGGTTTCGCTGTCCCGATCATTGCGACATTGGACAAGCACTTCCCCAGAGAGTTTAGAGGACGGTGACCTGATTCTAGGTTGGGCAAATTTGGGGAGTTTAATTGAAGGCAGCGTGAAGCTGTTCTTATCGGTCTTTTACGAGGACTATAAGAGCGATTTGGATACCTTAAAAAAGACCCAAGCCTGGCATGCAAAAAAAGGAAAACTGCTTGATCCGGACGGGTTAGCGCTCGATGTGCTCATCGACTATTGTGAGAAGGCTGCGCTTTTCGATATCGATGATTTGAAGCTTTTTAGGCTAGTGCAAATTCGCCGTAATGCGATTCACTCTTTTAAGGACCGGCCTATAGGAAATGGCGACGAGTTTTATGGCGCTCTTAAAGCCTATCTCAAATGCCTACGCGCGATCAACGAGCGCCTACCGTACCCGGACTCGGACTACCGACCACGTGAGAGATAATTTTTTTCTGCAACGAAATTCATGTACAGGAGCCTCTACGCCGAAAAGCGAGATGGTTGCAGGATCCGTTGCTAGGTGGGCGACGTGTAACCCACCAGCAGTTGCTGACGGCGCTTGGCGGATTGTCCTGCGCTAGTCCCCAAGCGTGACCTGGTCTGCCGGCAGCCCAAGCGTGTAATCAAAACAAACATAAGCACGCCTGTATTCCATCTTGGCGGCGTCGCGCGGATCCAAGCTACCCTTGACAAGGGCCGGCCCAGCGACCTTTGGCAGGTACCAATTAAGCTGCTCAGCGATCGGTGCTCGCTCGGATTCTGGTAGCATCTCAAGAAGAGCGGGTGCGTTATGGTCGGGCTCCCAATCCCAGCCGGTTTGATGCACTGGCGAGCACGCTTCGCGCTGCATCGCTGCAAGCCCCTTGCGCGCCGCCTCCTCGAGCGGCAAGCCAAAGCTGCCCATGAAGGTAGCGAATTCTCCTCCCTCATAGGCATACCAAATATGCGTCGACGGAACGAACTCGGCCACGAACCGCGGAAGGAACTCCACGAACAAACCGTTTTCCTTTACGGCGGCGACAAATTCCGGCGTCGGGGTAAAACCGTACCAGGGCGGCGTCGTATCGGATTCGTCAGGCCCGAGCGAGCGCACTAACCTGACAAACGGCGAACGAGTCCAAGGCAGCCACATGCCAGTATAGATTCCGCGGTTGAAGGTGTCTGGATCCTCGGATCTGCACGCTTCCTCGACCATCCGGTCAAACTGGTCAACGAGCTTGTCCCATCCATCAGCCTGCACGCTCGGCTCGGAGTACAAGGTGCGGATGACGCCCGCGATGCGCTCCATTCGGCCCAAAGCCCGATCATCGCGGGCGTGGCTGAGGATGATTGATAGGAAGCCGACAGCGAATTCGTCGGTAAGGGACGGACGTTCGCGAACGATCGCGGCCATTTTCTCGAGCACCAGTGAATGGATCCGCAACTCGTTATCCGAGACCGAAGCAAGATCGTGGCTTTCAAGGAAAGCGACAAATTCGGCCGGTTGCAGACTGACAGATGCATCCTTGCGGATCGCCGTCGCAAGCGCACGCAGTTGCGCGATGTCGATCGATTCTCCCGCTTCCGACAGCAGCAACAGCAGAACGACGTGCTCGCCCAGCTCGTTTGGCCATTGCTCGAGCAAATGCCGGACGCGCGCGCCATATGTCGCATCCTCCACCACGTCCAGCCAGGCATCGAGCAGACCGTCGTTTCGCGCCACTGGATCGATATTGCGAGGCGAGGGCAGCAGTGCTAACTCGGCGGCTTGATCAGCCACCAGTTTCGCGAGTTTTCGCAGGGCGACAGGCAGGCGCAAACGTGTCAGAATGATGCCGCGCAGGGACTCCAGCACCGCGGTGTGCTCGGGGCCCAGGCCGGCCGCGTTAGTGAAAATGGCCCACAATTTATCATCGCCGTAGTTTTTGTCGGAGAACTCGACGACGTGGCCGTCAACGCGCTCCTTGTCCTCGACCGGCAGTTTCGCGTAGATGTCGTCACGCACCGTGATGACGAAGCGCTTGTCGGGCGACGCCGTATCGATTAAGCCGAACAGATCATGAGCGAATGTGGTCACGCCCGTATAAGTGCTCGTCCCCCATAGATCGCCGATAATCAACATGGTTGGCCCATGACTGCTCAGGTGCTCATTAATTGGCCCCAGCGAGGAATGCTCCCAGACCACTTTGAACGGCGGCTTTCCAGCCCTGTGGCGGTGGGCCAGATGGGCCGCTAGCATTGTTTTTCCGGCGCCTGGAGGCCCGACAAGCACAATCCAACCTCTCTCGGCCAAGCGCGCCTCGATGTCAAGTATGTCGGCAGGTGCGACGTAGCATGGATCCTCTCGCCGATCTGAAAGGCCATCGTGGGCGCGAAGGATGCGCACCAATTCGTCTCGAGCGAAAGCAGAAGGCGCCGAGCCGAGCAGGCGTGCTCGGAACGCGTCCTTCAAAGCCTTCACGCAGTTCTCCAGTCGTACGTGAGGAACTTTGCCTGACTCTAGCAACGCGTGGGCGACACGGAACTGCAGCAACTCGGACGTAAGTCCCGACATCACATGAACGCGACCGGTCAGCTCACCTATCCGTTTCGTTAAGCTGGAGTGCAGGATGTCGGACGGAAGAGGAGTAATGCTCTCGTCCGCGTGCAGAGAGTTTGAGTGTAGTTTGAAGACGTTCGCCTCAACGCCGGCATCGGTAATGAGCATATAAGCGGCGTCCGAGTCATCTAACAATAGTTTGAGCGCGCGCGGGCGGGGCGCTGGTCCTCTGTCAGACTTAGTTGGTTGCCTTCCATCGCCGACGACGCTACCGAACCTATCTTTCGTCCACGGTCCGGTGCTCCGCGTCTTCATCTGATAAAGCATGCGACGGCCACTTCCGACTGTCGCGCTGACTGTAGCCGATCGCATATCGGGGTCGACAACTACGGGCAGGGGCGCAGCAAAGTTGGTCAGCACTGCTTCAACATCTTCGGAATTTTCCGGCTCGACCAGCATGGTGTCGATGCGTTCGGTTCGCAGCATCAAGTCGAGTGCGATCCAGATCGATGCATCGATCTGGTACTCGAATCCTCGATACCCGTCCAGCCCGCCTTGCTTCCCGCTCATAGATGCTGGTCCTTTGGTAGTAGTAATTGGTGCGCGCCCCCATACCCGGGGAAGCGGAAGTACGTTGGTGTTTCCCTCGATACCGTGAATTATGTCAGTTTTCCGAGCGAAAGTGGGTTGCAAGAACGCAAAGCAAACGGTTGACTTCGTAATTTAGTTAAACTAAACTAAATCTCGTCTGCGAAAATGTTTGGACGCAGATTAGTTCGGAGACATTGTCAACTGTATGTTATGGAGGTGTGGTGGCGAAGAAAAACAAGTCAACGGAAGAGCTCATCGTCAATGCTCTCGAGAGTCTTGCGCAGGCGCAACAGCAGATCAAGAATGACGTGCAGCGGCATGAGAGAATTTTAGAAGTTCAAGGGTTGCAAATTGAAGCGTTAGAGCAGAGGGTCGTTGAGTTGCGTAATGCGGCGATTGTTTCCGACATTCGGAATGGGATGGCAAGTAAAGACGTCGCCATAAAGTACAGCTTGTCGCCCGGACGAATATCGCAAATCAAGAATATGCAGTAATACTAATTTGGAGGTAATAATGGGAAGTCGAAAGTGCAGTTTGAAAGTAGTCACGCCGAATGGCACTAGGCTGTCAGGCACAGCAGCGATTCTTCACATGACCAGCTCGCAGGGCGGCTTTGATGAGTGGTTGCATAATTATTCAGTTAAACTCGCTAAGCATACGATAACCGATTTTATGAATGAGCAAAGGAAGCCAAAGCTGCGTCGCGTTGAATGATTAGATGACGCTCCCTTTGTCGTTTTTTTTTGCGAACGAGTACCGCGATTGTTCGAAATAAAACCGTCTTAAGACGGTTTTATTATACTTAAATCTTTAACCAGATTTTGATTGCAGGTTATAAGTGTGGGGTATCTCGAATTATTCGGGCGTAATACGCCACTCGGTCGCCCACATCGAATGCAAAAGAGTCTTGCTGCTAACCGAGAGTCCTTCTAGCATCTTGCGCAAATAAGCAGAGTAACAAAGCTTTTGTCCGGTCGCAATCGCCTTGCACCAATTCTGATCTTCACGCAACTCTTCCCACTTATCCTCGTAGAAGTTTGCTGCCACTAACTCACATAACAACAAGATATCCATTGGCGGATGGCACCATCTCGGTACCTTTAAAGGATGATCTGTATCACGATGTCCAGGCCGATGTCCACCGTATTGCAGGTGGACTAACGGACCTGATTGGCTTACTCCGTTGGTTGAATTTGCCCAATCCACATGCCAGCGAGAGAGAGAATTCCGGACACCGTCTTGAATTTCTAAGGCAACATCTAATGCGGCGAAAGGTGGGCAGTCGTGTTGAACTTGCTCAACCGAGATCCCTTTGCACGAAATTCGTGGAATGATCAGTTCGCCTCTCTCATCGAGGGTTTCGGAAAATATAACTGCGTCATCCCTGTCGATTTCCACCTCCCACGAGGTCGCTTTCGGCGTCCTATTGAGTCGACGAACTTCTTCACCCAACGAGGCGTAACCTTCGGGAGATATGATGTCTACCGCCAGTAACTTATTAGCTACAGTCCTTATCGCTTCGGCCATTTCACCGGCGGTTACAGTAACCTCATTAACATTAATCTCAACACTTTGGCGATTAGGAGTTTGCATCGCCGTCCCTTGACTTCGTCATAACATCTTCTACTAAGTTCGCGTCGACATCATCGACCTCTATCTTCGCTTGGACGTAGCGTCCTGTTTGAACGCAATCCCAGCAGATCCGTTTTCGATGGCTATGTTTGGGCGCATATGGGTCGAATGCAGCAACTGAATGACGTATTTCACCCGGACGTTCACAAACAGCGCAGGAAAATGCGAATCGCTCGTCTGATGATTTATTCCATGTCGATACCGCGGCTTTAACGTTCGCGCCAAAATTTTCGTTCAGAACGTTTGCCCGGGCCGAGCCAGTCATTGTTGTGGGACGAGCGCCAAACACGGTTCTTGCCCAGTCATCAAAGCGGTGAGCCCACCATCGACGCCACCCTCCGCTAAAAACGCCTTGGTATTGAATTTGCCGATCGACCAAGACCGATTCGATTGGTCTAAGATCCGCTATACCCAAGCGTGCAGAAAGCTCGTTGTCCGACAGTAATAATCCCGGACGATCAATAACACCCTTTAGTATAATACTGGCGGCTATATGAGGAGCGCCCGCGGAAATCAAAGCGGCGCGAAGCTCCTGATTCGCTATTGCTGTCAGTTCTTCTCCATAAAGGCCGAAAACTGACAACCGTTCCAATCCGCCGCGCCAAACAGCTTTGATATCTTCGTATCCTTTGCATAGGGAAATCAGTTGTGCTCTTACGGGCTTGGGGCTTTCTGCGACCTCATCTTTTTTATATATTCGGTCAAAAAGATCATGAGCCGTACCATCGGGACGGTAGAAGCGCTCCAGCTTATCCTCAGCGGAGATAAGGACGATAGGGAAGTCGTACTCTGGCGACGCGGCTGCTTTATCCCTAAGTAACTGCGCGAGTCCGCTACCGTTATAGGCTTTGTTGGGATCAATCATCTCTGGATTTTCATCCAGACGAAAGTCCACGGCGACAATGTCTGGATGGCTGTTGAATAATTCGCCGGCTAGCGACGCGGCCTCGTCCAGAGGTCGATACTTAATTGCAAGCCCGTCGCCGACACTTGACAACAGCGTCGCATATATTTCGTCGAGATCATCTACGAAAAAACCGTTATAACTCATGTTATTCCTTTCTTGCGCCATCGGCGCGCACGCGGAACTCGATATTGCAGGTATAGCCTGCGCTTGGGCTCTCGACGGTGACGTCACCCCCGTAACTGGTAGCGATATCACTTACGATTTTTAAACCAAGGCCGGTCCCAGGACCCGCTAAACCGTCGTCCGAATCAAGGTTCACAGCCGTAGTATAAAATGCATCGAAGATCCGATGCTCATTACCTTCGGCGATGCCAAGCCCGTTGTCCTCGAACGACAACACTACAAGTTCTCCGTCCTCTCGAGCACTAACACGAATCATCCGCGGCATTACTTTAGCCGCTTTCATCGATTTGATGGAATTCGTAAGAAAATTAAGTAGCACCGAATCAAGTTCGCTTGCATGCATTTCGATAGTGCGCAAGTGAGCTGGTACTACATCCCACTCAAATTTAATTTTTTGCCTATCCAGGTATTGGGAAAACTGCTGATGAAAACGTTCTATAGCCCCTTTTACCGAAATTGGCTGCAATTCTCGGCTCTCGGTGCTCGACATAAGGCCAGCGATATAACCACCTAGGTCGAACATTCGGCTAGTTACACCTTTTAGTCCACTTGCGGTCACAGCCAATGGTTCCTTGACTCCTGCAGGAAGTCCGGACACCTGGTCGTCCAATACCGCAAGATGCGCAGAAACGGAACTGCGGATTCCCTTTATTTCATGTCCGAAGACTGATATCGAAAGCCCTAATGATGATAAGATCCTAAGCATTTCTTCATATTGAAGAGAGGCGGCTTCACGCAATTCCACCTCGGTTTCCCAGCGGATTGCCTCATCACGCGCTTGTTCTAAAGCTTGAAGAGCAGCAACCACTTCGCGCGGTTTCGCGAGGGGGGCTGGTAAATCAGAAGGCTGTGGCGCATCGCTGTGTTCATCTGTCGACTCATGTTTAGCTGCAATTTTATCTTCCAACGGAGTAGCTTCGATCGACGTGTAAAGTGTATCTATAATCTCGCTAGGCTTACGTGGTCGGACTGTGGAAACAAATCCCTTCTGACTGGTAGTTTGCTTACGTCCGCGAGACGATGCGACACGCAAAAATGCCCACTCCAGTAAAGCGCGGACAACCGAACGCAGTTCCTCGAATGCTTCATTTTCAATCAGCCCCTCGCGACTACTGGTTTCCTCAAAATTAGGATTTTCCTCACGGCTCAACGATACTTGCCCAAAGAAGTTCACATTATTTGCGGGAACGATGATGACCCTGCGACTTGTATCTCGATCTAGTCTCAGCCAGTCATCAGAACGCTCGCCATACGGCGCAACGCGGAATCCATTACGATAAATTCGGATTCCGCCATATTCCGCGCCCATTTCTCTAGCAAGGGGTACGCTTAAGCCCGATAATGCGTCGGGAAGATAGATGAAATATCTAGCATTAAAAAGAAATGGACCGGTAAGAACAACCTTTTTCTCATAAGTGTGCGTGTCATCCAGTCCGGTTTTTTTGGAAACTACTCGCACAGTTGCAGTGCCGTTTGCGTCGACGCCGCCTGTGATCGTGGCAAGTGCGTGCTGAAGAAAACCCGATTCGATGCCAAGCGTTGTCTTTCGCTGTCTGGTTGACTCACCGTTCAACTGAACTTCAAAGCCGGGATCCACATATTCTGGAAGGACCATAGCGTCGCCTACAAGTTCAGCGAAAGGGCTTTGTAGCGAAAGGATCATCTTCCACACTCTATTTAGTGCCGCTTCCGACCACGTTTCACGCAACAATCCAATTCGAAGACGTGTTCCTTCACGTTCAACGGGTTTCTGATATTGCTCAACCTGATTGAATATGTCGTTTAGATCCTGTCCGGATTCGAAGTGTCCATCCCAATCAAACGAAACGCGTAGGCCGGTTTCATTACCCGAAACCTCCGTTTCCAGAATAAGCGTTTTGCCGAGACGTTGGACGGCAAAGCGCCCGATCCCTTTGCGGCCTGCACGAAGTCGTTGATATCGGGGCGATATCGGCTGCGTCTGTTTGTGTGCTGTCGACAGCCTCATCCAAGAGTCTCGAACGACCTCTAGCGTCATGCCTAAGCCGTTGTCCTCAATTGTTAGTTGGCCGCCCAGCCTATCGTGGTCCTTAAACGTTACGACCACCTGAGAAGCATCAGCGTCGTACGCATTTTTGATAAGCTCCGCCAAGGCCGTCTCCTGTTTGGCGACCAACTCCAGACCTAAACGCTGGATATGACCTGCATCAACACTGAAGCGGACGGAATCGTCGTTACTATCGACTTCACTACGGCTAAGTTTTTCAATGAGGTGCCAGTCCGGCAGATCCTTGCCAAGCTCTTCACTGATTATTTCGCGGAGTTTTTTTTGTTCGCTCATAATTCTCTTTCAAATTCTAGACGATACTTGGCGGCATGCTAGCTAACGGATTCTTCTAGCTCGGACAATTTGCAAGCCTGTGCGTAGCATGGGAAGCGCGGCTTTCAACTGTCCCTTGTCAAATAGGAATTCATCGGCGGCTAACCTTGCGCCGACAGGGTCACCTTGGCGAAGTTTCATATCTACCAGCTCAAAAACTGAGTTGACTTCGGTCGCACTCCGGTTTGTTGGTAAAAAAAGAGCAAGCCTGAGGGTACTCGACGGTTCAAGCTTCAAAGCTCCTGAGCCGCGCGGATATCCGATTATTTCGGCGGCTAGTTGGGTGAACGTAGTGTACATAGACAGTGCTACGAGCTTCATTTGCGTCGGTGTCACGCCAGACCTGAAGAAAATTCGGTACATCGAGTTCGTCGAATCTGTCTCGACATAATTGAGGATGATCCGAGGACCTTGATCAGCCATGAAGACAAAAAACGCATCCGGCGCACGGTGCGCATCGCCAAATCTATGCCACACTGGACGACGCCTAAACGTCGAATTCGTGTTTATTTTCGCTTCCGGATACATGGCCAGATAGTTTAATAGCGTCTCATTACGCGGTGCGGATGGAGTCCACAATGCCAAACACCGAATATCGTTTTCAATATGTCGCTTGCAGTCGTCGGGAGTGATGGTTATACCTGGTAGATACTGGCTGCGGGGCACAATGTATTTTAGATAACGGCCGCTAATCTTCAGTTGCCGCCACTCGGCGCGACTTTTAACGAAGTAGGGCGTGTCACCCGTTACCAGTCCAATTCGTACTTCCGCAATTTCACTCAGCGAGCGCATGTCTGGTAAAGACGCGAGATTCTCATGCAGTTGGCCTACGTCGGCAGGTATGAGGCCATGGCCAGGATAAGCCATCTGTTGTCCGCTAATGCCAGCTGGCCAGTTCGCCATAAAAGAGGCTAGCTCATCTGTGTCGTCTAGACAGCGCACTACAAGTTCATTTACCAAGGCTGGCTTATCAAACCCTTCAGCCAATAGTACAACAGTCATCTCCTCAGTACCTTCAGTCACAAATAGCCGTTCGGCAAGTGTAAGGGCCACAACTCGCTCAAACTTGCTCTGAACAAAGGCTCTGATAGCAACCGAATAATCTGCGTAAAGGAAACTTGCGGGCAAAACCAAAGCTAACCGGCCGTCGGGTTTGATGAACTGCAATGCGTGCACGACGAAGTACGCCCATAGGTTCGCTCGTCCGTGAAACTTTGCGCCGCTTGCGTTCATTACGCTAGCCACCGTCTTCCGTTGCTTGGACGTAAAATTACTGTGTCGAATGTATGGCGGGTTACCGATGATTAAATCGACTTTTCCCACCGAGCATTGGTCGGGTGAGTACTCAAGAAAATCCTGTAAGAAAAAGTGACCAGTAATAGTTTCTGGTCTTATCCGGGTTTTTAGATAATCAAAGGCTAAGGGGTCGATATCGCAACCAAAAAGATTGGACTCGGCCGCGCTATTTCCGAGCGAATTCAAGCGCGTTACCGCAGCTTCGAGAAAAGTACAGCCACCAAAGCAAGGCTCTAGTACGCGGTCTGTTCGTGTACGGATACCCCAATTTGAGAGGACTGTGGATACAGATAAGGGCGTATAAAAAGCGCCGATTTTCTTTCGATGAACGATATCGTGAGATTTGACCTCAAACTTTATAGCGTTTCCGAGGTCTGCGTTATTTTCCAGCGTTGGATTCATTGGGTGTCGATTCCTGCTCCGATCGACTTTGCCGCTGCGCCAAAAACGGGACGCAAGATAATTTCGGAACTATCCACCAGCAACACCACTTCAACACTGTCGCCTTCGGCGATTCCCAGTGTACGGAGCAAGTTGGCATCGAGGGCAATCCTACGGGCCCGTTGAACAATGACGGTCCCAAACGAGACTTCAGTGAGAGCGTGCTTAGTCACAGTTTAGTATTTTCTAGTACAGATCTCCGACAGCATAAAGCAATCTTGACTTGCCGCCTAGCATTGGCTGGAATATTCGATCTGATTCGCGCTAACGCCGCCTACATGTGTCGCCCACCAGTCCAGGAGGGCGTAACTCGATCAATGCCGCCTGCAGCAGCGCTGTAGCGTGCCGCTGAGTGGCCTCGACCTGCACGGCAGTTATCAGCGGAGAAAAAGCTTCTGCTAACTGTATCCGCCTTGGTCTGACGCGATCTGAATGAAGGGTGATTCGGGGAGGGCCAAGGTCTCTCACAAGGACAATGTCCAGTTTTACGCAAGAATGCGCGATGCCGCCGTGGCAGAGCGCATGGGACTTGAAACGGAGTTGAGCCGGTCAATTCTCGGGCGAGCTGGTGGTGTGCTACCAGCCCAAGCTGGACGTAGCCAGCAACCGTTTCGTCTGCGCCGAAGCGCTCGTGCGCTGGCAGGATCCCCAGGCATGGCAATGGTTCGCTGAGGGCGTCCCGCTGAGTTCACCGGCGAGGAACCGCAGCAGGTTGTACACGCTGTGCAGGACAACGCACTGGGTATTGTCCAGTTTATCACTTCATAGCCTGCCTAGAGTTACTTACCGAGTGGCGTCATAAGGTTGACAATTTTAGACTACCCTGTGAGACCGCGCCCCGCTCGAGGGTTTCCGTAGTATAAAATCCTGAAGGAGCTAACGAAGTTCGCACACTGCGCTGCCTCGGGGTGGTAGAGGCTCCGTTGTTGGAGAGACTGGAGTCAGGAAGAACTAACCCAGGTGGTCCTCAGGAGGTATCGAGCGCGCTGCACGCTTGGTCGCCTAGGCATGCCTGCAGGTACAGCCCGCAGTAGTCGGCCATCGAATCCATCGATGATCTGACTTGTGCGCTTCGCCTTCTCGGCTGGCTGATGACGCGATTCAGCTCGAACTGAACCATTTGACATGATTAGAAGGCAACGATCTGCACGCGGAGCCTGCATCATGAAACTTGAGCCACGTATTATAGTTGGAGGCAACTTGAGTACTACGAAAGAGGAGCGCTCAATGCGCGTCGCCCAAATGCGCGCGAACTTTGCTCATGAAGGCGGGGCTCCAGACGCAGAACACGAAGCGTTACTGGACCAGTACATTGAGGGAGCCGCTACCTTGGCGGACCTGTACACACACGCGCGCGAGTACGTGTACACAGCGCAGGAGCGGCAGCAGCTAGAGATCGACAAGAAACGCCTATGCTACAGATAAGAAAACGTCGCCAGAGCGGACGCCCGCGTATTTGTCGTTTGCAGGCAGGGGCAGGGCGTTCTTCAAGTACATTTGGTATTCGTCAGACCAGCCACAAAGACGCAGGGCGCACAACAATTGCAGCACATATTTCGCACAAATATAGGTGCCAGACGGCAGTTCCTGTGCACGTAAAGCTTTCCAGACTGGCCCGATTTTTGTCGGCCCAGCTTCAACCAGCGCGGCAACATCGGCAGACTTAAGATGCTGTGCGGCTGACAAGTAACCTACGGCAGATATGATCGCTAAATCTTGCGCCAGGATGTATGAAAAAATATGCTTAAATATAACGGAACATTCTTCACCCACCCGAGCAAAGTCGACAGAGAATTTTTTTCCGAAAGCGGAAATCTCAAATACAGTTAGAGCCGCAGGATTTTTAATTGACCGGACTGCGTCCTCAAACTCGTCATAGTAACGGAGTACTGAGGGGAGGGGAGGCAACAACCCGCACAGTTCGCGCAAAACTTCTTGATCTGGTGAATAATCGGCAAATAATTCCTGTTGTTGCTGCGTCACTCGTTCGCTCATTTATTTTACCTTGGGTAACGCGCGCAACAGTGCCACGCGGTCGTCAAATGCGCTATTCCATACCGTTGCAAGCCTGTCCTCAAAGACAGCACAGGCATAATGAGAGGGCATAGCCGAGGTCTTGGACCATCCAAAAAACGTGCGCAATTGTTGAAGCGCCTCATCCATCGGGCTACTCTTTGCTAGAAGTTGATGAAGCCGCATGACCGCACAGGTATGCCGTAGGTCGTGAGGAGTCACAGAGTCCTTACCAGTGCGGTTCTTAAGCTCCGTCAGTACGGGCTTCGGCAACTTGCTTGAGATTTGCGCGAACGCCTTTGTAATTGCTTCAGTTGATAACGGCAAGTTTGACTGGGAATTCAGTAAAAATGAATACTGAGGGCGCCCTCGAAAATTTTGCACGTACAAATCTATGCGCCCAGCAATGGCCTCACTGACCGGAATTTGACGATATGACGCTGCTGTCTTAATTCCCGGTCTTGAGTAGCGAGGGTCCTTTGTAGCGTCCTCGTAAGGATTCTCTTGTACGTTTAGCCAAAGGCGGTTTCTGTTGGCCTTCCGGTCGAATCCAGTTTTAACAGGATCTGCTGGCAGGAGAAGAACCTCGCCGCGGCGCAGCCCTTGATGAAGCATTAAGAGAAACGCGATATAGATCCGCCATCGCGTCCGCTCCTTGGAAAAAGGGTTGAGCTCGGATTCGGGATCAACTATCTCATATAGGGCTTCAACCGTACTTGCAGGAAGTGAACGTATTGCCTCCACCGATCTCCGACGGTGTACGTGGAATTGCCGGTAAAGCGTCGAAAGGCGATGCAGTCGAACTTCGATGCTTTGTCGCTGCGGGTTCGCATCGCTCTTCGAGATCCATCCCAAGATCGAGGACACGAACGTAAGTCCCGCATCCCATCGTTTTTGATCGGCCTCGGTGTTCGTCGGTTGGTTGCGAAGCGCAACGAACCAGGACTCAAGGATCGACGCAAGTAGGTCGTCATTTAAAGATCCTAAGGCATCATCAAGCGTAGCAGGACCGTAGGACTGATCTGCATGCCGATACAGGTCTTCAATGAAGCGGAGCTTCTTGGTGTGCGTAGATTCGGCAAGCTGGCCGCTCATAAAAGTTGACCAGATAGTTGCCCAGTAGCGCGGAAGACCTTTGTCGTCGACCAGAAGCGGACCACGGAGGTTTGGAGGTGTGTGCTGGCTGTGCAGGGGCAAAAACATTAAAGGTTATTGAAGTAGCTACGCAACACACAACCATACCATTTGCACAGGCGGCGTTGCAAATCTTCATCATCCGGATCGCCGGAGCCCGCAACACTCTGCAAAGTACCAGTCCTGCGCATAATCTATATTATGTTAAATACTCTATCTGGCACGCAGGATAGAAGCCCAAGAATCACCCCCCTGCCGAACGCCAAGGCATGTACATACGCCTGCGCTCCATCCTTCA
>Ga0265797_10004806_pt1 | contig 20266 bp, 12 predicted proteins | sample P2T30metagenome_FD_192433 | JGI IMG/M metagenome (GOLD analysis project Ga0265797, IMG submission 192433) | Plant litter microbial communities from East Loma Ridge, Irvine, California - P2 T30 | ecosystem: Environmental > Terrestrial > Plant litter > Unclassified | place: USA: California...
TGCATTTGTAAACGGTTGGACAGGCTCGCGTGAATGGGCGAAAGAAGCAGGACAGAAGTCTGTGACGGTTACCCTGACAGCTTGTCAGCAATATTACTTTGAGATTTTACATAAGGATTATGATGGTGGAGATTACCTTGCAGTGGGTTGGGCAAAACCCGGACAGGGTACCAACTCTCCTTCAGAAATTGTTCCGGGTTCAGTACTTTCCCCCTTTTCGGGTGGCGGTACCCCTCCAAGCTGTAATTTTACAATATCGGCTACTAACTCAAATAGCAATCCTCAGCCCGGTAGCAGTTTTAACCTGATTACGACCTGTAGTGGATCGGATTGCAGCGGTGTAAGCTATTCCTGGAGCGGTAATGATGTGAACGGAACAACACAAAATCTGAGTAATGTTAAAGTTCCATCCTCGGCAGGCACCTATACATATTCGGTTACGGCTAGTAAAGCGGGCTGCTCGTCTCAAACGTCTCGTACCAGCATTACCGTTGAATCAGCACCGTCGGTTTGTTCAGTTAATATGGTAAAACTCAAATTTAGGAATTCGAACGAATGTTGTATGGACCGATTAGTAGGGGCCAGTATTCAGGGATCAAACAATGGAGGCAGCAGTTGGACAAATATATATACTTTTAGCAGAAGCGGTAACGGACAGATGACAGAATACAGTTTCTCAAATTCGACTGTATATAGCTCTTTGAGATTTCAGGCCAGCCCTTCAGGCTGGGGCGAACTAAGGGAACTGGAATTTTACAGTGGTACTACAAAGCTGAGTGGTACGCCGTTTGGTTCAGCCGGAAGCAATGCCACTGACGGATACGATAAAGCATTTGACGGTGATCTGGAAACCGGCTGGCATGGTGGAACGGAAGGGACAGCTAATTTTGCTGGTTTGCAAAATATAACTTGTGCCGGAACGGTACCAGTTTGCCCAACGCCCGCAGCCCCATCCATTGCAATAATGAAGGGTACAACTGTATGTGCACCTACGAATCAACAAGTCACATTGACAGCAAGCAACTGTTCAGGATCTGTGACATGGTATAGAGATGGGCAACAGTTGGACTCTGGAGTGACTCACACAACGAGCAGAGCAGGAACATACACAGCAATATGTAGTGTAAATAATTGTGTTAGCTCTGCATCTTCCGGAATTGTAATCAATCAAACCTCAGGATGTGGTAATGTAACCAGTAGCCTGCTTGGCTCTTACACGACAATCATAGGAGGCAGAGAGTTTACCTATAATAGGACACCTGAATTCGAGGTACAATTCAATTCTGATGGAACCATTACGGATGTGACTCCGGGCATTTCTTACGACGGAACAACCAACAAACTGGGAAACAGACGTATTTACTATCAGATTGGATATAAAATTTTTGAAAACGCTAATGAAACTTACAACAGGCTTCAGAATGTGTATCTGCCGGACGGGATTTATGTTCTGCGTCAGTTCATTTGTAATGAAAATGACTATCCTAATCTAACTTCTTTCAAAACCAGTTTGGGAGGATGGCCAAATCCGGTAACCGCAACGAACAGCAAGTTATCCGAAATATTTTTATCTGTAAAAACAAATGGAGTAACAAACCTTAGCATTGTTCCTGGCTGGCTCAAAGTTAACCGTAACTTTATTTTTCCAAGTGTTGCCCAACCAAAAGATCTGTCTACAATAGATAAGTTTTTTGGCTTAGTTTATCAAAATAGGGGAAGTCAGGCATCAGAATACCATGCATTGGGTGTTAATACTGATTTGGATTATGGAAATCCTGCTGTTCAGCCAAACGCCTGGAATACAATTAGATGGCCTAATCACAATGCTTCAACAATGACCAATCAAGCGTTGTACGATTATGGTTCTCACTGGATTGAAAGGTCAGGAAACTCCAGGCGGTTCGTTTTGACAGACGAAATTCCTGAAAATGCTCAGGGACAAGATCTCTCAATAGATAGTAGGATGTACCACTTTTACAAAGGCGCTTATGATCGTCTTGCCAAATTTTCTGGTGTAACTGATAAAAAGCAAACTGGTTTGTATGGCTCGTATGGAAGGGACGCCGGAACTATCAATACAGATATGCTTAAAAATAGCACAAGGTCGGATTTTGAAAAAAGTTTAACTACTCATGTCCATAAGTACCATGATCCTTCAACTGGTCAATGGTTAGGTGATGCGGATTATTATGCAAGTGGGCAGATTGATGTGAGAAACCTAAATATAACATATTACTTGAAAACTGGTTCTCACAATGTTCCTTATGAGCTTATATATGCGAATGAGAGGATAAAAATTGGTACCAAAACTTACCAGAACAAAGACAGAGAATCGAACTGGATCGTCTTTACATGGCAAAAGGTTGAACCTGAAGAGGGGCAACGCGATGCAAATGGCATTAGAAATGGCATTGAATACGCTTCGTCAGGAGAATTAATTCCCTATGCTAATGGAACTATTACCAGCAAGGATAATCTGGCAATTCCGGCACTATGGGATGAACATGTAAATATGGCTTTCTGGTCTACGGTTATTGGCAAAGGAATTGTTCTTTGGAATAGTCCGGGTGCACGTTTGGGAAATAATGCAACAATGCTTGAATGGTGGAGAGCGGACCAGCCTGTTTACTGGACCTCAACAGGCGGAAGCCAACAAAATTATGTATCACAACAAAACGGGGCTCCACAAAATAATAGTAACGGATTGCAACCGAGGTTGTGGGCAAGCCCCGGAGACGCAGCTTATGCGGGAATGGAAGCTGCATGGAATATCCGAAATAGAATTACAACACTCTCTTTTGCATCATATAACTCGAGTAGAGGAAGCTTTACAGCCAGTCCGGGGAGTACAGGATTGCATCTGAATGGATTTGGTCCTCTTAATAATAATCTCTTTGTAGTTAGAGATGCCTGGGATGCAAAAAAAGGTTTGGCAATAACTGGAACAGGCCCAGGTGGATCAGTTGTGATTTATTATAATGGATTTCTATCTCAACATGAGTATGAAGATAACGTAACTGTAAACGGACAGAATCTGGGACGAGTTTATGGTAGACAGACTGTGGTAAAAACCTTTTAAGTAAGCAAATGTAATTTTAAAAAATTTACCGCTTTGCTGCATGGTTTCAGAAGTATAATCTTGTTCTAGAAAAATGTACCGGCCTGGCGATTTTTGCGATTGCCAGGCCGGTATAAAGCTGCCGCCAAGCTACATAAATGTCGTACCTGGTTACCTTTCATTCCGTATCATGAAACATTAGAAATCTTACGGGGCAAAAAGGCTGGTAAGATATTTATGATGACCGGTTATAAAGTAGTAAGTTGCTGTCAGCTAGGCTTTTTCAAACATTTTTTGTAGTGCCTGCCATAATTTTCTTTTCAGGTCACGGTCTGCTTCAATGACCACAAGCGGATCAGTCAGAAGGAACCATACACCTTCAACAAGCTTGGGTGTATAAGGAACAAGCAGCAGGTCCAGATGCAGCTTAATGAGGGGAACACCAAAAGTGATGAAGTAATTTGTTTTTTTCTCAGCCAGTACATTTCTGGCATCTTTTCCAGGTAAAAAACTGAAATTAATAATATCGGCATGGCCTGCAGAATATTTGACCGCCTTTAAGATATTATCCAAAAACAGCAATTCCGAAGCTAACAGCTCCTTTTGCTTTGGCTCATCAGTCAGTATCAATATCTTATGATTTAATACCGGAAAACTAATTTCCTGCTCTGAAGCCGGCTTTTTGTCCGCAATGATGGTGACAGGTTGTGAAATAACATGAACAGGCGTCACCTTCTCTGTAATTATTATCGGATGCAATGCTGGTTCTGGATTTGTAACAAGCGCACCATTACTTTCCTTATTTGTATAAAATAAAGTTTCATTATGAAAAAGTATCCGGAAAAGCGCTGCCTGCGAACTCATATCAGATTGGAATGACGTTTCAGAATTTACCCAAATTTACCTGTTTCAGACTCCATATACCAATTTTTTTATTCTTCGCCTGAATTTCAAGATTTGAATATTCCGTACTTGATGAATATTTTTTGAAGTGAACAGCGTAGCCTTTTTTAACCAGCTCCTTGTTCAAAATCTTCCCGTCTGGCAAGACAACCTCACCCAGCAACCTGCCATAGCGGTCAAAATTGCCTTCGTGCCTGATTTGTACTATTTTTCTGAAACACAGATCCGATGTAAACTGTTTGGCTACTTTGTAATAAGGCTTCCCGCGTTCGGGGGTATTAACATGCAGAAGACGGATTCTCAACGGCATATCCCGACGGTATCCCGCCTTTTTTCCTGTAAAAACAAATTTCATTTCGATGGTATCACCATCCTGAATACCAATTACCTCCGCTTTTAAAATCTTGGGAAGAACATCACTGGTGGTAATCGTTCCTTTCGGGTAAGTAACCTTTACTTTTTTCTGACCAGAAGAAGGAAGTGAAAGAATTGTTAAAAGAACTAAAATATAAACCTTTCTTAGGCTGTAAGCTGATTTTAAAATAAGTTGCACGCGTATTTATTCATAACAGTTGAGACGTCAAAGATAGCCATTACTTTTATGTGCTGACCATGGCTGTATGGATTACTTTATTTCAAGTTTATACCATTTAATATCTTTTAGTGGTTCCCGTCGTGCAACTGTTTGAGTGGGAGCATAATGCTTTTCAAGATAATCAAGAACCTGTTTTTCAGTTTCTCCCAAATCCCACAAATTATGGTTTGCCTGCATCCAGCGTATTTTTTGTTTCCAACCGTCACGCGTAAAATGATTGGCAATAATCAGCTTTGAAGAATGGCAGCTTGTGCATTGCGCTTTCACCATGTATAAATCCTTATCAACGATCAGCCCGGTTTCTTTATCCTTTTTTAGCGTATCGGCTACACTGATTTGAACAGGAACAATTTGCCCGTCAGACTTTTGTCCTGTAAATGAACTTGCCAGTACAGAGAAGCCTAAAAAGATTACTAACAGAAATTTCATATTTTATAATTTATCAGCCGGAATTCCTTTTCCTCTTATCTTGCTTACTCCACTTTCACAGCGATTCTTTCACAGGCATTGTTTAAATAACCTCCCGGATTCCACGCAGGAGAAACCATAGGCTGGGAAACACCTTTGGCATCCGTAGCACGTACCCAGACCTCATAATATCCTTTTTTAGGCAGCTTTATCTTTGTATTCCAATGCTGCCACGCGAGCCGGTTTGCAGGTGCTTCAAGCTTGCAGTTTTGCCAGGTAGCTCCAAAATCGACTGAGACATCAACACTTTTAATCGCCAGATCTCCTGCCCATGCATGCCCGCGAAGCGGTAGTTCTGTACCCGGGTTTAGGATTGCTCCGGTTTTTGGATAAGTAATGATCGATTTGACCGGCATAGATTCGATTATTCTGAAATACTCATCTGTTTGCGGAACATTCTCGCCAGGCATTATTGGATTTTTAGGTATTCTGTAACTGTGCCCTTCCATTTTGGCACCGTCATGTACCTTATTGCGAACCGATATGGAACTTAGCCATTTTCCGGAAACCGATGCCGGCCATCCGCCTATAACCAGGCGCAGCGGATATCCGTGAAACTCGGGAATGTCTTTTCCGTTTACCGCCCAGGCAATAAGTGTTTCATCTTCCATTGCTTTGGCAATCGGAACACCTCTGGAAATTGATTCTTTTTTAGGGTCACGGCTCAGGTGTATGTCTTTGCCATGGTAACCTATATATACAGCATCGCTTTTAATACCAACATCATTTAATATATCTTTCAAACGTACACCTGTCCATTCGGCACAATGCACGGCGCCCTGTCCCCAGGCATTTCCGGAAGTCTGCGGTTGAAAACCAGAACGACCGTTTCCTCCGCATTCCAGTACAAGCTGATAGGTGTAAGGTTTAAATCGTTTTTTTAACTCATCCAGGGTGTAACTTTTAGCAGCTTTGACAGATTCTCCGTCAATCGTTAAAGTCCAGTTTTTAACATCCGTCTTCTCCGGAATGAGTCCGTTGTTCCGGATAAACATTTTATCAACCGGCGTAATTTTATCATCCAGAAGATGCAGGGGAGTTTCTACATTCCAGGGTTTATCACCTTGCACGATCATTTCCGGATTTTTACCTTTCAAGGCATCTTTCTCATCGAAAATAAAAGGAATGTAATTTCTTGGAAGTTTATCAGCGAAAACAATTTCGGTTCCCAAGGCAGCTGTAAGCACTGCCAAACTGGATTTCTTTAAAAAACCGCGTCTGTCGAAAGACAATTTCATAGTTCAGGATTCAGGTAATTCACAAATTTACAACGTTACACCTTACATCAATTATATAAGTGTCTGAATGTTTTAAATATAGCATGTATTAAATCACATTTGAGAAAACAGATGTATTATGTAAAAAAATAAAGGTTACCCTTAGCAGGTAACCTTTAAGATATATAAACCTAATGAATCAGAACTTTACGTTTACAAACAAAATGTGTGTAAATGTTCAACAGGTGGATCTACTACTTGAAGAACGGTCCTGCAATGGCAAGTACCGAAGCTTTTGGAAGCGTTTCGTCAAATGCCTCAGAAACTGCAGCATCCGATTTTCCAGCTAAGCCTTTCAGATTAACTCCACCCTGTACCATATTTTCTTCACCGTCATAAACAGCCTGTACCAATGGAATTGGAGACTGGTTTCCGGTGATCCATCCTTTTGTAGCTGTGGATGCATTTACAACCGAGAAAATACGACGAACCTGTGCAGCATGACGTGCTTCTACTGAATGTACCTGAAGAGCAACTTTAAGAATTGCAGGATCCATCATCAATGCACCAGCCTGTCCTTTATAGGCACGAACACCTGTATCTTCAAGAGCACATGCTACTGTAATGAAAGTGCTGAAATTGGTAAAAGTATCAGTTAGCTTGCCACCATAAGTCCAGTCATAGTTCAATGTCATTTTACCAACTGCTTTTTCAAGATAGGCAACGTGCTGTGCTTCGTGCTTGCTGATCTGAGCGATTGCTGCCTGATATTGTGCAGGAATCTTGCCGGCCTTGATACCTTCTTTGTAGAATGCATCTTCCAGATATTCAAGAGTTAAAGCAAATTTAAGTACATCTACTGCTGCTGCAGATTGTGCATATGCTTTATTAAGGATTGTGCCAAAAACCATTGGTGCTGCAACAGTTGCAATTTTGCTGCTCACACGGTTCATGAAATGACGACGTGTAGCATGCTCAATACGGCCTACTGCATCTCCGTCAACTTTTGTTAATTCGTCAATTATTTTGAAAATATCCATTGTTTCTGAATTGAAGTTGTGTTAAAAAATTATTTACCCACGTTTGCTCCGTTGATCGGATTCTTGATAAATTTCTGAACTGCTGACAGAATTGCAGAAGGTTCCAGAGATTGATCAAAACCATTGTTATCAACCACATCATCACCAGCAAAATCAGCACTGTTTTTGTTGATCAAATCGCGGATAACAGATGCGTGACGAGCTTCAACTGAAACAATTTTACCAGCCAATACAAGGTAATCGGCAGTTTTAATCATGTTTCCTGCACCGTTATAAGCAGCAACACCGGTATCCTCAAATATCTTGGCGTGTCCTAGTACGGAAGTCTTACTTGAAAAGTCAATTGATGAAAAATCAGGTGTAAGTCCCGGAATGATTGCGGAAGGAGCCGCAGCAGTCAGAGCAGTTTTAAAGAAATCTCTGTGAATAATTTCATGATCACGGATATCTGTAAGAATTGTTTTTTCTTCTGCCGTCATACCTGTGTATGGCGTGTCAATAACCTGAATGTAGAATGCTGCTTCAAGTTGTTCCAGTGCGTATGCATAGTTAAGTACACCAACATCTCCTGATCCAAGATTAACTGTTGTACCTGCGTCGGGGGTTGGCTCATGATCTTTAGAACAAGCTACTAATGCTGCTCCTACGGATGCAGCAATCCCTGCTGACATTAAAAAGGAACGTCTGTCCACAGTTGATGACGCTTTTTGCTCCTCTTTATCGGAATTGTTTTGTGAATTAATAATTCTGTTCATAGCAATAAAAGGTTTATGTTTCCTTTCGCCCATCGAAAGACAATCTGGAAAAACATACGGGCTTAATTTTGCTATAGATCAGCGGGGAGTAAAAAGAAAATTTAAATTAGTTCAAATCCCGGCTGCGTATATATAAATTTAATCCTGTTAAATATTTATAAAAATCTGATTATCAAATAAATATGTAAAAATTAATATTTGTTAATATTTTTTTAGAAAAGTTGTAAATAAAGATTTCAACCGCTGTTCTTTTATGAGCAGGATAGAAAAGGAAGAATTTATCCTTAAACGACAGGGTAATAAAAAAGACCTGTTTCCAGGTCCTTTTTACAAGATTAAACTAACGTTGAGTAAGGAAATTCGGACAAATCAGCAATGCGAAATATTTTGTGATATTTCACGATTTTAATGAATTTTGTGGATATTATTCGCTACTGTTTAAAAGTAGTTCTACAAATATAGATAATGTGTTTAGCTCTGCAATCTATTATTCAACTTTTTTTCTAAAATTTTTTGATTTTTCAAATATGTATATTCAAGTTTACTTAATTGCTTCGAATTTCTTCAAATTGTTTAATTAAATATTGAAAAGTTTTATCAAAAAAAATGCCTTGTGTTTTAACCTATCAGCAAGATTTAATATGGTTCTGGCATCATTATAGTAACAAGCCTGTCATAATAGTTATAAGTAAGTTTAACTAAATAATCTAATCATGAAAAAGCTAATCATCTCAGCCATAGCGCTGACACTTATAGCATTTAACAATGTACAATCTGAGCCGGTTTTAACAACTGTGACAGAGATAACCTCAGGCCAGGAGAAAGTTGCGGTTAAACCGGAAGATTTGCCGGAAGCAATTAAAACAACTTTGTCAGGTGATACCTATGCAGGATGGCAGGTAACGAGTGCTTTTTTGGTTACAAAGGAAGATAATTCTCAGTTTTATGAACTTTCGTTAAAAAAGGGAGAGGAAACTTCTACGCTTAATCTTGATAAAGATGGAAAAAAAGTAGAGTAAGCAAATAGAAATTAAGTTGATAATAAGACATTTAAGGAAGCCGGGGATTATTTCTCCGGCTTTTTGGCTTTAGATTTTATAATTTTACATTTTTTACGGTCGTTAAGACAAATAACATTTTAAATCACCAACGTAACATGGCTCACCTGCTCCTGCTTGAAGACGATACCACTTTTTCAAAACTGCTGAATTCATTTCTAGGCAAACATGGACATAAAGTGAAGGTCTGTTCGACGGTAAAGGATGCCAGAGCCGCTATCGTTAACAGTTTGGATGAAAATGATCCTTTTGAAGTACTGATGCTTGATTACCGCCTGCCGGATGGAAATTCCGTTGATTTTCTTAAACGGGTCAGAAGTGAAGGAAACCGTACACCCGCTTTTATCATGACCAGTTTTCATGATGTGCGGACGGCTGTCAGTGCCATGCAGAACGGTGCATTTGACTACATTACCAAACCGGTACATCCTGACGAATTGCTGATGGTTTTGGGTGAAGCATTGCAGAAGTCAAATACTTCTGCAAATGTGAAAATGGCGGTGCCAGCAAAAGGAAGCAAAAAACAGGAAAATCATCCAACTGATTTTATTGAAGGGAAAAGCAAAATTTCTAAACAGCTTTATGAATATGTCCGTCTTGTTGCCCCAACGGATATGTCGGTCATCATTCTTGGAGAAAGCGGTACCGGAAAAGAACATGTTGCCAAATCCATTCACAGGCTGAGTAAAAGAAGTAACGGACCATTTGTTGCCATTGACTGCGGATCGTTATCAAAGGATCTGGCTGCAAGCGAATTATTCGGCCATAAAAAAGGTGCGTTTACTGGTGCATTAATGGATAAAATGGGGCAATTTGAAGCAGCTGACGGTGGGACATTATTTTTGGATGAAATAGGAAATCTCGGATATGACGTTCAGATAAAACTTTTGAGAGCACTGCAGGAACGGATCATTGTGCCGATCGGAAGTACACAGCAGGTAAAAGTAGATGTAAGGTTAATTGCGGCTACGAACGAGGATCTGATGACTAGCGCATCAAACGGTGATTTCCGGGATGATCTTTACCACAGACTAAATGAATTTAAAATTGATGTGCCTCCGCTAAGAAAAAGGGGAGAAGATCTGCCGATGTTCATTCAGCATTTTGTGGATAAAGCCAATGCAGAATTGGGCAGAAATGTACAGAGTCTTTCCAAAGAAGTTATGGAGGTTTTCCAGAAATATGACTGGCCTGGAAATCTTCGTGAATTGAATAATGTAATCAAAAGACTCGTTTTGTTATCTAAAGAGGAAGTAGCCACTTTAAATGCACTGCCTGCCGAAATGATCACATCCATGCAGGAGCCGCAAAAGTCTACGGGTTCAGATTTGAAAGCTTTACAGGAAACGCATGAAAAAGAAATGATTGAAAAAGTTCTTCAGGAAGTGCGTTACAATAAAAGTAAAGCAGCCAAATTACTGAACATTGATAGAAAAACGCTGTACTACAAAATTGAGAAGTATCATATTGAATAAGATAATGCTTTTTCCTCGACTTGTTCGATAAGTAAGCCGGCCAGCATAATGATCTCCCTAATTTCATCTGTCGGAACTGTCCGGAAATTTTCACGTAAAGAAATTTCCAGATGACGGAATTTTGCAGATAAATCCTGTGCACCAATTTGTCCTGTCCGTCCGGCCATACGGTGCATCAGCTCATGCATTTTATCCATATTTGAGTTTTCAAGCAATTGGTTCAATGAGGCTAAATCGTGACGGGAATCTGTTACAAATTGATCCAGAATTTCGCGCATCATACTTTCGTCCCCAAAAGTCATTTGGGTTAGCATTGAAAAGTCGGGTTTTTGCACAGATATCTTTGAAGGCTGTTTTTCAGAGCTGGATTTTTCAAGCAGTTCCAGCAACTGGTTTGCATGGAAAGGTTTCATCAATATTCCGTCGAAACCCATGTTCATTAGTTTAGCGCGTTCTTCCGGGAGTGCCTGCGCCGTCAAAACATAAAATTTAACGGATGAAGGTGCAGCTTCGCGAAGCCTTTCGCATAATTCTGCTCCGTTTATTCCCGGCATCCGCATATCTGTCAGTACAAATTGTACGGCTTCATCCCAGGGTTCATTGAGTGCCTGTTCAGCAGAGGAAAAACACGTATGTTCAACATGGTACATTTCCAAAACTGATGAACACCATTTAAGAATAAAAGCATCATCGTCTACCAGCCAGACTTTTCCGTAAACCTGATACGTTTTTTGTTCAATTTCTTCCGGTGCCAATATGGGAGTTTCTGCCTTTTGCAGAACGATATTAATAAAAAATGTCGTACCCTTACCAAGCGTACTTTTTATCTGTATGTTACCATCCATACATTCTACAAGCGATTTTACAATACTTAACCCCAAGCCGGTTCCGCCATATTTTCGGGTAATAGAAGGATCTGCCTGTTCAAACTGGTTAAAAACCCTTTGTACCTGTTCAGGTGAAAGCCCAATCCCTGTATCTGCAACCTGAAAATTAAGTGCAATTCCCTGATCTGATTCAACATAAGAAGCATGCAGGCTTACCTCGCCATTTTCAGTAAATTTTATTGCATTGGTTAATAAGTTGTACAGTATCTGACGTAAACGGAACGGATCGCCTTTTAAAAACAAATTACCGTGTATCTCATTTTTTAAAGACAGCAGAAGGCCTTTTTGCTTTGCCGTGGGACGGAGCATTTGTACAACCTCATTTAACAGCGGCGTGATGGCAAAGGTCCGTTCTTCGAAAGTAAACTGATCTGAAATGATACGGCTATAATCTAATACTTCATTGACTAGATAAAGCAGATGTTCGGAAGCAGAATGAAGGTTATTCAGATCCTGCTGATTTGGCTTTTCGTCTTTTTTCAATGCTTCGGTGTAGCCAATAATGGATTGCAGAGGCGTCCGGATTTCATGGCTCATGTTGGAAAGAAAACGCTGCTTGGCCTGACCGTGATATTCGGCCTCCTCTTTTGCTTCTTCAAGCTGATTGCGATACCGGTTGCTTCTTGTGATATCGGCAAAGATCAGGTAAGCCAGTAGTGCTGTCAGAAAAAAGAATCCCAGCATAACCATTTCAATCCTTTCTATGCTTGCGCCAACCATCTTTTTTGTTTGAGCACCTTCGGTATTGGATTGACGGACGACTTCACTTTCAACTTCCTGCATCACTTCCAGCAACTGACTAACCAGGGAGTTTCCGGCTGTTGACAGTTCCTGTTCACGGTCTATAAAACTGGTCGTTCTTTGTTTTTGTGATTTTTCAATTGCATGTACCGCTTCACCAACCATCTGGATTGTGCTATCTTTCGGTGCGACGGTCAGCGTATCTACTTCAACATTGACTTCCTGTTTCCGTACAATTTTAGCAGGTACCGGTACGGGATCTTTCTTTGCTTTTTTTGAACTGAAAACCCGGTTAAAAAAACCTTTCTTCTCTTCTTCGGCTTTTCTGAACGAATCGGCAACTTCTGTGTAAGTAGTGGTAGTGGTTATTCTTTTTTCTGTTTTAACAACCGTACTGTCCGGCTTACTTTTATTGGTTGTAATCAGTCCGGAAATAGATTTGACTTCATCAGAAAGTGCCTGATTACTAACCAGCTTGGATCTTACTTTTACATAATTTCCGAAAATCTCTTCCCGTCTTTCCAGAATGTGTTTCATGGAATCGATCCGGATAATCTGGTACGGATCGTCAATACTAAGTAAACTTAAAGAGTCCAGCGTTGCGATCAATTCGCCGGATTGTGCCAGAAATTGCGCCTTACTTTCTGAACCTTCAATTGACCGTGCATTTTGCAAATGATCGAGCATCAGAATATGTTTGAAGACTTTATTCACCAACCGCAGCTTATCATTTGGTTCAGAGAGAACTTCGAGCTTATTGAGCATATTCTCAAAAGCTACTTTACTGATAATCCAGGATGCGCCCAATGCAAGCGAGGCAACGAAGAAGCCGAGAAGGACTTTCCCTTTTACAGAACCGGTAAGTGATGATTTACGAAAAGATGGCATTACTTCATGATGTTACGGCAATAGGTAACGAAATTTAAGAAAGAAATAGGGTATTTCCATAAGATGTCCGCAAGGCTGCTTACGTATTATAAAGTATCATACTTATTAACTTCTCCCAACTGGTATTTACCATAACATTGATAATATATATCTCTTCAGCGAAGTATTTGTACATTTGTGATCATTATTAACAATAAAACTCTTCTGTCCCTAAACAATTATGGCAGTATTTTTACTTTTAATTTCAATTTTTTCTGCTACTCTGCTTTTAAAATTTGGTGATTCCATCCTCAATGAAGTTGATAAATCTTTTCGCAGAGCCTTTATCCTTTCTTTAATCATACATGCATGCCTGATATTTTCATTCAACGAAATACTATCCGTTATCAATGGAATAACCGCGGTTAATGCCGCTATTTTCTGGGGTGTAGCAGTTCTTATCGAGGCATACCTACTTTATATTTATTTTAGGAAAACGCAGGTACGGGAGGACTTTAAAAGTTATATAGGCAAAATATTAATATTAAAAAATATCTCTGCTAACCGGCTGACCATTTATGCAGGGCTTTTACTCTATGGCGTACCATTGTTTTTACTTGCTGCAATGGTACCTCCCAACAATTTCGATGCACACAGCTACCACCTGAGCCGTATTATAGAATGGCTGGGGAATGGCAATGTAAACCATTTTGCAACCCGTCATATTCAGCAGCTTTACCATAATGTATTTTCCGAATATATGGTAATGCATACATATCTGCTGGCCGGTACAGACAGGTTTGCAGGATTTGTGCAGTTTTTTGCATGCCTGGGAAGTATATTAGGTGTTAGCCTGGTAGCAAAAAAATTAGGCGCTTCTGTAAGTATTCAGGTGCTTTGTTCAATCATGCTTTTGACTTTACCGATCGGTATTTTTGAAAGTACTTCTGTTCAGGTGGATTACGTAGCATGTTTCTTTTTTATTAGCTTTCTTTACTTCGGCTATGAGGCGCTCGATACACCACGCAAATTTACAATTTTTGCAATGGCGTTATCACTTGCTTTTGGTGCATTTTCGAAATACACCATTTTTATGTATGCCCTGCCTTTTTCAATATATTTTGGCCTGATGTTTATCCGGCAAAAAGGTGTAGTGTCTACGGCCGGAATTCTGCTTACTTTCCTGATCGTTATATCCGTTGTATTTACTCCGTTCATGACAAGAAATTACCAGTTTTTCGGAAACGTACTAAGCCCTGTTGAAGGGCATGGACTGGAAACGGAAAGGTTGTCGGTTGAAGAATTTTCATTAGCAGCAACAGCTTCCGGAATTTTAAAGAATGCAAGTCTGCACATTGGCCTTCCGGTAAACAGTTACAATACGTTTGTAAAAGAGATAATTACACGCGTTCATGAGGTGTTTGGCTTTAATGTGAACGATCCAAGACACAGCATGGACCTTTTTACTGTACGGTTTGATGTACATGAGGACATGGTTCCAAACAATATTCATTTTATACTTATTCTCGTATCGATACTGACTCTGTTCTTTATAAAGACGAGTGCCCGTTTAAAATGGTTTGCAATCTGTGCCTTGATTGGTTTTACTATTTTTAGTTCGATGATGGTCTTTCAGCTTTGGAGCACCAGAACTCATATGCCTTTTTTTGCGATGGGCTGTATTCTGGCTGCATTCGTATTCGGACGTTTGTTACAGCAAAAGACCATTTATCTATCCTTTTTTCTTCTTGCAGCATCCATTGTATTTGTTTTTGGGAATCCGAGTAAACCATTATTGCCGTTGGCATATTACTCTAAAAAAATGCTGAGTCATACACCGGTTGCAATTTGTCCCCGTAATGAAAGGCAGGCAGATGCAGTAAGACAAAAACTGGGGAAATATTATGATACCGTTCCCAATGACAGCTACTGTTTTACATTAAAACACAATCCGGCAAAAGAGGAGCGTGATGTTATCTTTCAGATACTGGATTCTGCAGGTTATTACGATGATGAAAAGTATGAAACTGTGTTTGATCTCAGTCACGATAAAATGTATTTTTTGAGCCACCCGGCCAACTATGAAAATTTTGAAGGACTTATTACACCGCTTAAAAATGCTGACGGAAATGTAGGAATACTCTTTAAAGGCGGTAATGGATTTTATCATTACTGGTCTGTTGTTCAGACAGAAAAATTCGATTTCGGGCAAATGCAATACATTGGATACAGACCGAAATATGCCGGGCTGGAAAATGCAAAAAGGGAATTCAGATATAATTATATTTTTGGGGATGATCCGTCATTGTTGTCTCCATTTTATGAGAAGCAGATAATCGATACAATATTTTATTCCAAAAAATTCTATCTGGCAAAATTAAAGAAACCGTCTTCTGATAAGATCCTCATCAGAAATTAACTATTGGTAAGGTAATTTCATATTAAAAGCTGCTCTGGATATGACGTAGCTTTTAATAGTTTTATTTGAATCTTATGTCGCCGGAGAATTAATCCATGAAGCAATTTTTATGGCTTCTGCCTTTGGCACCTGTGGCAGCGGAGGCATCGGCGTAGCGAATTCCGGCCAGTTTTCCGGCTTTGACGAATAGATAAGCTCAACGATTTTTTCGTTGGAATACTTGCGTAGTCGCAAATAGTTAAGTGGACGTCACCATTCTTCTGATTTGGTAAAACAATCGTTCAATAAGCTTTAGATCCTCGGTTACAATTTCTGCCGAAGCTGTCATTCCTGTCTTATAGACTAATGTTTTTTTTAAATTCGTCTTAAGACCACTAGGCAAAGACATAGTAGCTAAAAAGTAGGTGTTGTCCTGGGACGGTACTTTTGCAATATTGGTTATGTTACCTTCAACAGCCCCGTACTCTTCAAATGGGTAACCCTGAAATTTTACAAGAACCCGTTGCCCTTCACGTACGCGGCCGGAATTAATCTGAGGAATACGAATTTCACCCATGTAATTCTTCGTGCCGTTACCAATATACATTACTTCAATTCCGGCTTTAAGAGATTGCTTTTCCTGTAAGGTAGTTGCAAAAAATACGTTTCCTGTTTCCGGCGCTGTCAGCAGATATCTGGACTTCCATAATTCGATTGCACTGCGGAGAGTATTGAGTGCCTGTCCAAAATTCTCTGTCTGCTCATGAACGGTTCGGTCAAGTTCCAGTATTTCGTTTACTTTTAAATTTTTCTGATTATCATTATTGAGAAGTAAGGTTTCTACATTTTTTATCGGAAGAAGTTTTGCCAGTGCTTTGCTCTCTTCCCTGTATATGTCAACATCAGCTATCACTTTTCCGCTATGCAGTTTTTTATTGATATTGTATTCTTTTTCTGCCAGCTCTGAATCACGTAAGTATATAACGCGCTGTTCATCAAGCTGTTTTGCTGTGGTTGCTGAGCGTTCAATATCATTTAATAACAACCGCCGTTTTTTTGCATAAAAGCCATCTCCATATAGCGTTCTGATTTGTACGAAAATTTGTTGGAAACTCTGGTAAGCACTTTGCACTTCTCCCAAATGTTCAAAATTATTTAATCTGACCAGACTTAGATGTGAAAAATCCTTTCCGATTACAAGCGTTTTGATTTCATTCAATTCTTTTTCAAGGTCGAGAATTTCACGATGATTGGAAGTGCTTTCTACGTATGCCAGAATATCTCCTGCTTTAACATTCTGATTCTCCTTTACAAATAATTCTTCAATACGGCCGTCTGTTTTAAGCATTACTGCTTTGGGTAGATTGTTTGATATAAGCCGGAATTCGGCACGAACAATAGTAGGATAATGAATAAACCAGCTGATTGCAAAAGCCACAGATAAGATCAGGCATAATGATAGTGTTCCCCAACGGATCAGCCATTTGGGTGGCTGATCCATAAAGTCCCGGATAGCTTCACTTCTTATGTCTACGTCATCCTGTGTCTCTTCCATTAACTGCCTAGTTCTAATTGATTTTTCACCAGGGAATAATAATAACCTTTACTTGATACCAGCCCGGCATGTGTTCCCTTTTCGATGATTGCACCTTTGTCTAAAACAATAATCTGATCTGCATTTTTAACGGTACTGAGCCGATGAGCTACTACGACCACTGTTTTTCCCTCGAAAAATTCTTCCAGATTTTTCATGATAACAGCTTCATTGTTTGCATCCAAAGCACTGGTAGCTTCATCAAAAAAGATATATTCCGGGTCTTTATAAACTGCCCGCGCAATGAGAATCCTTTGTTTTTGTCCACCGCTGATGCCCATTCCGCTAGCTCCAATTCTGGTATTATAGCCGCTGGGTAGCCCGTTTACAAAATCACCTATATTAGCAACGTGAACAGAATGTGTAAGTTTCTTACGGTTAATTGCCCCATTTTCATCCGATTCGCTAATGTTGCGTGCAACTGAATCTGCGAAAATATATCCTTCCTGCATCACAACACCGCATTGCTTCCGCCAAAAATTATAACTCATATTTTTAAGATTTCCATTACCAATTTCTATTTTCCCATCTGATAGCTCATGGTATTTCAATAGCAATTTTAATAAAGTGGTTTTGCCACTTCCGCTGGCACCTACAATGGCTGTAACTTTTCCCTGCGGAATTTCAAAACTGATATTATTGAGTACCAATGGAGAACTACTACTGCCATACCGAAAATTTAATCCTGAGATTCGTATTGTCTTATGGTCAGGCAATGTACTTATCAATTGTTCGTCAGTAATTTCTTCATTGGTTTTGTTGTGAATTTCAGCCAGTCGTCCAAGGCTTAGCTTCGCATCCTGATAACTTCGTATAAAAGCGATAAAATTATTGACGGGTACATTCATTTGCCCGATAATATATTGCACAGAAAGCATTGCGCCCAATGTCATCTCTCCATTGATAACCGACCTTGCTGCGATATAGCTGATTAATATATTTTTAACTTCATTAATAAATCTTCCTCCTTCATTCTGAGATTGTGACAATGATAAGCTTGCCATATTTAATTTGAACAAACGTGCCTGAATTGCTTCCCACTCCCAGCGCCGGCGTTTTTCAGATCCATTCAGTTTTATCTCCTGCATACCGTTGATCAGCTGAATAGTACTGCTTTGGTTACCTGATGCCTGATCAAAATACTGGTAGTCAATTTTGGCTCGTTTTGCCATAAACAACAGAACCCAAGCCATATATAACGCTGACCCGGCTATAAAAACCAGAAATAGTTGTGGATTGAAATAATATAGTATGGCTCCAAAAATAGTAAGTGTTACCGTAGAAAAAAGTACATCCAGCGTTGTTGCAGACAGAAATGACTGCACACGATTATGATCCTGAATCCTTTGCATAATGTCACCGGTAGACTTGGATTCGAAAAACGAAATTGGCAGGTTCATCAATTTCATTAAAAAGTCTGATAGCATTCGCAGGTTAATCCGGCTTGTCACATGCAGCAATATCCAGTTTCGTATCACACTCAATCCGGATTGTGACATAAATAATACCAATTGAGCAATCAATACCAACGTAACAAAATTTAGATTACGTGTGTTGATACCGGTATCTACAATTTCCTGTGTCAGGAAGGGTAATCCGAGTTGAAGCAAACTGGCAAGAAACAATCCTAAAATTAATTGCCAGACGTGACGTTGGTAAGGTCTGAAGTAAGGAGATAAGAACCCTGTAATTGATTCTGAAGAAACAGTACTGCCCTTTTGAGCAAAAAATGCAGGTGTCGTTTCAAAAAGTAAAATAATCCCTTCGGAATCATTCTCAGCATTTTTTTCAGGAATCCATCCTTTCACAAATTCCTGCCGGGAATAGGTTATGAGTCCATGCCCCGGATCTGCAATGAGTACTTTGGAAGGAGTCGCTTCATAAACTACTACATAATGCCGTTGTCGCCAATGCGCTATGCATGGAAGTGGTATCTGCTCGGCCAATGTTGTATAGTCTGCGCTAAGTGCCAATGTGCTAAATCCGATATCTTCAGCAGCGTCAACAAGGCCTCCCATTGTTGTACCATCTCCTCTTAAATTGGCTAGCTCTCTTAAATAAGCCCCGTCATAAGATTTGCCATGAAACTTACTGATCATGCGGATGCAAGTGGGGCCGCAATCCATTCGGTCATACTGGCGGTAAAAAGGGTATTTCTTGCTCAAAGACTTGTTATTTAATTTCAACCATTTTTTTAAGGTCTTCAAAAGTCCCAAATTCCTTTTGCCCTTTTAGCGGCCACGAAGTGTAAATTTTGTCGACCGCAAGATTCTTAGATGTAATCAGGTCATACACTGCTTTTCCGCGTTGTCCCAACGGAATTATTCTGCCGTCAGAGCGAAAAGAAAGTAAATCGCCCGTCCATATTATTTTACTTTCCGGAAAATAGAAAACCAGGTGCTCGTTGGTATGACTGGTAGCTTTCCCAATCTCATAAGCAACAATTGTGTTTAAAAAAGTTCTTTCCCCTTTCAATGGCACGAAATCAAATTTAAAATTTTGTACTTCGTCTGTATTTGTATTACTTAACGAATGCGGCCTTTTCATCAAATCTTGAAAATATTCCTCATTTCCGATAGTCGTAACCATTGTAATGGGTAATGATGTATAAGCTCTGACGCCACCCGCATGATCCGGGTGATGATGTGTTACAAACAAATACTTTAATGGTTTGCCCGGATATTTCTTATGCAGTTCTTCCAAAACCTGGCTGTTTAATAAAATTCCGGCCGGAACCTCAAACAAAGCAATGTACTCTGCAAATTCTGCAACGAGCATTTTATTGTTTTGTGATTCGATCCTGATCAGATCAATACTGGAGGCTATTTTCTGAAAAATTAAACTGTCTTTTGAAACTATACTTTCCATCATTTTCTTTCTGAAGTATTCAGGAACCGATCCAATTTTTAAATCAGATGTATCCGGTTTCACAACAGAACGTAAAATACCATACGTAACTTCTCTTTCCGGTTTGCCATATTCGTAGTCGATTCGTGAAAGCGGCATTTTTATGCCATTATCAACTCTTTGTCCTTTATACTCAGTAGCGAATATCACATCACCATATAGGCTGTCGTAAGCCAGATACTTGGTTTTTTCCAGAAGCTGTGTTTTCTTATTAATGAATATTGTAACAGGTTTGGAGCCAAATGAAAGCCAGTCATGTATTTTATCACCGCCTAAGTACCGTAAGGAAGCACGGGATGTCCA
>Ga0265797_10004807_pt1 | contig 20264 bp, 24 predicted proteins | sample P2T30metagenome_FD_192433 | JGI IMG/M metagenome (GOLD analysis project Ga0265797, IMG submission 192433) | Plant litter microbial communities from East Loma Ridge, Irvine, California - P2 T30 | ecosystem: Environmental > Terrestrial > Plant litter > Unclassified | place: USA: California...
TTCTCGATCTGCATGGTTCTGGTATGCAATTGGGACGATCCGTCAAGTGCTGATGTGGATCATATTTTGGACTTTTTGTTTACTTTCACCGCTTTATTTTTAACAAGAGATGATTGGGCTATGCCGACATCTACCATTTTGCTCAACTCACATCACACTCTTCCGCGGTATACGCAGTATCTTTGTCCATGGTCTGGCGCTTGTCTGGCGTTATGGCGTATGGTTGATGATAGATGATGCGATGGACGTGGATCAAACATAGCTTGCATATAGTCTTCTGTAAAGACAGACACCCTACTCAGCTCATTAGCTGGCTGCGATGCTAGTGAGCTTCCATGATGCCGGTTATACGCTTCGGCGGTAATGGTTGACTGCAATACAATCCACGCTCGACATTTCATCTCTCTCAAGGATTTGAAGGTTGGGTGTGTTCTACGAGATCTAGTATCTTCTTCGCTTTCGCCCACACTTGATGCAACTGCATTGCTCCGCCCGGATTCCATGACTTCCATACCTTCCATATGTATGCCTCTTAGATCTACTCAAACCCCGTCCTTGGAATCTTCTTCAAACACCACCTTACTCCTCACGAGTGCCTCCACCTTCTGAATGCCGTCGGTAATGGAGGGAATATTGCCGCTCTGCCACAGCCTCCCGGCGAATGTAAATTCGCCTTTGCATTGAAATACGATAGACTCGTCACAGCTATCATGTATACGCCCAAGAAGCCGCGCGATTGTATCATCGTTTATAGGACTGAACATGGCTCCACGACAATTGACCACAACATTTACGTATCGCAAGTTCGAAAGTCCGTGGCTCCCCTTGGAGATCATTGACAGAGTTTCCCAGTCGGTATAGGAACCCAGAATGACGTCTACCACAATCTTCCGAATCAACTCGTAAGCGATTGGGAACAGAGCGCGACCCGAAGGTCTTGAGAGATGGCGCCATATTCGGAAGGTGTTTTGGCCGTAAAATATCTCCTTTGCAAGATCGACGATTTCGGGAGAGATACGGAGATGGTGGTCGAGAGCCGGCAGAACATTCTTTTCGTACCGGCCGACTGTGTCGCGAAATGCCAGGTTGTAGCTTAGTATCTGGACCTTCAGTTCTGTGGGAAGCTTGTTCCAACCGGTAGCGAAAGACGTGTCGAGCGGCAGTGAAGGTATGAGTCATGTATCGTGGTGAGGTCGGAGATATACCGCGTTGGTGCAGGTCAATCGTGTGACGCTCTTGATGATAGTACTAGCACTGACTACATGTAACGCCGAGGGCGCGGTGACCCAAAGCCATGATCCCGCAGGCATTTGAAGCGGTGTGCGAATGCAGAGAGGCGAGTCTTGGGACAGACCGAGCGCAGCCGTACATGAGGCAGATGGAGGTGAGCAATCTGGCGGCGCTGTAGTTCCGAAAGCGTGGGCACGCGATGGCGTTTGACTGGTATGGAAGTAAAGCACATCCATGGCTTGTATTTTCGAGAGCCCTGGAGGCAAGTAGAAGCTTACGGAGCAGTTTGTGAGAGTGTGTGGTGGATTGCTCGGTGTGTACGGAACCGAGGTGCTCTATCCTACTAACGGCGAAGAAGCAGATGTGTAAGGGTTAGGCGCCTTGAAAGTGATTAGGCAGTAGCGTAGAAAGTGAAATGCAACTCGGGCTTCGAGTACACAGCTTGGTATAGCACCCACATAAGTCTCAACCCCGAAGCCCACAGAATCGTGAAATTTCTCTCTCCAGTCACTACCACGAACTGTTGACCACAGCGTGTAGGTGAAAGCCTTTGTTCGAACAAAAGAAAAGACTTGCATTGAGGCCTTCACTTATTACAAATTCGAGGCGCGAGGCCTCGAACGAACTTGATCGGGCGCATAGAGTTCACAGAATGATGTCAAGAGCTGTATAAACTATGATTGAATTAGAACAACACATGAATGCGCTGTGAATTTCACTGCATTCATTGTGAGTGATCAGCTTCACAGCGAGTAGATACTAGTATAAATCTGAGTTCTATACCAAGATGGAGTTTTGTCACTAACCTCAGCCTTTGTTCTCGAGGCTAATCGCTCCTTCCAGAGATATCTCAAAACGATCACATCGTCGTAGTATTTCTTGAGAACGAGGTGCACATAGTGCAAGAGCCATGTCCGCCACAACACCTGAGACGACCTCAATGAGCGTACAGAGACGGACTTCAGGGCAAGATGAGGAGTTTGAAGAAGTGATAGAAATCCACTGGCCCATGGATATACCCAGGCAAGCTAGTTTCGCCGTGTACTCGTCCCAGCCGTTAAACATATCGGCACCCTGCTCGATGCAGATACACGCGTATACACCGATTCGTATTCGATCTGACAGCAAACTTACGGTTTCGCCGGCTGGCCCTGCAACACCAGGATTTGCAAGGGGCTGGAGAAATTTACCAACCAAACTGAAACTCGAGATACTTCGCTATAACCTCCTGTATCCCTCTCCACTCTGGCCAGCAAACATTAATACCGTAATACGAAGGGAGCTGCTCCCGTATCTCAGGATGACACCAGACGTCGCAGAGATGGCTAAAGCTGTGTTCTACCAAGAGAACAACTTCACCATGCAGTTCACCAACTCTCTAGTATTCCCAAACTCGATATTGGCTAAGCCGTCCATGAGTATACGGCCTCAGCTCCGTCATATCACTTTCCAGACTCGTCTGTGTGAATTCGACTGGCAAATACTACGAGCAATGTCGGGAAAAGATCGTGCTGGTTTCACGGGATTGATTCATCTCAAAGTGAGATATTTGTCAGGTGAGCATGCAGCAATCCTAGAACTTGCTAAGTATTGCTCGCCAAGGGGGCCCATATCTTTCGACGAGTGCTATTTAGCGCGCCGAGGGGAACCCGTGCATCTGCCGTTTGATGGCGTAGTCATGTTTGATCGGTCGGGCTTTGTGGGAAGTCGAAACCCTGAGGAGGATGAAGCGCAATGGGAATTGACGCGACGCGTCGAAGGGTTTGTCACGAGGGATATAACCTTCAATAAATAGCAAATGTGAAATTTAGTGGAGACTATTGAAATTGGATTAGTTCATTGTGTGCGTGCACGACACCTGCATTGAGTGAGACGACTGCGGTTCCGGCGATGCCTGACGGGGAAGGTGACGATGTGTGACGTCATCACCCGATTATCTAATCGCCAGCCCCCGTCATACCTGCGTCTGCTGCTAGTGAAGGACTAGCTGAACCCAGGTTCACTCCAGGCTCTAGATATCACGAAAATCGAAAACCGCATCGTCCATATTTGGTCAAGCGATCAAGTAGCATCGCGAGAAACAGCACCCAAAATGGTGATTGGCACCTAAGCACATCACGCATAGGTAATAAGTGGCGTTGGCTAGTCATACCAAAGGCAGGATTTTGATCTGAGTAAAGGTTAAACATGAGAGGAATACATCTTGCAACAAACAAAGTGCAGGCCGGAATGGTGATGCATTTGGTATTAAAGCAAGTCAAGATTTGCGGACTTCGCCCTCTCCAATCGTGCTACGTACCAACTATACAAATTGACAACCCTGCTATTTCCGGACCATGCCCTGCAACGTCTCTTGGATAATTTTCGCGCAAGAACCACCACAAATACCCGATCCGTCGCCACCCGAGCATTCCATACCTCGGACCTCGAACACGGTCTTCTTCGCATCGACGTTGCAGGATGTACCCGCGAGCCGCTTTTCAGCATCTTTCTTGCGCTGTTCGAGTGAAAGTCCACGCCAACGCCCTGAATATGAAAAAATACCCTCAGCCATGAAGCACGCCTCATCTTCACCATCATTTCCAAGAGTAATGATGATCTTGAGCACCTGGGGGTGGAAATACTGCTGCCAACGCACAGGATCCTGTGCCGGAGTACCCTCGGGGACACGGGTGTCACCCTCCTTGCATTTACCCAAAGTCAACGCAATCTGAGGAGGCTTCCATCTATAGGGGACTATGAACAGCCAATCGCCATCTAGCTTGAAGATATCTTGAAGGTACCGAGGGTCGCCATTGTAGAGCTCCGGCTGAAATCGCAGATCTACAGTCAAGTTACGTATCAGTGACGCGACTGGCGGACTTGGATACTTGAAGCTATACATCGCTCTACGAGGATTGAAGAGTAGCGTGTTCGTTTTCGATAGCCCGATGACAAATTCGTTCTCCTTCCAGTAGACATCCATAGCTAGGTCGTATAGCCGTTTGTTGATGCTAGCAAGTCGAATGAGACGAGCCATGTACACTGAGTGCATCATAGATGTGATGGGTTTGTCAAATACAAGACAATATCCAAGAATTTGCATCAACAGCTCGTTAGATAGGTCCAGGAGTCTCGACTGGACAATCGTGGTTTGCGACACCTCGGTTGCCATTTCGTGAAATTCGATTCGTTTAGGTTGCTGGTGGGCCGCTCTTCGGCTCACAGGGTGAAATAATTACGCCTGAGGGAAAGAGATTAATATATAGTAGAGGGATAGAGACCCCCTTTATGCACTGTGTATATTCACCCAAAGCCTAGACGGACGTCCAATGTGAAAGCTCGTTCAGCGTCAGTAGAGTTGACTTCGTTTCACTCGTACGCAATGAACAACTGCGTAGAACAAATGGGTAGACCCCAAGTCAATCTGACGTCTTTCAGCAAAGTGTCTGTTTGCCTTGACTTCACCGTACCGGGCTCACCTGTGGCCATCCAGATAAATATGTGCTGAATTTGCTCCCTCAGTCTCCCCCAGTCTCTCCGAACAACTACTCACATCAACCACTAAGCAAAACACCACAGCATGAACGGAGACAAAGAAACCAACGCAGGGTCTTTCAAGGATAGTAAGTCTTCCTATTTCATCACCCTCCATCTCGTACGCTAACGAGTTTAGCGAGCGTGTGCGATGAGGCCTCCTCTGCTCCTGCATCTTGGAATAGTTTACCAGAGGAGCTGAAACTGGCGACCCTTGGCCATCGACTCCACATTGATGGTACTCTCACGGCCATAACTCATCCCATCCGTGCAAAAATGGCTAGCTATGAGGCTTTGCTCCTCACCAGCAAAGAGATGAATAGACTAGCCAAGATTTCGTGGGGAGAGAACCAATTCCTCCTCGGTTGGCCGAGCGCTGGCCTACAATACCCGCGACCGCCCACGTCTCTCGCAGAACAGGTTCGGAACTTAACCATCGAGATCTTCGTGGATGGCCGACTAGGTTGGAACAGGACGAATGAAGACCCCAGATTCCCGTACTCATGGAATGTCCTCCTCGACACCGAAAAGAGCTCCAGGCTGCGTCGAACAATACGGAAGGAGCTTAGAGGGAACGGGAATCCGGCCGTCGCCTGGCAGTCAGAGTTTCTCGCCCTGAAGGAGCTCACAGTCGAGATTATATTGGCTTGGGATCTAGATGACTACCACAACCACAGAAACAAGATCGGTAGGATTTGCGGCTGCATGGACAAGGAAAAAATCGAAGAGCACTTCGAAGGCTGTCGTACATATCTCAGCACCCGCAAGCTTACAGTCAAGGTCCGTGGTCTCAGATGCGGAGACTATTCAACCGATGGAGATGCTGGTCCCAACACCAAAGCCTGTCCCAACGGGTGCGCTGAGAAGATTGCGACATGCTTTACGGATCTCGTCGAAATCAAGGATTGAATTGACCGTATGGACGAGAAGGACGATGGTGAGGTCCTTTGGGGACGTTTTTATGGAACGGTAGTCTTGGAAAGAGTTTGTCGACTTAGTAAGCTCAGAGCTCTCGAGGGGAATAGGACAGTTGGCTAGATGTTTCCACGGCCGACTTGGTTCATAGGAAGAAGTTTAGACGGTTAACAGAACAGTACGTTCATGCCACTGCTGCACTCTTAGCTTAGTGCACTGGGCAGCGCCCGTCTTACACGATACATGCTAGCCCTCACTGTCAAATACCACTTTGCTTCTTCCCTGTGTACCTTCATCAACCGCACTTCCAACCTTTCTGACCACTTCTTTGTCGAAAAAGGCAACACCTAGCTCTTGACTTGTGAACCAACTCGCCCGGTCTAGATTCCCGGAGCCTAGGACGAGGACTTCGTCATCTACAATAGTCATCTTGAGATGCGACTGTTGGGGCTCTCCTGCTTCGTTGCCCCTCTTCTTGGGTCCATCGATCGGCTCGAAGTATGATACATGTAGGCGACCGGGCTTGGGAGTCGCCATAGCTGCTTCCTCATCGTTCAAACTGCCACCGTCGTGGGTCAGCTGTTGATAGCGTTTGATGAGCTTCTTGATGCAGCGTGACGTTGTGGTTCCTGCTGTGACCAACTGCTCGAGTATCATGAGACGTTCCGAGGTCAGAATGCGTACGTCGATGCCGCGTGCAAGCGCTCTGAGAATGGCGGACAGGACAGGTGGCGCAGTGACATTTGGCGTCTGAATACGGATGCTTCTCTCAGCCTTTGCGAAGAGTGTGAGTATGAAAACGTTCAGAGGCGTTGGCGGAGCTCGAAGGGTGTCTTGAGCTCCAACGAAACTAAAGCGCGGATTACGACGGTGTGGGCTGGGAAGGAAGACGGTATGTATACTGCGAGCCGACAGTAGTGCAGACGATTTCAGCGCACCGTGAAGCTTTACCACAGCGCTGTCGGGAACGTCGAGACTCGTCGGAACATCCTCTCGCCGCTCCCAGAAAGTCCGATAGAATTTGAGGAACTGTTCGACAACAGGTCCAGTAAGGGTGACGGCACCCTCGAACCATTCTTCCCAGCTGATGTTGCAACTTGGTAATACTGCCGTCTTCCGATCGACGATGATGAACTTGGGATGCATGACACTGAATGGTAATATGAATATGGACTTGATCTCGAGGTCCAGTCCATTGAGCTCAGACTGGTCAGGCAAGCCCAACTTCTTCACCCATGCTGAAGGCGGATACGTCTGTCCTGAAGTGGCCTGCTTGTGAAATAGCTTCTGAAAGACCGAGCTGGAAGAAAAGCAAAGTCGAACTCTGATCTTGTCCGTCCCTCTCCTGACAGCCTTGTCGGAGAGTCTTCTCAGAACCTCGTTCAGTGTTTCTAGAGTTGTCGATCTAGCCCAGAAGCAAGTGACCAGAATAAGCTCGCGGCTAGTAGACTCGAGGAGAGGCACTAATGATTCGTAGATTGCAGATCCAGTTCCAGTCATGAAAGTGTCGAGATTAGAGGTGGTGATCAGGGACCGCGGATAGCGGGCATAGTAGCTTGGGTCATCGTTCGCATTGGCCGGCGCCGCAGCATCCAGGGCTGAGATGAAGGGCTCGTTGAAGCTGGACACGACAGGGGATGGTGTTGTCGGTGCCATAGTCCCTGTATCGAGATCCGCGTTCAGAGCAGCGATGCAGCAGTGATGGAGAGGGAGTGGTAGCGAGATTCGACTGTTGATGGATGACGTCGGGTCGGACCTGTCGCGACTGCCATGAGGTAGACGCGTCAAGACTAGGCCCCATCCGGAAAGCTCGGCAGGGATCATTGGGGAAGCTTTAATCCCCGCCAAAATTTCGGAAGCTCTTCGCAGTAGACAACATCATCAACACCCCCGCGGTATCACACGAACGCAGCCTCGACTAGCTTAAAACGATTGGCTGTAACCGGATCCATCGATCATATACCTCACACTCTCGAAACAGAACGCGCCGTCCACACAGGCGCATATTCACCATGCCAATCTCCATCCTCCCACCCAGCGCACCTCTCCCACCACGGCGCGATGCGAACGACGAATACGACGACTCCGATGTGGAAATGGAAGACGATGACTTCGCGACTTCTGGCTCAAAATCGATAGTAACGCCCGGCGAACACATAACCTCAGACCCTCAATGGATGCGCGGCCACGGCACCTACATCCCAAGTCTTCCTCCCTCCTCCACAACGATAATATCGACCGTCGCCGGTACCCTGCACAAGACCAATAAACTGCTTTCCGTACAACCGCTGCGCGCTCGATACCAACCCGAGATTGGCGACTTGGTCGTAGGACGCATAATGACAGTCGGAACGAAGAAGTGGAACGTGGACATCGCAGCGCCAATGCACGCAAACCTGCCTTTGTCGAGTATAAACTTGCCCGGTGGAGTGTTGCGACGCAGAACGACAGTAGACGAACTGAACATCCGGACATTCTTTCAAGAAGGCGACTTGCTCGTCGCCGAAGTGCAGAGTCTGCACCAAGACGGCACAGCATCCCTCCACACGCGATCGCTCAAATACGGAAAACTGCGGAATGGCTTGTTTACCAGTCTAAGTGGCGCAGGCGGTGGCATACTGAGTCGCAAGGGTGGTGTAGTGAGGAGTAGGCGGCAAGTGTTCACGCTGAACACCGCGGCAGGGGAAGTCGACATCGTACTTGGTGTCAACGGATACATTTTCATCAGCAAACACATCGCGACGAATGCGGACCCGAAAGAGGTGGGTATCAACAGGCTGGACGAAAGCGTGACCGAGACGCTGTATTCCAGCCAGAACGACGAGATCGAGCCAGCTGTTATGCGGGAGATTACTAGGGTCAGCACATTAATCAGGGGATTAGTAGCGTGTGGCGCGAAGGTGGATGAGGACATGATCGTCAAGGTATATGACGGCGCGGTTGAGCTTGAGGCAGAAGAGCAAAGTCTAGGTGGTGTGGAGAGGGGCATTGGCGCCAAAGGTGTCGTGGAAGCCGTGCTTGGACGTATGGAGGTGGAGGCCGCCGGCTGAGGATAGACGAAGTTCGAAGCATCCACAAATATTCAAAAGTAAAAGACATGGGCATGTCATGCCGCTCAAGCATCGGATCTATGCGTCCTGACGGGTTGTACTCGCCGAGTCGCTAACGAGCAGCTGCAGCAATCATTACGCTGTAACATGTAGTCACTTGCCAGAAGTGTTCTAGCAACAGCACTCACGGAGCGCACACAGATCGCGCACGCCGAACAGAATTGTAAAGATAGTCAATCATACATTACTCATTGTGCAGTGAACACATAATACCCCATCTAAAATCGTATATGTAAAACATCGGCCCTGTATAAAGCGAGCGGAGAGAAAAAGTCTCGACATGAACAAAACTCCGAAAGTCGGTAGGCACACTGCCAATCACCCTTCCATGACCAGCAGACCCTCCCTCTCCAACCTCCTCAGACTGTCAATATCACCACCGGCCTCTATAACAGCCTTCATAGCCGCTCGACTAAGCTTCCTGCGCTTATCGGCGGCTTCCTTCTCTCGTCGTGCCTTTGTCTTGCTGGAACCGCTGGGTGCGACACCTGTGAGGATTTTGCGGCTGTCGTCTGGCGTGAAGTTGACGAAGCCAACACCGCCATTATTTACGCTCGTCTGCCGTGAGGACTGTTGGGAAGAATGGCTAGACTTGCGTCTTGACGATTGGCTAGAGCGATGATGACTTGATGACTTAGAACGATGGAAGCGGGGTTCGACGCGTGGTGAGGGAGAGCGCGAGACTGGTTGACTGGTGGACGGCACTTGAGGTTGCGCATAATGGTGTGATGGTCTGTTGTACATGGCACCATAGCTAGCCATATCGAACGAGGCTGAGGCTCTGGGGGCCGAATAGCTCTCGTTCAGAGCGCCGAAGTCGAATGCGGCTGAGTCGTAAGAGATCCCTAGTCCTTCTAGTCTCACATTGTGGCTCGTAGATTGTAGATTGCTTTGACTAAAGCTGGTGGAATATGGCGGCTGAACGGTGGGATCGTTTTCATTCCACCAACCTGGTGTCTCAAGGCTATTACTAGCGTCGCACGAGGCTGAGAAACTAAGATCGAGGGCTGGCGAGGTGCCAGAGCCCCATGTTGTCACGGGTAACTGGAGAGAGGAAGGCGGGGTCTGCAAGGCTGAGAGAGCCGCACTTGACGTGCTAGCAGAGCAATAGGCGAGTCCCATGTTAGCGTTGAAGCCGCTGTCAGAATTGCTAGAATTTCCCATTGCTGGCGATGCAGATGGAGTCAACTGGTAGTTCGTATAGTTTGACCTGTCGCTGGGCAGGCTCGAATAATCGTTAGTGTAAGCCTGATGGTGATTATGGGCAACACCGCCATTGCTGCGCTCTTGCTGATCCAGATTGGAAGAAAGCGGGGGCGAAGCGATACCATGTGACGAGGCTCTCGCGAAAGATTCTGTCGGGCTGTTCGTCTTGCGAGTCCACGCATGAGCGATGGACGATTGGAAATGAGATGATTGCATCGTCTTGGCCGAGACTGAAGGATGTGGTCTCTTGGTAGACTTGGTAATGCCGCGATATTTCGGTTGACCGTGAGAGGAAAGAGTCTTTTTGACAGATCGTCCAGAAGGGTGGGGTCGAGATGTAGGAGGCTGAGAGGTGGACCTTGAGTGATTTCTCTCCAGCTCAAAGAGACCTTCGAAGTTTAACAACTCTGAGTCGCTACGAGAATCAATGCCGGAAGATGATGCAACATAGAAAGAGGAGGCAGGATCATCAGATCGAAACGAGGTTGCGTTTTGTGCGTACTTTTCGAGAGCCTTGTGCCAAGCAGCTTGTGTTTCCCGATCGAGTATAGGCTCAGGACCAAAGCATTCGCTTCCATTTGACAAAGACGGTTCGAAATGATGCGTTGTGTTATCTGAAGTGGATTGCTTAGGCGTGCGGTCATTGAAATGATGGAGTAAATCTGTCTCGACATATTGTTCGAATAAGCGGTCCAGGTCGACTGCTTCGACCTCTTTGTCGCTGGTCGGCCGTATTGGCATAGTGTCGGTAGAGTGTCGATGTTATAGCGATGAAAGGAAGTAGGTTTGCAGCGTATTTGGTTATGTTGACCGACAATGGATAGGCGAGCGAGTGACGTTGAAGGATGTAGCAGAATTGGTGGCGAGTAAAGGCGATAAGTAACACGGTACTTGTACCTGACTGATGGATACGCTGTGATGGTTACAGGCCTGCACGAACTACTTCTGTAACGTGCCAATGATGCACCGTAACAAACATGCTAGACAAACCTAGACTAGAGAGACTTAATTTTGCATCCAAATATGGCAAAATACCTTACCAGCCATTTCCTACTCGGTGTACATTCCAGCTATACTTAGCGTAGTAGGTCGAATTGGGTTGACCCGGGGTTGGCATGGGGGGACCAAGCCCCAACCCTTTGGTTTCAGGTAGCTTTGAGGCGTTCGCACCGCCCGTGCCTCACAACCTCTCGAGCCCGCGACTAGGGTAATTGAACATGTCGTAATGATGGTAGGTACGTGCCCATGCAGCCACATACCAGCCGTTGGGTATTCTCCCTAGGTACGTTGCCCATGCCGCAGGTACCCGTAATACGACAATCGGGTTGTAGATGACGTTCTTTGTTGTAATGTCTTTGTGTATACAGAAGCTCGACCTGCATATGAGTGAGAGGTAGCGACCTGAGGGTTGTTTCAGAGGTAGAAGTCGGAGGGGTGCCTGAGCAACTTCATGAGGGCCACAGCTCAGATTGTGTAGACACCACGTGGATTACGATATCTTCAATGCGACAAGACGGTCTCGCCTGTTCAGTTACCGAAAGCCTGGTATCCGGCAAAGACAGTTGCCGCAGACAGTTTCGAATCGGCGATTTCGAATTAGGTCTGCAGATTCTGAAGAGTGGATCGATGGCCAAAAACAGATGCAGGAACGGGGATTTCCAATCGGCCAGGATGTAGCTAGTGCAGGAACCAGGGCCGTGGATCAAAGGCAGTTGAGCGTAACAACGTGAGATCTGCAGCACGGTCAATCTGATGTGCACTCCGGGGCGTGCACGTTGGGGGAGCCGCAAGGACTCAGTATGGGTGGACCTTCCAACTTCACGAGGTTTAGAAACAATTTGAAACTGTATCTTAGGATCGAGATGATAGTGTTTCGATGTGCGACAAGACTGCCAGGCCTCGCTTTTGTTCTCACCAAATTGTGACGGCATTGTCTCCAGTCTCTTGTGTGTGGTTTGATCCTGGGCACATGGCCAATGCAGAGACTCGTCATCCTATTTCGAATCGGACTGCGCTTTTTGAGTGACTGATCGGCGTCGGTTGCCACAAACCTGATGGAGGAGGTGATGGCAGAAAGTACACGTTCACGATGGCAGCGTGGTGTTGAGGCTTGCCCAGGCGCGCACGGGCGGTTTAGCGCGTCGTACGAACAGCTGTGGGTCAGCCCCGGACATGGGCAGCTCGCGAGTCTCTGGAGTGACGACTGTACTAGCACAGCACCGACGAGATCGACGCTCCTCTTGTCGTGTTTGCTGTTGCAATTCTCTTGCCTACCTCTGTATCCTACACCAGCGCCATGGATCCCGATGCGCCCGTGGCCAATGAGCCGGAGCCAGGAGTCTTCCGTTGGATCATGGGCTTCCTTCTGGTCGGCGCATGCTGGGGGCTTACAACACCGTTCATGCGCAAAGCTGCCATGTGAGTCTCAAGCTCCGTCATATACCATATTCTGCCTGTCGTGGTCCATTCCAGAACGCGTCCAGAGCTAACTTGTATTCGCCAGGAACTACACGCCGCCCCAACGCCCCGCCCTCACCGATCCGAACAACTCCTGGCTGAAGAAGAAAGTCTTGGGCGTACTCTACGCCGTAATTGGCGTCTTGAGCAGGCCAGCGTATGCGATACCGCTGTTGTTGAACGTTACCGGCAGTGTGTGGTTCTTCATATTGATAGGCAAGGCGGAATTGAGCCTCACGGTGCCAATCACCAACAGTCTTGCGTTCCTGTTCACCGTGTTGGGAGAGTGGTGGGCAGAGAAGAAGGTCATCAGTCGGGGTACGTTGTATGGCCGTGTATGCACGACGAATGTGGGCTAACACCAAACAGACACCTGGATAGGCATGGCCTTTGTACTCGGCGGGATCGGATTATGCGTCCAGAGCAAATCTTGATCAATCTACCTAGAATTCTACATGGTCGTTACCAGTCCCTCGCGAGCCTGTTGTTCGTATCCGTCCCGTTCGCTGCTGTTACTCCCTTGGACAATCTCGAAAACCCTTGTTCTGGTGGCTGCAACCAGTTCCTCTCGTCGTACTTCTCCTCGCCCTCAATGACGTGGAACGTGTAGATGTTGCGGCTCTTGCTGCTCGTATTCTTTTCCGACTTGTGGAGTATGTTACCATGGATGAGTACTAGAGTCCCGGCCTTGACCTCACCCATGTCGTATCTTTCCTCCTTCTCCACCATCTCGTACTCCTTCTCGCCGTTTGTTTCCTGCTTCAAGCTTTTTGGAAATCTGGCGCCCTCATTGTCGATGAAGCCCGTGCCGTTGCCTGTTCTTACAAACCTCTTCTCAATGGCAGCACGCTTATGACTCCCAGCAGCGAAGCTCAGACAACCATTCTCCTGTGTCGCATCCTCGAGCGCATACCACCATCCAACCGCGCTTGGCGGATCCGTGTACAAAAAGGTGCTATCTTGGTGTGGTGGTACTGCGCCGCCTATCTCTGGCTGTTTGCAGATGACCATGGATTGCAGGACACGAGGGTCGCGGAAGCCGAGGGAGGAGGCAATGGCGGTATTGCGGGCGGACAGGGACATGCTGCGGAAGGAGGGTGAAAGCTCGTGGAGGTAGTGCCCGATTTTGTTGATGGCGCGGTGTTTGGGTTTTGTCAGCGAGCCAGACTTGTCGAAGGCGTCTGCTCAGATGTCAGTGCATTGTCTTGAGTTTCCGAACGCGCTACGTACCCTCTTCAAAGAAGAACCGCACCTTATCGCCGGATTCTAGGAAGTAGCTGTCTCCAACGTGATCGGCGCCGTCATCGCCACCAGTCGAGAACTTGGTCATAGGATGGTCGTCGAGTGAGAAGTCGTTGAGCATCTTATTCGTGTCTTCCACCAACTGCTTGACCGTATCTTGCGACAGAGCATCCGGTATCAGTAGGTAGCCGTTCTCATTGAAGAAAGCGAGCTGCTCGGGCGTGAGCCCTTCGGCGGTTTGCGCAGTCATGGCCGGATGAAGAACTAGAATACGGATACACTGTGGTATGAAGGATTTTGCAACGACAGCTATGTACAAGTGACTGTTCCCCAGCTATCGCGTGCAGGCCGTGGATAAGCGTCGGAGTTGGCCGTAGCCTGGCGCGATGCCATGTGCTGCCCCGCTATCGTCCCGCGTTGTCGGGCTTAATTCCGCTCAGAACCAAGCCAGCCAGCCTAATACCAAACGCGTCGCGATGTGAGCAGTCCTCGACCCATCCATCGCCCCCATCCGCGGCCCCCATAAACGATACCCACCACTAGCCATCAAAGATCCGAGCATCTGGTCACAGGTCCTCCAACCCGCAGTGCCACGAAACGATAGCTCGTCCTGCTGGCTCATCCCCAGCAATAAAGAGGCACGACCGGGCCCTGGCTTCAATACCACGCGACTTATACCCACGCTAACGACAACTGTGGTCACATCGCAATCCCGAAAGACAGGAGACGAGCACACCGAGATGCAGGGAGATGAAATGTCGGGTCGTGTAACTCCAGAATAGCTCACCCAGGCAGCAACGACGCCATGACCTCGACCCGCGAAGGCTGTCACCCTTGCGTTTGCGGCTCTTACGACCCTGCACGTGCACACTTCCCACGCCGAGGAGACGACTGCTGGCTGAAACAACACGTGGAGGCTCAGCGGGCTCGCATCCCTCCGCCCGTAGCTGGCCCTCCACCTAGCCATGCATGACATAGGGCTGATGTGTAGCGTGGAACGCCCTCAGGCCCGGAGACAAACAACCTCATCGTATCCCGACTGCATGTACCTGGCGGCATGAAACAACAGGGTCTCGGGTATATGGAAGCCATGGCTCCGAGGGCTCACCGTCTCTACTAATGTTACCGAACATAACTTGAGGGATGCGATGAACAAGGGCCTGCTGGAATACGCTACTTTCTTCTCAACGTGCCCTGCGGAATCATGTCTCCTCCTTAAATCGGGTGTTCAGACTTCCAAGGTTCGCTTCCTCAGTCACGGCAACCTGGACGTCTACATTCAAGATTGGCTCAAGGCTATCGCGGCTAATGGCAAAACGGGAATACCGCTCGAATCGACTTGCGAATAAAGGTAGCTCCTTCATTTACGTTGATTGGCTAGCGCACCTGACCAACCCTTGTTGTTGCTATAAACGCAACAAAGAACCTTGACTCGCGCGAGTAGCACGCCAGACTCTCCTACGGTTACCTCGAAACCATGAAAGGAATAATCGTGCTGCCTGCTGGGAGCTATGTTTCGTCTTCAAAAGGATGAGCACCTGCCAACTGAGGATATATTAGCCAGTCTTTGTCAGATCAATGACGTCCATGTCTCCGACCTACAGGACAACGATCGAAATAAGCACTCCATAATATTGGATCCTGTCCGTCAGACGGCACGGCAGCTTTCGTGCATCATATGTATAGCGTCATGGCAGGGCTGCTTATCACACGACGTCTTTTGAGAGCTCAGGTACAAGGAAAGGGTTTCATTGCTCCATCTATATGATCATACCATCCGAAACCCACGCCTCCAGAAAGTTGCCCGACAAGAACTTCGCCTGTCATCAACTTCCCATCCGTTTGCTTACACTGTACCTCAATACCCCTGATGATGCAGTACTAAACCTTGCGAGGGACGAATGTCATAACGAGTTTTGCGGATGGCTTGATGAGCAGAAGCATCGAGCACCTCTCCAAAACGGTCAACGAGCATATATGATGATGATTCACAACGTTCTGGGCTGGAGAGCTGTTGCCTTATCCCCTTCATGGACGCATGCTCTGACATGCACTGTCCGGTCTTGGCACTATACTGCATAGCATCACACTCGTCGTTTCGAGCATTCAGCAACTTAACGCTTTGCCAAAGAGAGCGAATGAACTCGAGACGTTTCTGCAACATCGCTGAGAGGCGCTTCAGAGGTTGCGGCCTGAGTTCTACTGCTGACGGAGTGTGGATACCTCGGAGGCTCTTCGGCCATTTGTCAGCCTATGCGACGAGACAGTCAAATGGCGTTAAGAGCCAAGTCAGGCGTACCGGAGCCTAGTCATACTATACGAGCAGCCGGCTACCCAACCTACGAATAGATTAGGGCAACCTGCTGTTGGCATATACGAGACGACTGAACGGTCGGTCGGCACGAGGTACGCTAATCAAGAAGTCTACGTGGCTAAATAGTGCGTCAGCCTAAGTAAGTCGGCATGCAAAGTATACGCTCTGTGACATGCCTGTGTAACAGAATTGCTGCTATGTACTTGAAAATGCAGGATTTCGATCACCGAGGAGCCTATCATTGCCCCTGGTGGCGTTAGCGAGTGCGCCAAGTCGTGCAAATCTACTTCGTATCACCACAATCGATCACGGCGCGTGCCGTTACTGCATAGCCATGGGAACGGCTACCCGTAGCCACCGGCTTGCCGTTCTGTTACACGGTCGATCATGCGAGGGCAGCTTACACCTCACTCCGATCTTGCAGTTTAGTCTGGCTCAGACGGGGTTCAGGAACATATCCCTTATTGCGATGGGTAGTCGTCGTCACTTGAGAAGAGACAAAAGAACCCAGTCACCGTATTACAATGCACGCGCCCGGATCTTTCGTGAGGTTCGAGACATACGCCCGGGCGCGGGTCAGACACCCAGGTGCCGTCTACACCAGTCTAGCCTCATATGGCAGACTACGCCTAGGTCTTCCTCTTTCGACTCTCGAGCGTGGGTTCCTCAGTCTGGAGTATCAAATCACTACTGTTTGCGGGAAGTCATTTCTTTCATGGCGCCGGTAGCCTGGTAATGCGGAGCGGCCTGGGAAAGGGCGCCCCCACATGCACAGTACAATCTTTAGAAACCAAACGCAATCACTACTGGTTGGGAAACCATGATGTGAATGCACGTTCCAGTTGACCTCTAGGGGGTGAGCGAGCGCGTTTGCATACCGCCTGCCTGACGCGGTATCAAGATCAGGCAGGCACTTGTAGCACGCAATTGCCTCAGCAGACGCTTTGTTAACTTGCTCAGGCAGCCGCTCGCTCACCTGTACAGTGAAGTCGTCGCCCCGCATTCCCCAACACCTCACTATAACTCACTGCAGTGCCTGACCTCTTACCCGGTACCTTAAAGTCGCACTTGCCAACACCAGCGACTCACACTTGATCCCTACTTTCTCAACACCTGAACTGACGACACCTCCCGATATGAACACTCCCGCCGATACTGAACAGCCATCCATGGCGCCCTCGAGCCAACCCTCTGGCGCAGAGCCTATTGCCATTGTAGGCTTTGGCTTCAAGTTTCCCCAGGATATCACCGACGCTCAGAGCTTATGGAAGCTACTCATGGAACGCCGATCAACTATGACCGAGATTCCCAAGAATCGCTGGAATATCGATGGTTTCTACAAGGAGCATGGCCACCGACCTGGCACTGTAAAGAATAGAGGCGGCCACTTCCTCGCAGACGACCCCGCTCGCTTTGATGCTCCTTTCTTCTCCATTCAACCCGCGGAAGCGGAGTGCATGGACCCCCAGCAGCGTCTGTTGCTTGAGACAAGTTATCATGCTCTCGAGAACGGTACGTCATATCTCGAAAACTAACTCTACCCGCACTGACGTCTACACGCAGCCGGTATCCCTATGCAGGCAGCCATAGGCACTAGAACATCTGTTCACGTTGGTTGTCTACTTCAAGAGTACAGCCAAATCTCTCAGCGAGACGCCCAGATGCCAGGAGACTACCGCATCGTAAGTCATTGTCGATGTACTGCATGTGAGACAAACACTGACCTCGTACACCCATATCTAGGTAGGATCCAGCGGCTTGGCCATGCTTGCCAACCGTTTGAGCTGGTTCTACGATTTCAGCGGACCAAGTATGACCGTCGACACAGCTTGCTCAGGTGGCCTCGTTGCGCTCCACTTGGCGTGTCAAGAATTGTTGGCTGGTAGCGTCGATATGGTAAGTCAATTCTTCGTCTCATCTGCCATGTCACCTCCTGGAGCCTACATCGACGTTAGATCACTCACGTTGCACATTCCCATGTCGATGTAGGCTGCAGGCCTGTTCAAACTTTTCCTAGGTCGATATCATAACTAACACACGATTGTAGTCACTCGTCGGCGGTAACAACTTATGCTTACTTCCAGACTCAACCGCTCTCTTGAGCAGTTTGAACATGATGTCAAAAGATAGTGTTTGCTACTCGTTCGATGAGCGCGCATCAGGTTACGCCCGCGGTGAAGGCTTCGGCGTACTCATTCTCAAGCGTCTGGACAAGGCCATTGCAGATGGAGACACCATCCGCGGCGTCATACGATCAACCGGATGTGGCCAGGATGGTAATACCCCAAGCATCACGTCGCCCAGCCAGTCCGCTCAAGAGCGCCTCATTCGAGAGACGTATGCGCGCGCAGGTCTTGATCTCGGTGACACTCGCTATTTCGAGGCGCATGGCACCGGTACACCTGTGGGAGACCCTTGTGAAGCTGCGGCTATCAACAACGTCTTCTCCTCTCGAACGCCTGAAGATCCCATCTTCGTCGGTGCGCTCAAAGGCAACATGGGACATCCCGAGGGCGCCAGTGGTATCGCGGGCGTCATCAAGTCGCTTCTTGTACTTGAGAAGGGCATCATTCCACCAAACGTTTATCCCGAGCGTATCAACCCTGCTGTCGCAGCGGCTGGCCCTAACCTCAAGTTCCCACGCGTACCGGTAGCCTGGCCTACAAGCGGCGTCCGACGCGCAAGCGTAAACTCTTTCGGCTACGGAGGCACCAACGCTCACGTCGTTATCGACGATGCGCTGAGCTTTCTTAGCAGCCGTGGACTGAATGGCCGACACTGCACTGAATCCATCCAGGACAGCCAATCTGCGTGTCAATCGGATATCTCCGGCACCATGGAGAAAGAGCGAGATGACGACGATCATAGCACGGGTACCAATGTATCATCGGAACCTCTCGCTGACCTCACCCCATTCACTACTACGGACGATCCCAGCATGCTCCTTGGTGAGATTGGCAGGAATGTCCCGAAACTGTTGATACTATCTGCGTTCGATGAGCGTGCGGCTCAGCGATCGGTCTCCGCCCTGGGAACATGGATGAGCAATCACGCCGATCACGAGGATCGTACTCAACTTCTCAGTGATCTTGCATACACGTTGGCTGAGAAGAGGACACCATTCCCATGGAAGACAGCCTGCGTCGCCTCACCAGATCTGCGGTCGCAACTCACCTTTCCTGCTCCTACACGAGTCAAACAACACGTAAACGTGTGTTTCGTCTTCACTGGTCAAGGTGCGCAGTGGCATGGAATGGGTCGCGAGCTCTTAGCGTACGAGATCTTTCGAAGTGCTATGCTTGAAGCCGATCGATACTTTAAGTCACTCGGTAGTTCTTGGTCACTCATCGAAGAACTATACCACAAGTCGAAAGAAGAATCCACCATCCATCAGCCTGAGCTCAGCCAGCCAATCTGCACCGCGCTACAAGTTGCTATTCTCGACCTGCTGGCCTCATGGAACGTTCGCGCTTCCATCTCGGTAGGTCACTCTTCGGGTGAGATCGCTGCCGCCTATGCTAGCGGCGCAGTTTCACGAGAGTCTGCCTGGATGGTAGCTTATTTCCGAGGGCTGGCCGTTGCAATTACCCAAACTCTCAAACCATCTCATGGCGCCATGATCGCAGTTCAGGCTCCTCTCGATGCTTGGAAACATGTGATGGACAAGACGAATGTCGACAATCCCGATGATCCAATCGATGTTGCCTGCTACAACAGCGCGAGCAGCTTCACGCTTTCGGGTTCATATGCTATCGTTCATCAGCTGGCCGCAGCTCTCAAAGAAGCGCAGATCGAAGTACATGTTCTAAAGGTCAACGTTGCGTATCACTCGCCACATCACATGAATTCAGTCGCCGATATCTATGGAAAGCTACTCCGAAACATAGAGGCTGGAGAGCCGCTAGAGAGCCAGTCGTCATTTGTCTCAAGTGTCACTGGGCAAGATCTCCAATGTCTAGATGAGCTGCGGTCCTCCAGCTATTGGCAGCGGAATCTCACTGGGTCAGTACAATTCTCCGCTGCGCTACAGGGTGTATGCGCACGGCAAGATGCTTCAAGCTATCTCTTCCTCGAGATTGGTCCGCATTCCGTTCTGCGCTCGCCTCTAGGCGATATCCTCAAACAATACGGAAGGGATATTGCGACTGATTACAGCTCTGTCTTGCGTCGGGATCGGGCCGCCGACATTACCGCTATGGAATGTGCAGGAAAGCTACACACCATGGGTAGCACTGTCGACATAGCTGCAGTGAATATGGACAGCGGTCACAGCC
>Ga0265797_10004808_pt1 | contig 20258 bp, 27 predicted proteins | sample P2T30metagenome_FD_192433 | JGI IMG/M metagenome (GOLD analysis project Ga0265797, IMG submission 192433) | Plant litter microbial communities from East Loma Ridge, Irvine, California - P2 T30 | ecosystem: Environmental > Terrestrial > Plant litter > Unclassified | place: USA: California...
TAGAGCTCTATCAGCCAACCTCTTTACGCCTTACTGAAACTCAAAAGCGTAGGCGGTATCAGCCGTAACCGCCTGAACCCAGAAGGTAAGCTACACGTTCCATGTTAGACTCGAGTTTATAGCGGCCAAAGGTGCAACACACCTTGTTGTTGGAATACTGATGAGTGTACAGGCCTAGATCCACGGGATCTCCAACCTGACCAAACTGACCAGCCCAGTCGAATCGACGGGTCCGGATTGTAACATTACCTGATGTCGGCAGACCCACGGCGTTCATGCCTTCCACGGTGATATCATACTGATCGGTTGTAAGGCGGGGTCCAGCCAGAATTTTGACCGAGTTGCTAAGATCGCCACGAGTGGCGAAGACATCGAAGTTTCCATCAGCGGAGCTGGTTGTCGCAACACGGTTGTTTTGCATGTTCTTGTAGTACTTGTACACCTGATATTCGCCATTGGGATAGTATGAGCCATCCTCGTTCTGACCAAGCAGGTTTGCCAAGAAATTGTGCAGCTGACCGTACGAAGCCCAATTGGCGCGCAGACCTCGGATGTTTAGACGCTCAAATTGGCTAATGTACCATGCAGAAGCTGACGGACGCTGCTCTTCGGGTGTAGCATACTCGTTGATGTCGACAGGCAGCGATGGCAGATTGCGTGAACCTCGCATGGTTGCGAATTGTATGACTGATTTCTCTGGCGTTTGGCTGCCACCGTACAAGTTGTGCTTTCTCGGTATTAGCGATGAAGTCATATTATTGAAGAGAAGAGAGTCAACTCACCCATGACCAGACATCAGGAACGGTGTTCGTAGCTACGATGTGATCCAGCCATTGGTTCCAATTTTGGTTGGATTGTTCTGGCGAAGCTGATGTTGATGGGCCAGACATGATCATGGCTGGAAAGTCCGACTTGAGCTTGTCGTGAGTCCTTGACCACAACTCCAGATACTGCGACCATGGGCGTGGCCAGAAGGAAGTAATGTCAGGCTCATTCCAGATGTCGTAAACCACACCCTCGACCATCCCATTGGATTTCATATCGGCGAAGAGGGTATCGAGAAACTTGTCGTAGTCGGACCAGTCACTATCGTCTCCGGGGTACTTCACATTGGCTTCGTTCAGGCCATCAGCGCCCCACAGATCATGCGGGAGTAGAATAAAGTCGCCGCCAAAATCCCGCGCGGTGCGGTAGTTGCTCAATGCTGATGCAAATCGGCCAGGATACTCGCCAAAAGCCCATCCACGGTTCGGCGCCACTAGCTGTGCGCCTCCAGCTCGGGTGGAATCAAAACCGATATCGCGGTATAGGTATTCAGGGATTTGCGTAGATACTGATGTCCCGTTGTCCGGGATACCGTAAATGAAGCCAGAGGCGATCCTTTGTGGACTGCCGCTGAGCTGAGCCAGCAGGACGGTTGCAGTTCCTTTAGCTTGAGCATCCACGGAGAGACATGTGGATAGGAGGACGAGCCCACCAAGTGCGGTCTTCATATTGGCTGTCGCTAGACTGTTGCTGGAAGATTTGGCTGAGCTGGAAGATTGCTGTGCTGCTTTGGAGGATGGTCGGCCTAGCAGCTCTTTATACCCCGGCCCATGTCCTGCTATGAATATACCATCCTGCGCTAGCTCTAGACATGGTGGGAATTCTACTTGTTTGCAAGAGAATGCTAAGCCTTTCATGCTTTAGCGTTAGGCGGTCATGCACCAAGAAGCACCTTGCAGAAGGAAGCTGCGGGGAAGAATACCGTATCTAGACTACCCCAGACTACCCCAGATTACCCCTGAAAAGATATTACAGGCCTCGGTATTGATCAAGTGATAGAATTTGGCTCGTCCGCATCTCGTTTCGGAGATGGTAACTGCTAGCCCCACCGGAGCCTCCGGAGTATATCTACATCTGCTCTTACTGATCCCAGTGAAGGAAAGTGGACACAGATCGTAGGATATAGTAAGCCCCTCCGGAATTGTTGTCAGAGCGTTCGAAATTTCCCATGACGCGCCTTGTTCTTAGCACGGGTTGTTCTCAAAAGACTACGTAGTGACATTTGGTGATTTGGCGTCGGATAGGTACCCGACGCAGCCATTGCAAACGAATCCCCCTCAGCATCCCATTTCCATGAGGATGCTCAAATAGCCGAAGTATTTATCTCGTGTCACAATTGTGGTGTCGTACTTTCTAATGGCTCGTACATTGAAGCGGAGGCAATATTGCGGCCATCGGGTTTTGCTCTCCACCGGAGCTGCACCACCATCTCACTACTTGGTGCTTTCCCGCATGCGGCTCGGGCAGTTTGCTTAGCCCGAATCCTTACATTCTTGGCCCGGTGGGTACGAATGTGTACCTTCCCACTTGTCTCTGCCGCCAGTACCAGGTTATCAGCGTTATGCATGTCACAGGACCGTGCAGTGGCCGGAGACACACCGGGAACAGAAGGTCATCTCATGTCAGCTGTACCTTGCGTCGTCATCTGCGCCGTCTCTGCAACAGGGAGAGTCGAGAGGGACTGAACGGTATTCAAAACTTTGGGCTGCATCTGTAGCCTGGTGTAATGACGGCGGGTCGCTGTTCAGGCCCTCACACCTCACCTGCATCCGCAGCGATATCCGCTGTACTGTACGTCAACAGCCCACCTCAGCCTGCGGGCGAATGTTGCGCCGCGACGACTACACAGTGGCGTGGGTGTGCGCGCTGCACATCGAGCTGGTAGCTGCGCAGGAGATGCTCGACGAAGAGCACTGCGACTTGGAGCGCGACCCGGCCGACAACGACGGGAACCTGTACGCGCTGGGCTCAATCAGCGGCCACGTTGGCAACGCGGATACGAGCGACGTTCAAGAAGATCCGGTTTGAGCCGATGGTGGGCAGAAATGCGACAGATGTAGCGTGGACAAACACGAGATTCGAGAGTCGTGTGACAGCGGGGAGAAAGATGTGGTGCACTACGGCAGTATCGCATCTGGCAACCAGGTAATGCCGCGTGCGGCGGAAAGAGACGGAGTCAGCGCAGAGCTCGGCGGGGTGCTGTGCTTCGAGATGGAGGCGGCAGACGAAGAGGAGGACCCGAAAGAGCCTGCCAGAGAACGAGCAGGGGGCACACGACACGCACACCGGAGACGGCCGAGTTGGCGTGTGGCGATGTTGTAGAGCGAGGAGCGGTGGGCCGACAAGACGCGACAGACTTTCTCACCAAGTCGCTGACCAGGAGAGACCTTTTCTGTGACGACGCGGCAACCACCAAGCTGCTGGACGAACTGCTGGACGAGCTGGCGTGCCTGCCACCAGCCATCGCGTAGGCAGCCGCCTACCTAAACAGGAATTCCATGTCCATCTTGAAGTACCTGCAGCTACTTTGCAAGACGTAGCAGGGCCTCGTCAGCCTCATAAGCAGAGTTCCCGCCATGACACACGGTACAAGGGCTGGCTCAGCGAACGCAGCAGCGACAACGTGGGTGGTGTTGTTAAGCCAGATCCACAAGTCGGATCTGGATCAAGGAATACGGCGACGCGGCTGAAGTGGTGGAAAATGCGGTGCGGCATGTCACAGGAGTCTTCCCGTCCGATGATTATGCGAACCGGCGAGTATAGCGAGCGGATCTACCACATGCGCTGCGAGTTCTGGAACGGCATACGAAGCAGACGGTCAGGTAAAGAAGGCGATAGAGCTCCTGAAGAGCGTGGTCAAAGCTAAAGAGATGCTGGAGGCAGACCATCCCAACCGACTGGCGCCGCAGCACCAAGTCGCAGTGGCGTACCGAGCAGATTGACAGGTGAAGAGGGCAATGGAGAGCGTGGTAAAGACCAAAACTCGCATTCTTCCAACAGACCATGCTTCGCTGTTGGTGTAGTCGAAACTCTGGCTGACATGCGTGCCAACCTAGCTGTCGAGTCTGACGAAGCATCATACTCTTCCCAACTCGAGAACCCTACGACGGCTAGCTTTGCTATTTGCATCGCGCGGCAGTACGACTAGAAGTGGCATGCACTCTTCTCTTCTCTTCTACTCATGTACACCAATCAACGTCCAGGTACATGGACCTACGGATTGAGTGTAGTAGAAGAGTCATTTGTCTTATTTGTCAAACTGTAGTCACTTATTCATCATTTTCACGTTGCTTGTATTATGAAGTTAAGAAGAGAATTAGAATAATCTATTCGTGATACTTATAATCTACCTAGAGAGGCTCTGGCTAGAGGAAGTTGGGAAGTTAGTGTTGCCCATAGTAAGCTTGTCGAGCTCAATCTTGGCGTTGCGGGATAAGTCACCTGGTGTATGTAGCCTATCCAGTGTTTTAAAGAGTTCCGCCAAGTCTTTCCATGTCTGGTTGGCGTTATTGTCGGCGTCGTTGATGGCTAGGATATCATCCTAGATGGCGGTGTAGGCCGCGGAGTTGAAGAGACCACAGACGGTATGGACCTCCATAAACTCCGAATTAAAGTATGCACAGTCATTTCTGAAGTTGGCCTTGATCTTGTTTGTAAAGGTGAGGTAGCTTTGGTAGCGGTCAACTGCTCTGGGTCGCGGGGCAACTTGCGGTTGCGCGGTGTAGCTTGTTAGAGGACGATCTGCTAGTAGGTTGCGAATGCTTCTCTACGATCTGTGTTACTAGGTTGGCAGTGTCGAGTTCGTGCTGGCCAGCAGCGATTTGTGAAGGAGTATGTTGGTCACAGTGATGATATTACCTAAGACGCCGCTGATTGTTCGTGAGGTTACTCTAGAGTACTTGGATAGAATATGCGGGGTAATTGTCGAGCAAAACAATGGTGTTGACTGTAATTCATTGGGCACTGTCGTTGGCTTGTCCGATAAGGGCCCCTCCCGGTCAGGTTTGGTTGTCCGTCATGATACTGCGGTGTAGCTGCCAAGTCCTATTCCTACAACTGCCCCGTGCAATCCTTCCTGACGCTCCAAGTATACTAGCGCCAGCCTTTCCCTAGAGTGATCACTCTTACTCTATCCCCAGGAACCAAGCCTAGATCTGTTAGCTTTTCCAAGGGAAGCTCTCGGTCCTCCAAGTTTAGCGACTTTAGCGAATTGGCTGTTTGCGCGCCGTTTTAGCTAGGAACCGGCAATCAGCGATGCCAGCCTATAATCGATTTCTCCTAGCCCTATTGTCTGGCTATACTTGGGTCCCGCTTGTAGAACAAACTACTGACGGCTTTCGAAGCCGAGGATGCTCCACTTCCACCGTATCTAATAATAACACAGGCGTTAGCGGAGTTTCAGTATACCATGCTTCGGTGTGTTTTCCTACATTTGATAATGCCGAGACATGAAAACAAAGCGATCGGTGCCGGCTGCCGATACCGCCGGGAACGCTTGCGCGAATCGGTGCAGGCGTACCCGCTGAAGAGCCCAATGTGTCCGTTTAACCGACCTTGTTCCCCCGGTGGGGACAAGGAGACTGGGAGCACCGTTTCTGTGATATCTAGGTGTTGCGTGGAGTGCTTGGCATCTGCTGCTGTTCTGTGTACAAACTCAAAGCTGGTTCCTTGCATATAGCCAATCTCACCCTTCACGAGCAAGCGTACTCGTGTCGAGCCAGCCAAGCTAGGCGAGGTGAGCTATTATTAGGCTTGATCGCCGCTGTTTTCTGCGCCTTGCAGCTTGAGTACCGCATGAGGCTCTGGATGTTTGCCACAGCCTCGCGCTCGTTCAATGGATAACCCCTGACAACTAGACCCTCGGAAAACGTGATCAAGTACTGATCCAAACATCACCGGTCAAAGATTATCAACATGAGTGCCGGTGCCCTTGGAGCACACAACGACAATGCGTTGGTCCGTGATATCCTCCCAGCAGCACACACCGTCCCATTCTTCTCCCTGTATTCTGAATTTATCTCATCATGTCATTTTTTACCAGAATACAAGAAAAGAAACATTACATTCAATGCAACATCACGAAGCACAACCAGCATACATGAAACCCTATGTCTTGAGTGGGGCTGATCAGCACCCCTTTATGCATATTGGAAACGAGGTGCTTACATAGCGGCCAACGGTTGAATTGTTTAAATGGAGCTTCCCTGTCTTTACGTCAGCTTCGTCGGGGCACGCCAGGCTAGGGCGGATATCATTGCTCCAACGCAGCCCATGCTGGGCTGGAATGACGAGTTATGACCGCATCTGTGGTTTTTTAGCCATGATGATCTTTTCAACAAGGTCTTGACTGAACGATCATAATCTAACATGTTGTAATTTAAACACTGGTATAAGTACAACAGAAGGAACGCGTCTTTAAGTTACTTACCCACCAGCCTCATCCAAATCCTCTCCTCACCACCACAAATCCCCAAATCCCAAACCACCACCACCACTACCATCACAATGCAGTTCATCACTCTCGCCGCTCTTGCTGGTGCTGCCATGGCCGCGCCCGCTCCTCAAGCCGCCTCAAGCGACTACGAGGTCCTCAAGATCCGCAGCTTCATGAGCATCACCCTGAACGGCAAGATCACTGATGTCGAATTCCGCCTCACCGGCGACGACGCCACAAACCTTCTCTGCGTGGGCGCGCCAATCGACCCGATTCCCCAGCCCCAGCCCATCAAGTGCGGAGGCGTCGACGGCGGCCTCGACACCCCCTACAGCTTCAACGTTGTTCGCGACGAGAAGGAGGCCAGCGGCTATGCCATCCAGTTCTTCCACGCTCTCGAATCTGGGTAAGTTTGTGTTTCCTGTCCATCTGGAACCGGTGAAAACAGCAACTAACGAATAGCAAAGTGTCACTTACTCGGGCCAGTATGCCATCACTACTACCTGTGTCGTCGGCCAGGCCACCACCTGCAAGCAAGTCAACGATGTCGTCACCCTCAGCATTGAGCCCACCGCATAGAAAGCTCGTTGAAGCGCACCCGCACCCCCTATATTCGCTCAAAATCTCTTGTAAAATATTACACTTGGGTCTAATCTTATATAACTACTCTTCATACTAGATGTAAATACAAACTTTCAGCAACCCAGTCAGCTTTTGCCAAGGTTTACCATTATGCTCTCCGTCGAAAAATATATCATGATTGTTTACAAGTGATTTCAATGCTCAACAGCAGATTATCACAATGCGGTATTATTGTAGCAGCAAAAATACACCATAATTTGACAAAAGTAACCAAGTCACAAGCCACAATTGAGAGCGATTGTAACAATGGATGGTATTCTAAGCGAGCTAAGTACGGCACATGCGTCCGCCTTCACTGATATTCCAGGCATCACTACCAACGCCCTTGAGAATATAGAATACGTCCTTGGGATCGTACTTCTTCTTGATCGCCTTGAGCTTCTCATAGTTCTCACCGAAGAATGTGCTCTTCCAGTTCTTTTGCTGGAAATCTGCCTCGTTCAGGTATGAGCCACTACCCGGTGTGATGGCTTCAAACTTGGGCATGAACTCATTGGTCATCTTCTGCTGGGCGGCCTCCATGTCAGCCCAAGGCGCGGTGGAATTCCAGTTCGTGATGAGCTGCTGCTGAATCATTGCACCTCTCCATGCGGGTAGCACGCTATTGTCGGCGGCTCTGGCAGGCTTTCCGTAGTTGGCAGAACTACCAGCTAGCATGACGCCTTCGGCGGCGAGCTCTTGGTAGACCTTGACAAGCTCTGCAGTGTTGTTTTCCACCACAGTTCGGGGGATCAGACGACCCCCAAATTGGTATCGGTTGACCTCATATGCGCCACGTGGAAGAGGTCCCATATAGCGATCGAAGTGGTCGCGGTAAGATAGCTCGCTGTAGACAATCGGTGGCGTAATACCAAGATCTGTAAGTGCTTTTGCAAAAGGCGCAAGCACGACGTCCTTGACATAGGCGGCTGATGAGTCCCATACAGTTACAGGCTTAAGCACGATATACTGAGCGCTGATCAAAAAGACAACCATAGCACCGGCGTCAATCATTCCCGGTAGGAGCTCGATAAGCTTGGAAGTTACTGCGGCGTACTTTTCGGGAGTGGTGGAAGACGCAAGAAGCTGCATGGCAGCGCCTCCGACCTGCTTGGCTGGGTGTGCTCGCACAGTCATTGAGAGGACGACCGCATATGTGCCACCACCACCGCCACTAAGAGCCCAGTACAGGTCAGCGTTCTCGGTTGCTGAGGCAGTGAGTATGTTGCCCTCGGCAGTCACGACCTACAAAGACAGGGTCAGTGGTGGTCTCCGGTCCTTGTCACATATAGCGTCTTACCTGAAAGGATAAAGTTTGGTCAGCACCAAGTCCAAACGCAGTGCTGAGTACGGAGTGTCCGCCACCTTGGGTAAATCCACCTGCTAGACCAACAGTCGCACATTCGCCAGATACAACAGTCATGCCCTGTTTATGTGCTGCCTCGAGTAACTCATTGCCCATTACTCCTGCGCCAACAGTTACTGATGGGCCAGTATAATATTTGTCCGACCAGTCGCCGAAGGTGATGTTCTTGAGACTTTGTGTCCAGATGGCAAGAGCGCCGGCTCCAGTAGACCGTCCAAGGAAGTCATGCCCAGTGTTGCGAACAAGAAGACGGATTTTCTCGGTTTTGGCGAACTTGATGGCAGAGACCACATGCTCGGCCTTGGTGGCTTTGACAGAGTATGAAACGTAGTTGCCAAGCGTGCAAGGAATGCTTCTATCCGAGTATGGATCGCAGCTTCGGTTGGCAAAGTAGGATTGCATGATTGAGTGGGAGGATTGGGTGCTGGGAAGAGCGTTAGAGTTTTTCGGAATGATATGAAGGGCGCTTTTGCACTTACTGTGTGAGTGGATTAAGCCATTGTGCCTTGAGTGTGTTGCAAGCTTCAGCATCGTACGTCGGGTCGTGACATGGCGAACCAATGGGAACTGTAGCTACGAGGTTCCCGTTTACAGTCGAATTCAGTGTTGACCATGCCTTGTCCGATGGCCAGTCGGAATCTCCTGGCAGACGGTAACACTCCTGAGCACATGCAAAGCGAGAGAAAAGCAATGCCCCAAGGAGCGGTGCGTTCGCGGAGAGCCTCATCTTGCCAGAAAAGTAGTCGACGATAGTGACAGACACCTAGAGGCCGGTCCAGGGACATGATATATACCCATTGTTCCCCTTTCCCTTCTTTTCGCATTGCCACGAACCATATTCTCATCTCGGAGACCAACTCGAAGGAGAAGCCTAGGGAAACGACTGCTCCCTCTGATAGGATGCAGCGCCGATGGTGCCCACTTGAGACTGTGCCACACCCGATACCATTGGGAGGCATGGCCCTGCACTGGGCTGGAAGCCGGCGAACGCCTCGTGCGGCGACCGACGAATCCACTGCAGGGCAGAGTGGGCCAATCGAACAATGGGGGATTAACCGGGTGGCCTAACGCTCGGGTGTGGATCCTGGGCCACGGGTTTCTGCCTACTGTAGGCTTGGGCGTTGTGAAGCCACGGGATTCGCATGTGCGCGGAGCCATGTGGCGTCAGGAACCGAAAGGGCTGACAGATCTTGGCGAGCGTTCGTCGTCTTGGGCCATTCGGGATAGACGCTCCTTTGGGCAATTGTCGAACGAACAACTCCACACGCTCTCCAGCCAGCCTCTCTTGTTATCCCATGCTCATCCTGTCCTGTTTGATCGCATCTCTGCAAGCTTTGAGCTTCTTCTCCGTTGAGCGGGTGTACTTGGTCGAGGTCGTCAATCGGATGCCGTGGTGGTTTTCGGTTGGCGTCCACGGCGTTAGCTTCAAGTGATATGCCGGTCCGCTCCCGACATCTCGCTAGGACGACTTGAACCCTACAGAATCCTTTGCTGAATAACTTGCCGCCAATCCTGATGGAAGCTTACTCTGGGAAATTCTGGGCCGGCAATTCATACCAACGAAGACAGTTGCCTTGATAGCCACGACTCTTGAGTTTCAATCCTGGGCGAGGAACAAATGGCTCACCGCCACAGCAACTCTGTCTCATTATCGCCGTTGATATGAACACCCAACTTTTGCTTCGTCGGTCAAGCCGTGGAAGGGTAGTGCAGATCACCGGAATATCACCGAGACCCTCGTGGAAGATCACACTAGTGTAGATGTGTAGATCCAAGTGTCGGCCATCTCTGCATTCCCATATTGCAAACGAAGAACAGAGCATCCATTCCCATCACAGCGAGAATCCTAGTATCCGTTAAGCAGCCATGTTCAGTGCTTTCGCTTCAAGCGCACGATTCGTCGTATTCTGACCGTAATGACCAGCAACACAGCCGAACCAGCACTGGATATTACTAATCTATACAATGACTAATGTCGCACGTAGCTTCTACGGCTCGTCTTGCGCTGTGCTGTCTTGATTGGTTTTATATACGTGTACCAAGGCGAGCTGTTGATCTCTCTACAACTTGCCCCTTCTACTATCGACAGCCTCTCTTAGCTTCTTGATCACATCGCCAGGGTCGGACGCGCCGAAGACAGCGCTGCCCGCAACAATGACGTTTGCACCAGCGTCAGCAGCTTGGTCTATAGTCTTCTCGCTTAGGCCTCCATCGACCTCGATGTGCATGTCAGGATACTTTTGTCGAAGGGCGGTAACTTTGGGCAGCTCCGACGCCATGAAAGACTGGCCGCCAAAGCCCGGCTCGACGGTCATGACTAATACCATCTGGGCAAGTCAGCAGGTGGCAGCGCGACCTTGGGGACGCTCCGTTGCAAAAGGACGACTGGAGACAAGCTTGTATAGTCAGCCGACACGTGGTCGGCTTCTGGAAGGGACTGAATGGGAGCCAGATGGCTAGTTGACAATGTGGGCATTTGGGCCGGTTCGCATGCTTAAGCGCCGCCACAGCGTGCCGCCCACGCCTCAACCAGGTCCGCATTACAAGCCTCGGCCAAGTGGACCATTTTCGGGGCCTTTGTAAGCACTACGTGGCGGGTACGAGCCGTTTGTGATATCGATTGTGATGGTGGTACAGGAGACACAAACTTACATCAGGAACTTCTTCCTTGTTTGGGTTCTCCAGAATGTCCCAGAGCACATCGACCGGGGTGCTTGGTTTTATGGCAATGCCAGCCTGCATGCCTTCACTGTGGATAAAGCGAACAAGTTCTTTTGGGGACGTCTGCTTGTCCGATTTGCCGCTGGGCGAGTCTGCAGCAGTTGAGGAGATGGCGGCTTCATAGTGGAAACAGTACAGATCACAACCGGCCTTTTTGAAGTCGCGTACCCACCTCTTGGGCTCAGCGATCATCATATGGCAGTCAAAAGTGCCCTTGCCGTGTGCGGCAGTCGGGCGGTCAACGTGAGAGCGGATCTTGGTGACGACGGGTGCGCCAAAGGTCATGTTGGGCACAAAGTGGCCGTCCATGATGTCGACCTGGCCGAGTCAGCCGCGAGCCGCAATGGCTGTGACTACGCATGACATACATGAAGCCAGTCGGCGCCTTGGGAGATTGTATCGGAGCAGGCCTTGCCCAGGGCCCCAAAGTCTGCCGAGAGAATCGAGGGCGCAATGATGGCGGGGGGCGACATGGCGGACGGACGGAGGCGCCAATGGTGAGAACTGGGGGAGAGGGAAGCGGTGAGGAAGCGGGAAATTGACTGTGTGACGAATGCTCGCGATAGCTTTTTGGGTGTTGACAGGCATCAGCGTCACGCCTGCCCCTCGATTTGCTGCCCCACCGTGTGCTTGGCGTGCCTCACCTCCCGCGCCCACCTCCCTCTCCCTCTCTCTCCAGAGCAGCGAGAGTTTCTGTTTCCATCGGTTTCGAATCAATTGTGCCCAAATATGGCATCTCGCAATTCTATATCCGGCCGTTGGCACCTTGGCCTGGACGACCGGTAGTACCCGGGATGAATGACCGCATCGCAGCTCGAGGGAGCCCCCAAGCCAGCCGCCACAACCTCCACCCTTCCGTAGCACTCACAGCCTTGCCACTGCCATTGCCATTGTCCACACCACAGGGCTCGCAATCGATAATCGAATTCGACGAGGCACTATTGGGCGACTATACCGTACAAGACGATGCAGCCTCGTCATTGGGCTGGCGTGCACAAAGGCGAGCGCTGCAAATAGCACAGCCCGGCGCTTACAAGGCGAACACCCAACCACGCCGTGCAGCGCAACGCTCGTCTAGCCCCATGCATGTAGCGCATGGTAGACACCTGGTCCACCACTGCTCTCCATAAACACGTCTCGGCCAATGGCATGCTCTTTCTCTTCGTCGTCGCCATGTCGTGGCCGTGCTTGAGCCGCTATCGTCTCTGCACCCACACCCGGCACTCGATGCGAGTGGACGGCCAGCTGGCAGTGTAGCTCGGACGAATGCCACAGTAACACTAGCTCACCGTGAGTCGACGAGAAGGCGTCTACGCGCGATATATCCTTTCGCTGTTGCGCTCGCGCCGCATCTGCCCTCTTCTGCCATTCACTTCTAGTCCCGTTCCGAGCCCCTTCCTCGCCCAGAGTCTTCGTTGATCGAAGCAGTTCCAAATTTACCAGTAAGCTGTTGACCAGCGCATTTCCGGGCCATCGCCCATCTTAATACTCCTACTATTCACGCCCCGCTACTTTCTGCATTTGGACCAAACCCACCCCCGCCGCACTCCCGCATACTCGGACTTTGAAAAAGTATCTTTAGTAATATTAGCAAGAGGCAGTGCTCACGTCACCCAATATACCAATATGCCAGAGATGCTGGGACGTGCAGTATACCAGCCCACAACCCTGGCCAACATGGCCGACTCTCATCACGCCCTGTCTCCGCTGGACCAGAGACAGGCACTTAATGCCACTGACGACAACGACGACTCGTCAATCCCCACTTACTACTTCGCCGCCAGGTATTCTACCTCGTCAGCATACCTACCCAACCCGGTGTCGCCTGCCAGTATCGACGACTTCCCTACACCCAAGGCACGCTTGTTCGACATGACCCCGCAGGTCTCGCCACGCTTTCCCATTCACTCGGCTACCTATCCCCCAGTAAATCGGTCGAGTCGTGCAGAAAGCGACTTCGACTCGCTCTATGATATCACCGACGATGAAGCAGAGGTACCTCTTCATGCATCAGCATCAGTCAAGAAACAGTTTGCATCACAGCCAAAGCAGAGACGCTACCCATCAATCATCATTCCCTCGCCGTCCGCATGGCCGACAATTGAGAAATTGAAGAGCGCAAACTCAGCGATGCCTGTCACCCCCTCGCTGCTGCTCACACCCTCTCGTCGTTTCCTTGAGATGATTGATTCGCATAATCTGCATGTACCAGAGCGCTCAGCTGCACCTTCATTGGACGGCAGCCTCACTTCAGAAGAGATGGATAAGCTCAGCTGCCCAGCTACCCCAATCTCGCAACAGAGACGCGTATCATCCTCGAGCATTGACTCCTGGGGCCCTGTGCAACTGGATCTCCAGGCCATGGAGACACTTCAACACCTGGGAAACTCGCCAACAGAGCAGTACGCGGACACAGCTCCCCAACAACCTCAGCCAGCGGAGCCCAGAGGTGAGATGCAGGAAGTCGCTCGGCCAAGTCTTGGCCTGAGCATCCCTTCGACAATCTTCGGGCGTGGGTCCTCTGGTAGTACACCCATCTCTGCCCTCTCGGTCCCATCACCAGGCGGCTTCTTCTCGTCGCTTCAAGCAAACGCTCGCCACACATGGAGTATCCCGAAGCGTCAAGAGTCGATCCCAAACACTTCCACTGCTGAGAAATTTTACAACTTGCCATGGGAAAGGGAGAACCGAAGGAACACTTCTCCGCACCCAAGGCCAGCTGTGCCAGCTGTTCCACGACGCACTTCCACTTTGGCTGGATCCACCCTCGACGGCTACGACGAGCCTCTGCCCACCTCGCGACCAGTAATCCTCAGTCCCACTGATGAGAATGTAGAGATCAAGGAAATCAACCCCAGCAACACCATTTTCCAATACAATGAAAACTACATTGCTGAGCTCCAGAAGACATCTTCTGCTAATCTCGAGATGACTGGTCGATGGCTGGAGGAGCAAGACGAGTTGCAGGCTGCCCTTCGTGACATGAACGACATCGCCTCGCCCAGCCTCTCCAACGGAACTCACAGCCGCGACAACTCTGTCGAGAAGCCGGTGCTCAAGAAGTCTGTCAAGTTCGCCGATGAGCCTGTCAAGACCGCAGTCGAAGATTCGACCGATAAGCCCGTTCTCACCTACGTGCAAGGTCTCGAGTACCTCCGATCTCGGTGCCAAAAAAAGGACACCTTCATCCACCGCCAGACTCGTGCCGAGGCTATGCATGTACAGCGCCGCTGCAGCCCTTTGGCCCATCGCGACCAACTACTGGGCAAGTTTGAGCTCAGCCAGCCGGACAGGCCAGCGCCACCACGCCCAGTATCCGAGTTCTTCGTCAATGATCCGACCATCTTGAAGGAGAGGATCGCACGTGCACAGATGGAGCGTCAAGCGCTTGACCAGATGCTACCGATTCACTGGGTCTTGCAGGCACAGAAGCAGCTCAACGGCGGAAAGCTATTAAGCAAGCCCGCTGTACGATGCATTACGCGCGCAAGTGCACCACGCATTCTCGATGTCGGCGGTGTTGCAACCAGCGATTGGGCGTGGGATGTTGCATACGACTACCCATACGCTACAGTGACGACCGTCTACACTGCGGGTAACAACATGTGCTCAAACGTCGAGGGTCCAGATAACCACAAGCACCTCACTGTACCCAACCTGTGGACCCTACCCTTCCCCTCGGGTCATTTCGATGTTGTCTCCGCGCGCACACTCTACGAGCTCCTCAAGACAAGCAAGCCCGTAGGTAAATCATCCGACGAGTACGATCTCTGCTTGAAAGAGTGCTACCGCTGCCTGAAGCCCGGCGGCATTCTAGACTTCTCCTTGATGGATGCTGACGTTGTCCACGCTGGTCGCCACGCTCAAGCCATGGGTGTCGAGTTTGGATTCAACCTCAAGACACGGGGGTACGACGCCCAACCTACCAAGACATTTCTCCCTCGTATCTCCAAAGCAGGGTTCAAGGATGTTCAAAGGGCTTGGATGCTATTGCCCATGGGCAAGACGGCGGCCAACTGGCGCGAAACCCTCGCTGTAGGCGCCGGACCAAAGCACCAAGAGAGACGGATCACGGCAAACGGCGAGGTAGAAGTTGAGGATGTGCCAGTTTTCGGAACTACTGCAGATGCAGCGATGATGACAGGTATTGTCGGCAGTTGGGCCTGGGAGAGGTGGTTGTTGAGATTACAGATGGAGATGGGCAAGGATGAGGAGAAGCTATTGGAAGGAGTTCTCAATGTGTTGGAGGAGGGTTCACAGAGTAATGCAGGATGGAGGACGTTGACTGGTTGGGCTAGGAAGTAATGAGGGAATTTGGCCGAGGTTTATGAGATATGGAATTATAGATGGCAGGGGAATTTTGGTGTTGGGAGGACTAGACTGGTCGGGTCTGGTGTTGGACGATGCAAACTTGATACCACATGACAAACTTTCTTATGTACAGCGAATGATTATAGTGTCGATCACAATCTCAGTCTGATGGTATTCGATTTGTGTCTGGAACAATCATTGTTGTGGTGTTGCTGGAATCCGTCATGTGTTCAAGTAAAAGACGGCCAGCACCTGCCTTTGATGAGGCGGCGGCGGCGGCGCGAAACCCCACATGGACCATGCGCAACCCCGTCACTTCCAACATCAACAACCAAGTCCCCAACCAGACACAGTCAGATCAACGGTCTTGCAACGCCCTGAAAGCTGCCCACAGCGCCTTATTTTCTATTTTTTTTTGACGGGCAATCCTCGCTCAATATGCTCTTCTTCAGGTATGTGCTAACGTATCCGCACACACATGTACGACCGCTCGCGCGCTAACGAAAGAGCAACAGCTTCTTCAAAACGCTTGTCGAGCACGAAATCACGGTCGAACTCAAGAACGAAGTCCAAATCCGCGGCACGCTAAAGAGCGTCGATCAGTATCTGAATATCAAGCTGGACAATGCAGAGGCGGTGGATGAACTGAGATGGCCGCATCTGGTACGTTGGACCCAGTTGTCTTTTATGTTTCTCTCTTTCTTTTCCAAGCTGCTGCAGAGATTCAATTGACAAGGACTGGGTCTGGGTCTGGACATCTGGGCTAATGTAAATCGGCAGTGCTCGACAAAAGACATGTTCATTCGCGGGTCCGTTGTTCGATATGTACACCTCCCTTCTGGCGCCGTGGACACTGCTTTGCTGGAGGATGCGACGAGGAGAGAAGCCGAGGCAGCGAAGAACAAGGCGAAATGAGGGTTTGGCGGGACGGTTTTGCACATGATGCGCGCGATGGAAAGTTACGGCCCCGGAGGAGAGTGTGAGGGGCAGGGTGCGGTGGGGAAAGCTAGGACGGCCACAATTTGGCAGACAGCTGCACAAGAGTGGGCTTGGTGGCCGGTCATGTGTTGCTGGCATGAGGTACGAGCGATGAGCAATGAGCGATTTCTCCTAGGAATATACCCATGGGAAGCGCGGAGCTATGGTTTTTTTTTTTTGAAAAAGCTTCGGCTTTGGCTTCTGCATGGCTTTGCCTTTCCGCACGCTATGCTCACATCTGCCACCTAGCTGAATCTCTGGCTTTAATCGGCATAAATTCAATCGTGCCGACAGGGACTTTGAGAATTGCACTTTGTTTTGCTCGGATGCCCATCATTCTCCCAGTGTTATGTGTCTAATCTGGCCAACAGCAATTCGAGATTGTAGCTCTGTTGATGAGAATCACAGTGTAAGCGAAGAGGTTGCAAGGACTTGGGCGGGACTAGAAACTCATTCCAGAATTCTAGCACGATGGGCTAGGAGACTAGAGGTTTTGAATATTTCTACTTTCCAAACGTCTTTGTATGGTGGTTCTGACAAGGGAGATTTCTACTCACATCCTCCTCTGTAGTCTCCCTCTTTCATCCTCGACAAATCATTTCTCTCAAGTATAAACTTGACTGACAGCATGTCCCGAATAGTCTTTTTGTCTTTTTGTCTTTTGGTCCTTTTTTTTCATTTTCGAACTTGTTCAGCTCTGCCTTGTCCCCCCCACTGTGACTAGGCGGAGACGCGGTCGAAGAGCTTGCCTACTGGAAACTGCGTGTAATACTCTCTCGCACCATACTTTGGTGCGTTCCTCTCGTACAGCGTCATCACGGGTTTTTTCTTGGCGGAGGTGTTCGAGGACGGAGTGGAGTGGGGGCGGCGGTGGCTTCGGCGTCGCTCCGTGTAGCTTGAAGGGCCCATCCAGCCATTACCATGGATAGTAGAAATGTAAAGAAGAAGACCAAGGTGCCCTTGAATAGGGTGGCGGCTAGTTCTGGGATCTGCAACGTAAAGGCAAAAGAGACGATGATGCATAAGATGGCGGTCCAGGGAGGTTGGGAGTTGGGTTGCGGCATAGCGGGAAGGAAGGGATTGAGGTCAAGACTGAGATTCGGCGAGTGGGTGCTAGGAAGGTAGAGAAGTAACTGGGGCTGTTAGTGGAGGTGAGGGCAAGGAGCCGGTGCAGTAGGTTGGTCTGAAGTTGTTCCGGTAGTGGCCAGGCAGCCATTCGCTCTTGCAAAGGGGAAACCACCACTGTTGGTAGGCAGTGTTCAAATACAAACCACTCGCCGGAGAGGCTTCATCACTCAGATATCAACTCGTTCTGATATTTTTTTTTTCAAAAAAAAAGTCAACATTGTCTATTCGTATCGGACTACGCACAAGGTGCAGCACTACTCCAATCAACTCGCTCCCACAATCAAGATTACCACAGCAATGCCGTTCCCACGCCCACCATCGCTCACTACTCTCTGCTGGGCAGCCGCGCTCACAATGCTCGGCCTACAATTGACCAACAGGATAAACATGTCGCCGGCGGTCCCTCTCCTGGCGTGGCCGATGATGCTCCTCGTTCGCTAGGGCTGGGCGGATAGATACATATGGTACTGGAGGAGAAGGCTGCGACAAATGGACGAAGAGCAAGCCAGAAATGAGGACACGATAGTGTTGCTAGAGGCTTTGGTGGCGCGATTGAGACGGATGCGTGCGGACATGCCACCGGGGGGCGCGAGGATCGAGGGCGAGGGAGGAGATGCAGGAGCGGATGCGTTGCCTCATCAAGCCCCCGCAGCATGAGATGGAAGGAGCGGCTGTCTGCAGTAACGGCGGGGGTGCAGACGTCGGGGGAGGAAGGCACGACAGCGAAATTCGTCTCAACCCATAGCCGGACACTTGGTTACGGCCAACGAATGGCAGATGAAGGCACTCTTTCAATTTCCCATAGGTAGGTGCATGTCCAATTGCACTGTCATCGCTCCACCGCCATTTCTCGCTCGCATCCAGCCAATGCGGCAGTTAGCCGTTGCGGGAGTCAATGTTTGGGTAGATGTTGGAGTGCGTGTACACAAGAGATTGGCAATAGTCTGAGACGGACTTCCAATTTGGACCATTGCACAAGTGCGGCATGTAAATTCTCCAGTAATCGTGTTTGGCGCTGCAGAATTGGCATGTGAAAGCTAAATACCGGATGACTGCGAATGAGGTCTTGAGCACATGGCACTAGAGTCTTGGACAAAGTCTAATTCATTCCAGCAAGATTCTGCTTTTACTCGGCTATGTTCTCCTCGCCCATCCACCCGCCTGCGTCATGCTTGGCGGCTAAATTACCAGGGCCGGCACACGGTTCTTCCTAAGCCGTGTTTAAATCGGAGCAAGCGGGTCGCCCAGGCTTGTTTCCACAGGAATGCAACGGCGCGGCAGCGCCCTGGAATGTCACTGTCATGTGTGGTGTCGATAAGCATGCAGGCCCATGGCTCCAAGGGGACACGAATGGCGGAAGCATGGACTCTCAGAGCGCCTTTTGCATATGCAGAATACGACTAATACGAGTGGACACGACGACATCAAGCTACGGGTGTGGCGTTCCGGGTACAGAGTATGGGCATGGTAGGAGACAGGGCATTTCCTGGCGATGCCGTTGTGGCAGGCTTCCATGTTTCTACACCGCCCAGTCTTCAGCCATGACCATGTGTGCCAGGGTGGAGTTGCAAGGTGGAGTTGCACGGTGGAGCTGCAATGCAGTAGCAGTCGCAGAGGTGGACGTGGGGCTCTACTCGCACGTGACGAGCATCTTCTTCAGCACGCCCATCAGAGTGCCGTTTTCCAGGGCAGCAGCGACCCTCTCCTTGTCTCCCAGCTGCTTGTTGACCTGCTCGTCTGTGCTGTGGGTGCCCTTTTTGATGCGGACGTCGACGCGGAAGCGCGGGGGCAGGGCTTGCTCGAGGCGGACCCGCACACCCAGGCCAATGACGGTGGCGAGTGAGCAGTGGGTGATGGTCGGGGTGATTTCGACGAGGACGGTGCTGATGTGCGAGTGCGGTGACGAGGGCGGCAGGATGTGGATGTCGGGAAGATTGACGACTGAGAGCGAGCCGAGCGACAGCGGGTGCTCGGGGTCGCAGATTGTGGAAATGAGGTCTATCATGCGCGGGGTCAGCCAGCGTCCAGCAGCAGCGACGGGGGGTGGCCATCAGGAAGGCAGGTGGGCGTACCGTAGACTTCCTGCTCGTCAATGGCCTCGGGCGCGTAGTCGTCGTCGTCGTCGTCCGAGTCGGTCGCTGAAACAGACGCGTCGTCGAAGAGGTGGTGGTGGTGGTGGCTGTAGCGTGGTATCACGTCGTCGAACAGGCCTGTGCCGCCGTCGTCCCGCCGCTTGGCCGTCGAGTCGCTGCGGCGCGAAGGCAGATCGGACGGGTTTAGGATGGTGGGGTTTGCATTGTCCTTGTCGAGCTCCATGGCGCGGGTACCGTACTTGGGTGATGGTGGTTACGGGTGGTGTACTGTGGACGCAGCAGCGTCTCTTGGTATGGTGGGTGTCGTCCAAGGAGGGAAGGCGTGCTGTTGGCTGTTGGCTGTTGGCTCTTGCCTCGTGCATTCTGCGAGGCAAGAGCGTCTGCAAATCTGCGAGGCAAGAGCGCCCGGGCCACGGCGACCCCTCCTCCTTCACCACGGCCATCTGGCATTGGTCCTGGCCTCTGTCCGCCGCCGGCCAATGTCACAGTGCCCAGCAAACCTAAAACCATCACTAAAACTAAAACTGTCCACACCGTGACTTTACTCAGCCTTTACCAATGCCCACTGCTCCCCTTCTCCCCTTCTTTCCCCCCCCCGTCTGCGCCAAATCTCCCGTAGATTACCCGCCAGCCATGCAGGGGAAGACAGTGTGGGGTGCACCCTTTACGCTGCAGCCCACCCGCCGTGTTTGACTAGTGTCTGCCATGATATCCAAGTCGTTCCATAGCAGGTGGTGGTGGTGGTGGTGGTGGTGCTGCTGCTGCTGCTGCCATGATGAGC
>Ga0265797_10004809_pt1 | contig 20250 bp, 16 predicted proteins | sample P2T30metagenome_FD_192433 | JGI IMG/M metagenome (GOLD analysis project Ga0265797, IMG submission 192433) | Plant litter microbial communities from East Loma Ridge, Irvine, California - P2 T30 | ecosystem: Environmental > Terrestrial > Plant litter > Unclassified | place: USA: California...
AAGCTGGGTCATTACGCTCCCGCCTGCCCTTATGCTCAGTGTCGCGCGATCAAGATATCATCTGCCGGCTCAGTTGCTCTTCCATAGCATCCACGGCCTCGGGATGTTTGCTGGATTTGTGTATAATCATTCGACACCGGACCTGTACGTTAGCAATTCGCACCATCCGATCGGATGGGTCGTCACATCGCTTACTGTGCTCTGGACTCTACTCTCACTTGCGGTTGCCGATGCGAACAACAAAAAAATTCCTGGACGTCATTCGGTTGCTTCGCGAACTTCAAGTCCACACCAAGTTGAAGACGCATCTTTCGAAAACTACGTGGACAGTCCCTCCACCTATCGCTACTCTCGCGACTCGGGAAACTTCTCCGGCGGTTCTCGGAGTAACAGCTCAGATTCGATCTTCGAAAAGGAGGAGACAATTCCACTTCAAGAAGATCAAGATCGCAGCGACTTTGACAAGCACGATTCCAAAGAGTGTGGCGGTTTCTTGCGCAGAAACAAGTTGAACAATACGTTTGCGCACGCAGCCCGTTGCGTCTCCAATGCACGGATCTCAGCGACTTTGCGCGCCTTACAGATTATACTCGAGAAGTTCTTATTGCTACTTGGATTTCTCGCCATCACAAGCGGCTTCATCGTCTACGGCGGCCTGTTCAAAGATCGCGAGATCTACTCTGGTCTTGCGCATTACATAAAGGGCGGCATCTTCTTCTGGTACGGTCTATTGACTCTCGGGCGGTGGATGGGTGCTTTCGCCGAGTTTGGATGGGCGTGGAATATGCGCCCACAACGCGCGCAGGTCTCCAAGTGGAAATCTCTCGTGCCATCCGCGGAGTTCACGGAGTCTTTCGTCATCTGGTTTTATGGTGCGAGTAATGTCTTCCTCGAGCACCTCAACAACTGGGGCAAGGCATGGAGCCCACAGGACTTCGAGCACGTCAGCATCACCATCCTGTTCTTCGGTGGAGGTCTACTCGGCATGATGATCGAATCACGCGCGTTGCTGGATCTGACAAGTGTGCCTGCGCAACCGCACCAGAGCGCGTTCCAAGAGTTCGAGACGGACGACTCTGGCTTCAAGGTTGTCAGTGAGAATTTTTCGCACCCCAATCAACACCGGAAGCGGTCAAACACGAGAAAGCTCTCTCTGAACCCCATGCCCGCCCTCACAATCCTCTTCCTCGGCATGATGATGTCAGGCCACCACCAAAGCAGCATGGTCAGCACAATGCTCCACGCCCAATGGGGCATGCTATTCACCGGCTTCGCCATGGCCCGAGCAGTGACCTACATAATGCTATACCTCAAGCCGCCCGCTTCGCACTACCCATCTCGTCCACCAAGCGAGCTTGTCGCAGCGTTTTGCTTGACGGCCGGTGGTATTCTATTCATGAACAGCGCGCGGGATGTCGTCGTCACGATTGAGAGCAATGGTTTGGATGCCATGACTATCTTCACGCTGACCATCGGTCTGACTGGCGTGATCTTGGCTTGGGAGTTGGCGTGCTACACTATCAAAGTCTGGGCATGCCGGAGAGAGCAGAAGAGGGACCGGGTCTAAAGTCGCAAGCCTGCTGTCCGCAGAGCATGCTACTAGTCGAGGAAGGAGGTGGAGCAGATGTGAGGAGTTGACACTCGCTCGATGGACGTTGCGATTTCGTTCTCTCAATGCGCCTTATACCCCTCAGCGATATACACGTCACTGGGTGGCGCAACTTAATGACGGATTTAGGAGATACTTATGGTAATTTAATGGCAATTCACAATACTTTAGCCGCCACAACCCTTTCGCTAAGCAGCATCAGTCTCATGATCTGAGAGTAGAGGGTACAGTCAGTGCTACAGCTAATGAAGGACTGCAACGCAGATCTCAATGCTCAGGCTTGCATAGAGCTGAGTGCGGTGGCTTGCATGCTGCAGTTGCCCCATCATCACGCACACCCAGCTTACAAATCGAGAGTATACAAAAGGTGGAACTTAAGATTAGGTTACGTAGATCCGCCATCAATCTCTGATAACTTTGCGACATTTTTACTCAAATCCGCGGCGCCAACACCTAGCTTTACAGAATGGCTCCTCGCGTCCGCTGATTAGAGCCTAATCAAACAGCCAATAGATCAATCCTTCCTCTTCAGAAGCGTGAACTCATCCCCAACAGATCCATCTCCTCCCTTGATGAATTGCCAAGACACCCTTTTCTCGTCGTGGACTGTAAGCTTACTGAAGCCAAAGTCGCGCTGGTTGAGCACATTCGTGATATTCAGCTTCTTCTCATCGCCGCTCAGCACGCTGTGACTCTCAATGTTGCCGGCCATGCCGTTGACAATATGCGTCATCGAAACGCCCGGGTTGGTGTAGTACGTATCCTTGTCCTTGATCGAAGCCTTGTCGATCGTGCCGTTGACGCCAAGGGGGAACAGACGCTCGTACCAGTGGATGTGGCCGGAGAAGTAAGCGTCAACGCCGTGCTCGAGGAGCAAGCCCTCGAACGCGGCGCGCAGGTTTTTCTGGTAGGATGCTGTTTCGGAGCTGTACATTGGCCTGTGGCTCATGGCGAAGACCCAAGGAGTTTTCTTGCGGTCGATGCTGGCGAGATCTTTGGCGAGCCATTGGTATTGCTCGTAGGCCTTGTTGTCTTTGTAGCTACCGGTCACTGTGCCGAAGGGGCCGCTGTTGGTGACGAAAGTTTCGCTTGCGGAGGGAAGGGTCTCGTTGCCTTTGATATCGTAGGCGAAAGATTTCTCTGGGCTGTAGGCGAAGTCGGTTTCGCCGTCGAGGGAGATGAAGTGTGCGAGGCCGTAGTCGAAGGAGTACCAGAAGTTGCTGACTCCGCCGGTCTCTTGGCCGGGCATGCGGAAGCGGTGCTGGTAGGCGGTGAAGTTTCTGTGACAGAATTAGCGATGCGCAAGAACAACCTTTGCACGTAGCTTACCTCTGCGACTCCGGGCAGCTGTAGTAGGTCAATTCGGACTTGGGCGCAGTCGAGTTGGCCTTGTCGTTGTCCAGGTAGGCAGTCAAGATGTTGCCAGGACCATCAAACTCGGCGCAAGTAGCCTCGTGGTTGCCCGGCATGACCATGTAAGGGATTCTAGAAGCGATTTTGTTCATCCAATTTTGCCACAAGTCCCAGTTGCTCTCGTACAATACACTCATGTCGCCACCTTGAGGGCCGCCCTGGTTGGGGATCTCGCCTGCCGGAAGTGGCGCATCGTATTCTTCAGGGACAGGAGCAGTGCCCGGGAGCTCAGTGGAAGTTCCATTGTAGCAGAGTGGCCAATCGCTCTCGCAAGGAAGGATACCAGAGTACCAGTCGTCTGCGTAGCTGATGTCGCCACCGTGCCACGCGAAGGCGAGACCATCGTCCACAGCTTTGGCAAGCTGCTTGTGCGTGCCTTGAGCATTCGTGTAGCCCATGTCGTTCAAGACGGCGACACTGAATGAACCCTTGTGGCCCACATCGCGCGCAGTCTTGAAGCTCAGGACTTGAGAAGCGGTGGTGCCGTTCGACGCCGGGATCTGGTAGTAGTAGGTGGTGTCCGGCTCCAGATGAGGGATCTGCACGTCGTGGTAGTATTGGCTACACTGCGTGATAGCGACTTGAGAGCATGGTGGCGTGCGATCGTAGCTAGAAAGGATGTTAGACAGGATTAACGTATGCGAGTGGGACAATACTCACGAACGAGTTTGACCAACGGCTCTGTAGCACAAGTTATTCTTGGCCTTGCCCCAGTGAACAGACGGCGCACCGTTCAGACCAAAGGGCGTCTGGTAGTGGATGTTAACACCTTTGGGAATATATGCGAGAGACACGACGTTGACGTTGTTGCTGGGCTTTGATGAGGCAGGCTTGACTGCAGGCGGCTCGACAAGGCGAGGGAAGCCTTTTCCGTTGCCCTTGACCGTAGGATTCACCCAATCGCCAACGGGCACATCAGGGCCAGTGTAAGGGAAGCGCGTGTCGACATCGCGTGGCACGGCGTGGACAGCGGCTGAGTGAGCGCTGGCGGAAAGAAGAGCGCCGATAAGCACGGGGCTGCTGGATGTCCTCATGGCAAAGATACTTGGAGTAGGCTGGAGGAGGAAAGCCGCTTGAATGAGGTTCAACAGTCCCCGTACATCGAGAATCGCGTGGTTATGTACCTTGCATGGTCTTGACATTCATTCATCTTTGCTGCAGAGTTGGCGTACGAATCGCCTTCCTCTTTGAGTAACGACGGGAAGGACTAGCGTTGCCACAAAGGGCAGTGAGGCCTGCTCGAGGCCTGGCATGCCATGCAATCAGAGCACGTGTAGCCTTGAGATAGGCGTTGTGGAAAGGCTGCGGTATTTGGAAATCTGTCCGCTGTAGCCGAGCCCAATGGATTGAATGTCTGCCGGGCACGTGTTTTAGATGGAGCCGAATACCCGGGCATGGCCTAGGGCACTCGCAGAATGGAAGCCATCAGCTGGATTCGTGGCCTTTCTATTTGCACGGAGATGCCCGTAAATAAGGTATCAACTGTCAAGAAGCCACATGGATATGCTTGACTTGATGCAGAGTTGGTTACGGCGATGGCTGCACAAAAGCTTGTCTTTCAATGCTTGTCAAATGCTTGGAATCTTGGCGGGCGTGGGTTCTTGCCTGCCGACGTGCGCACCTAGGAGGTAACACATGCGCCCAACAACACAATACGCAGACCATGTCATATTTCTTCGCAGCGTCTTTCACCCCGTCCAGAGTGTTGCGGGTACTCTGCATGGTTTGTAGTAGGCTACGCCCGGCGATCCTTTGTAACTTGAGCCTGCGAGGGAGCCCTTATTGCCCTACTCGCTGCATACCACGCTTCTCGCACCTGACCGGATCATAAGCCTTGCTGGTGATAATGTCCGCGTGCCTGGCTCGCTGTGACAGTGGAAGGAACCACCCTGACGCTTGGGTGGTCAGGGAGCATTTGTTTCACGCACGGTGGCCACAAGCTGGCCTTCGGAGCACATTTTCCCAGATCCCATCTTCGCCCTTCCTCGATTGTACGTCACGCACGATCGCAGAGCTCATTCGATCTACCGTCATACTGCAGCTGGTGGAGGGAGCCATTGCTGCGTGCATGTCTAGGCAAAACCCACGCTGCAAGTTGAGGAACTACTTGGTCATCGTTCATGGCCAAGCACACCCTTTTGCTGTGCAATGACGACTGCCATCGGTGCCTCACGTACATTAACAATGCATTGCGTAAATGTGCATAAGAAACCCACTCCAGATCGGTTCGCAATCGATGTACAAGCCTGTACCAATATCTTCACACCGCTGTATCTGACTGAGCTGATTGTACGGAACAATTGACTGCCACAACGACATATAATACGATATTGACTTCTTGAGAGAACAGTCGAATAGCCTCACCTCCCGAAATGGCAAATGCGACCTGCGTACTATATGTGGGGACCATGAAATATAACAGAGATGCCAATACCATACTTGCGATCGACATATATCCTGACATCGCTACGCGTCAGTCTCACCGCTCGCCCGCGACTGGACCTGGGAAACATCGATCATAAGTATATGTACACCACGCCGGATTTCTCCCATCTATTGAGAGACGGTTCGCTTCACAGCACGACGTACAAGCCAACGAAGCAGTGCGACAAACAAAACTTGTCAGGACGAACTATCAGCAATGGGCGCGAAAGGTACCTCGACACTCACGACACGGCACAGGCAGAGTAATAGCTGATGTCAAGATGCAGAATCGCAAAGGAAATATTCCAAGAACCATGCGTGGATTGACTTTGGGTCAGATAACATGGGTGTTTATTGCCGTCTCACACGAACACACGAGTCGCGAATTTGACCACTGATACAATGTTTCTAGTACCGTGGGCATCACGCAGCGCCTCACGGCAGATCTTGCTTTAGCAGTCATGGTCGACTTCGCGGTGAAGGCAGGCGATAAGGTCGAGGCGGGTGAGAGCGTTGCGATCATCGAGGGTCAGGCGTCGGTTCAAGATGCCTTGTCTCCGATCAGCGGAGAGGTGGTGCAAGTGAATGAGGAGGTGGATAACGATGCGTCTCTGATCGATGACGGAGATGAGGGGTGGCTTGTGCGAATTAAAGCGAGCGATTCTGCTGAGATTGCTAAGCTGATGAGCGAGGATGAGTACAAGAAGTTTTGTGGGAGCTGAGAAATGAAGATGGTTTCGGGTATGTCGTAGCTATTGCAAAGCTGTTACGATCAATAGACAAAGGATGACTAAAGCCTTGGGCACATAGATATCAGATTGCACCTCATTTGACGTCCACTGACATTTGCAGCCAACCTGTGGTTTGAGAGATCTCAACCCTCGAATGGAGGATTGGGGTACACAGCCAAAGGCGACGGACCCTGCGGCGTTCCCAGCACATCCTCGTACTGATTCTTCCACCACTCAACCGCCGCGCGGTCCTGCTCAAACTGCCTGAAACCAGACAATTGCGTCACGTTGCTGAGCAGGAGATTGGTCGCATCCGCGTTCAAAGCGAACTGTGTGCTCGACTGGGACTTCTGGAATTCTGCGCTCGCGATCCAGGACACGAACAGTTTTGCAGCTTCCGGGCGGGGGGTGCTGGCGAAGATGGCGCCAGTTTGCGCCCAGGAGACGTATTGATCGTTGGGTGTGTTGGTTGCCCACCATGGTTCGGAACCGGCGCTGCCTGCGGTGAAGGTGAGGACGCGCGAGGAATTGGTTGAGTTGTGTGCGTTGCTAATTTCAATTCGTGAGGTGGCTGTGCCTTTCACCCATTTGACATCGTTTGCTGCGAGGTCCTGGAGCCAAGAATGACCGTACTTGGACACGATCAGTGAGAAGAGGTAGGCAACGGCGTCGTCGTCGTTCGGGTATGTCAGGACGAGCTTCGACTTCCAGAACGGGTCGCGGAAGGACTCGAAGGTTGTTGGGACGGAGGAGGCGTTGAGCTTGGAGCTGTCGTAGATGATTTTGCCGAAACCGTCTGAAGTCAAGTCAGTCAGCTGGGGTGTAAACCACCAGGCACTGCAGGCGTGGTCTTACAATTGAACAATCCATACCAAGCACCATCAAGGTCCTTCTCGCCATTGAAGATGTCGTCAAACTCCGCCGGCTTGTAGTAAAGTAACCTGTTCTGCGCTTTCCAACGGGGAAAATCCTGCAGCGTCTGCAAGAAAGCGACGTCTGCCAGATGTCCGCCCTCGTAGAAAGCCCGGTCGATGCGGCCGTTGTGGAACTTGCTCAGGTCTACTGTCAAGTTCAAGGGGATGTCAGGGAAACGCTGCTTCCAGGCCTGGCGAACGGAGTTGCCGGATGAGCCGGCATCACCGCCCCAGGCAACTTGGAGAGGCTGTGAGTTGTTGTTTGCTTCTGTTTTTGCGGCCGCGTAGATCTCGTCTAAAGATCTGGTTTCGACTACGGCCTTGGCTTGCCATTGGGCTGCGACGCCGTGAAGAGCGAGGGAGAGTGCTGCGAGTTGGAGCTGCATTGTGAGGACGGGTGGTGCAATGATGGATGGATCGATGATACTCGACAAAGCCTGATACAGCCTGAAGGTGCCCCGGTGACAGCCGCTTAGATTTATACTTGCAGGTTAGTGGTGTATCTACGGATGCATTTCAAAGCACTCTAAGGTCACTTGAAGCTATCATGACATGATGTGCGCTCTGTATTCCGCGATAGGACCCCTGACATTCGTCAACAAAAAGTTAATATATGAGGAATATAGTAGAGTTTGCCTAGTGGGGAAACCATTCTTACAAAGCTTCACCTGGGAAGAGGCTCAAGAGTACACCGATGGCAGAGCTCAAGAGAGAAGATCCATAGGTACATTACATTTTTGTTGATGATACATCGTTGCTTCCTTGATAGCCACGGTCTTGAAGGAAAGTTGTAGACCTGACTACAACACTTTGTAAGCTGTATGAAACGCTGTGAAGTTGGATGCCTACAGCCACTCAAACCCTCTCTAATTCCCGAAGTCTCTCCTGCAATTGCGTGAAACATTGGCATCAAGCCCAACAAGCCACCCGACCTTCAGCCTGGCGACAACGCTCTTGCGTCATGTGTTTGACAGTTTCACCCCTACGGAAGATGGCCGACTATCTTGGATTTTGAATCAGCGTTGGAGACAAGAGACGGAAGGTTTTACAAGGGCTCGCTTCAGCTCGGATTTTTGAAAGTGTTGTAAGATATGCCTTGTTGCCTCAGGCATGACATGACAGGGGCAGGAATGATTGTTTCGGAGCGAACAACTTCCAACACTGTTCGCCACTACATACATGTAACATTTATTGATGCTCGATCATAGTACCGCCAATTACAATCAAATATATTCCAAGGACTCGAATCACTAAATCTCGTCGGCGGTCGTGTTGCCTGTATTTCGGGCTGCAAAATGCGTATTCGTTGGGTTTGACTTAAGGAGATCTTTCACAAAGTCTCCAAAGTCGTTGCTCCGCTGGAAAATTCCACCGCCGACCGTTTCCCACTCCACCAAATCGGTTCGTTCGAACCAACGAAGTATCCGTCTTCCAAATTTGATATCCCGGCCGTGATTGTCGTTCGTGTATCGTCTTTGTCGGGCAGCCTGGAACCTGCGCGGTCCTGAGACTCCTGATGGCTGCTTAACGTGTGATTCCGAGAGGATCTGGAGCGCGCGCCGTGTTCTTGCTGCTCAGTCGTGGCATTGTCGTTGGCATACGGGCTGCAGAGCTGCTCAAAAAGCCGGCGTGAAGTATCGTGCAACTTCGCACCGTCAGGGGGCGCAAAAAACAGGTGATAGCTTGCCTGTGGGTTCCCGAAGTGTACCTTGGGTGGTATGTCGGCATCGCCAGCAGGGTTGATTTCTCGCAGGCGTTCGTAATGCGTCAACAAGGATATTGAGAACTTGCGTGCCACTGGATCCAATTGGCCGCAGAAGTTCAGGACCTCAATTGTTTTGCTGGCCAAGTCGAGATTCACCGCAAAAGTAGCCTCTTCGAGACCGGCAAGACTGAGCTGTGCGGCGTTGTAGAGGAGAATCATCCCGGAGACATAGGATTGAAATCTGCGGGATATGGTCAGTAATCGAGACTTGTGCGAAGTTTGCATTGGTAATGCGAGAATGACATACATTGTTATCCAGCAATGCCTTACACTCTCGGAGGCTTCTCGGATCATGTGAATCATCCGCGCAGAGTGCTGCGCAGCTACAAGGCCGTCGTGAAGTGTCTTGTCCATCAGCGTTCGTTGCTCGTCCGACAGTCTCCTACGATCTTCGATACGTTGCACGCCAGCGAGACAGTGGCGAAAGATCAGCATCACGGCGCCCAAATGCAGTAGGTGGAGGTAATATATCGACGTCTTCAAAGGCACGTGAGCAGCAGTGCCCAGCTGTATGAGTTGAGCCTCGAGCGGCAAACGCCCGTACCAATCACGAAGCTGATCTTGGAGGAAGCGGATCGAACTCAGCATTTTGAGCACATCGTTGCAGCCCCAAAGCGTGCGCATCGTTGCTGCTTTCAAGACAGCAATGCTCGCTACTCCTTTTTGGACGAAGTCGTGGTCGCTGATAACAAACAATGCGTCTTCCTACTTTGCTGTCAGTTTATGAGCTCTCATTTCCAGGCGGGAAACATCACGGTCTCAGGATCGTTCTTGTGAGTTGTTGTCGAAATATAGCCGAGCGTCGCTTGGAGCCAGCTGTATGTGGTAAGCATAGCTTGCAAAGTGCACGTGGGTCAAGGAACCAACCCATTGCAGAACGTGAGTGACCGCTGGGTGCGTTTCAGATCGTGCAATTCGTTCGCTGGAATAGCTGTTTGCAAGACTCGCTGCTGTCGGCGGTACCTTGCAGCTAAAGATAACCCCATTTCTAGAAAAGAATTAGCGCCTGCTGCCAATGCGACATGATCGTAGCCGACCGACCAAAGTATGCAATGGCCACAGTCGACTTGTGCAAAAGATTGTACAATCCCAGCAAAGCAGAGACCTTAATGGCCCTAAGGTGAGATGAGTCGATACAGTCATCAAGGTGCTGTCTCGCCGCATCTGGACAGAGTCAACATTGCTTCAGCACCAACAGAGTGCGTGATCTTGGAATCGACTCACCATACCAGTAATCCAGTACCTCCGGCGCGATCAAGTTTCGCACATACTGCCCGGAAGTTGCAGCTACAGCACATAATTCACACAAGGCCGCGTTGGAGATCACGGTTCCGTCTTTGGCATCGAGTTCCATGAAAAGGCTTTCAACTGCATCGCTCTCGTGACACAAGAAAACTTCAGAGATACACATCCTCTGGACTGCAAAGCCCTCTTGAATGTTCTCACGATTCGACTGCAGCGAATGGTGTAGTAAGGCGTCGTATTCCGAGCGCTGCGCGAGAGGCTGAAGAGTATTCCCTTGAAGAAGCGATGATGAGATGAGCCTTTTGTCCGTGTTGATAGGTCTTGAGGGCACGGTAGTTTGCAGCTGTGCATCTGTGTGGTCAATCACAAGCTCGGCAGGAGACTCCTGAGAGGATCCGGCGGATTCCAATGTGTCTGTGTTAGATGCATGATTTCGTCCACCCAGTTCCGGACTTGGTAGATGATCGTCACTCTGTTCATGTACATATGAGCGTGACAAGTCAAGTTCGTGTTCTCCGGACCTGATCTGCTCGAGTAGAGCCGACGCACGTGATGCATCTCCGTTCTTGAGTTGCAGATATAGCTCAGCGAAACTGCTATTGCTGCTTTGAAGCCGCGCCACTTCGTTCTTCAGCATAGCAGCTCGGCTTTCACCTGGTCGAGCTTCGTAGGTGCACGTTCCGACTCTGCCTTTGCAAGCGCCACATTCAGGTCGCAATCCATCACACTAAGATGGGTCAGGTCGCGATTTGTGCATAACTGTTTTGAGAAAAGGCTTACTCTAGCTTTCCTCTTCTGACACGGCCCACAGGCTACTTGAGTGAGTCGGCCACGCCTGGGCTTTGTCGCGCTGGACTCACCTACTGCGCTGGGCACCTCTTTGGACGATTTGCGCACGATTTTGCGGGCGGCCAGGGCCTTGGGCCCAGTCATCCCTTTAAGACTGTCGCTGAGTTGGGGTATTTTAGAGAAATCAGGTCATTATGAGGTGTATGTAAGCAGGTTAGGTAGGCAAAAGCGCGAGGCCAGCGCAGATGGAGGATGTGGCTTTCCGGCCGTGTCGGTTACACTGTACTGTCATACGTTCCCCACGCGTCACCCCACGAAGAATATGATGCTTTGTGATAGTAGTTCATAGTTGTACAAGCGTGTGAGACCGTAGAGTATAGTGCGAGTTGTTGTTGCACTGTTCCTGGCCTGGATAGTCAGGTATTCCTTCCCTGCTCCACCGTCTCGGTGATATCTGCCGCCTCCGCGCCAATCCTCCATTTTGACTAAGTCGTTAAAACTGCCTTAGCTTACAGACTGCTACCAGCAGAGAAACCCTACTTGTCGTGTCTCAAGCATCCACCATGCCGCTCGGTCTAACAGGCCATGCTCTCCACAGCCATTTCATTCCTGTCGACAGATCATGATGACCAGCGCCCCCTCCTGCGACCCTTGGCCTCCTCTCACATCCGTGACCACTGCGCAAATGCGATCTCAGCCCAGGCCCACACTTCCAGCCAGCCCTAAACATAGCGAATCAAGAGATGGGATTTGCTTGGGCACAAGGAAAACATACAGATATTGCTCTAGAGTGGATAGTACCTTCATCACGGCAACAAAGGGAGGCACGCGGATGGCATAGCGCGGACGAGCTCTCCCAAGAAACCACGACGTAAGCAGCAGGATTCTTCAGCATAGAGGGAGCGACGGCGCCGATGCACAATGCTCAAGGCCGAGAAGGGTCAAGAGAAGGCAACGTGCAAGCGACGACCTGTACATGCGCATGGGAAGCCGCGCAGCAGCCCCAAGTTCGTTAGGATAGTTCGTTAGGATATACATTGTTATCTTAAATCCACCCGTAGCACTCGAACACCCCACCTACTAAGGTAAGATCCGTCTGACTCTGGCCACGCAAAGTTCGTCGTTCGTTCAACATGAATGCGATGTTTGCTCCATCTGCCTGGGTATGAAGAAAGACCTTTCCAAAAGTAGCGACCGCTCATCTTGGAACCCCGTAGTCTGGCGGATTCAAGACCACTTTTCAGCCTATTAAATCCGGCTCACAACCATGTCATCGTCAGCTTACGCAAATCCCGCGATAACCGCTTCACAAGGGCGTCAAAAAGCTCTCTTTCAGCCCCCGGGAGGGGCTGAGACGAGGAATCGACAGCTTCCCTTCATACTCAAGCCAGATGTACGTACTATCACTACGCATCCTGCAGGATTCCAGTACAACGCGGCCCTCACTTAAGAATGCTAAGGTGGCCAAGCTTTCTTGCTTGGCTGCTTGCCATTCTTCCTCGCGCATAAGCATCGAATGACGATGGGTGCCCTTTCTACTACCGTTCTTGTTGCTGTGTCTTTGTGGTGTTGGAGACTTTACACCAACTGGAAGCAGCTTAATCATGTTCCGGGGCCACGTCTGGCAGGTTTGAGTGACTACTGGCGAGCATGGTACCAGCGGACAGGCGAGCTTCGAGGCAAGCTGGTCGACTTGCACAAACAGTATGGACCGATTGTGAGGTATGGTGTGCGAAGCGTCAGCATCAACGATCCGAGCGCAGTTGGTATCATCTACAGTGATCGCGCGGGATACATCATCGTAAGTAAACCAGCAAGCGTATTCTTATCAAGAGGCACAAACTAATCACCAACCACAGGCCGACTCCTACAAAGTCCAAGTCGGCGTCTCCCACGGCAAAGAAATCGACAGCCTCATCACCATCGCCGACGAAGCCCGGCACAACCGCCTCAGACGTTCCGTCGCCAACGCTTTCACGCCAGCCACGACCTTAGACTACGAGCTACACATCGACCGGACGATCGAGGAACTGCTCAAAGCACTGAACAAGAAGCAAACATTCGACATGTCTCGCACGATGGCTTACTTCGGCCTCGACGCCGCGTCTGGCTTTGCCTTCAACGTCCCGAAAGGCTGCCTCGCAGCAGACACCGACGTCGCAGGTATGATAGCCGTCACTCGCGACCGCATGCGCCACTGGAGTCGCTGGGGCTCCATCCCAGGCCTCGAACGCCTTCTCTTCCGCAACCCGATCGCGATGCGAACGAGAAAGGCTCCGCAGTCAGGAATTGTAGTAGCAGCTCGAACCCACCTGACCCAACGCCTGAAGACACCACAAAAAGACTCCGAGACCCCAGACCTGCTCACGCGCTTCCTCGAGGCCATGGACCGCAACCCAGACACCCTGAACGAGACAGCCGTCGTCTCACTGCTAATCTCCATGATCGCAGCCGGCAGCGACACCAGCTCCAACGCCATCGCAGCAACAATGTTCTTCCTCATGAAGAATCCCGACAAACTCGCCAACTTGCGCGCCGAACTCGAGAACGTCAAGGATCTGACCACACCGATCCCGGTATACTCCCAAATCAGCAAACTCCCCTACCTCCACGCCGTAATCAAGGAAGGCATCCGCCTGTTCCCGCCCCTAACCCATCCAATCGAGCGTCTCGTCCCAGCCGGCGGCGCGGATGTCGTCGGGAAGTTCCTCCCTCAAGGAACGTCTGTTGGCTGCTTGCAGATAGCCATGCACCTGAACCCCAAAGTCTTCGGCTCCGACGCTGAAGTTTTCCGGCCAGAACGATGGCTCGAAGCCAGCGCCGAGCAGCTTCGCGTGATGGAAGTGGCGCATATTGGGTTTGGGAGGGGGCGGAGGGTGTGCATTGGGCAGCATATTGCTATGATGGAGATTAAGAAGGTTATTTCGGCGATGGTTTTGGGGTTTGAGGTTAGTAGCTCTGCGTTGCGAATATCTTCTGGAGATATCGAAGCTAACATAATGCCAGATGAGCTTAGTAAACCCTGCTGCTGAGCTTGATGCTGACTTTAGTCTTGCGGTGGCGTGTCCGGAGGCTATGTATTTGAATGTTGCGCCCAGGGCGTAGGAAACGATGTGTTGCCGTGATATTGATGAGAACGGAAGAGGTAACGATTGGGACTTGCAAGCATAGTATAGTATATGCAGCCTGTCATGACACGCTCGTTGTCCCGTTGCATCGTCGCGGCTCTTGCTACTAGACCATCAAGCACAGAAAGTGGGACCGAATACCGATGATAAAGCACTGCAGGGAACATCTGGCACAATTAACTGTATTAACAGCCATCTAAGACCAAAAAGACCAAGGCAACATCTACCCATCAGTCCCAACAGTCCTATCGAAACAAAAAAAAGCCATTGCTATCAACCAAATCCTTCTCTCTAGAACACATATCTAAAGTTCGCATTCTCCTTATCCGTCAAATCCTCAAACGCGTGAATATTCCTCTTGTCATTCGCCTCGCGCACGCCCGCGGCAGCAGCATCGTCGCGCTGCTTGTTCAGGCGGCGGAGGTAGAAGCGCAGGAAGATGATGACTAGCAGCAGCAGGACGTAGCAGCCCATGTGCGTGCTGAAAGCGATGAAGTAGCGGGGCTTGTCGGTGTTGCGGAAGACTTGGGGGCCTGGGGTGGTGTTAGTGAGGTGGTTTCGTTTGTTTGTTTGGTCTGCGATGAACAACGGGGGGTCGGTAGGACTTACCGACGGCGTTACCGACGGACCAGGCGATGAAGTTCATTGAGACGGCGAAGGACTTCTTGGTTTGGCCGGCGACGTTTCTGGGGGTGGTGTTAGTGAAAAATATCGAAAATTGGGGATGGTGATTCTGCTTACCTGGACAGGAGACTCATGCCGAGACCCTGGGCAGCCCAGAAGGAGAGCACGATGTAGTAGCTAATCAGCAGACCAGCTTTAGTCGCGGTGTTGGTGTTGGGAACCGTCATCAACACAATAGTGCCAACATAACTAGGAATCAGATAGACTGCAATGACGATCAAGTTCTGCTTGGTCTTGTTAACAAGCCAAGTGGAGCTCATCAAGATAGCAATGATGAAAGCACCGAGCACCATAGCCAGCAGCTGGGTTTCAAGGATCGTGAAGCCAAGGCCCTTGATGATGATGTTATAGAAAGCCCCAAGGCCACTTGTGGGCAGAGTCGTGCAGATCTGGATCAAGCAGTAGCACCAAATCTGCGGGTCCTTGAGAGCCTCGATCGCTTGCTCTTTGCGGAACTTCTTGTTCTGCAGACCGGTTTGGTTGGTGCGGACACGCTCGACCATTAGCCTCTTGTCTTCTTCGGAGAAACATTTGGCGCGCATAGGAGAATCGGGCAGGTACCAGACGACGAATGCGCCCCAGAGAACGGAGAAAGTGCCGTAGGTGATGAAGATGGCCTGGTAGCCTGTGATCGCACGGTTCCTGCCGAGTAGAGAGAAGCAGTAGGCGAGCAGACCACCGACGATTTGCTGTGCGCCGTTCATCATGTACCAGTAGGTGACGGTTTGAGCTTGCTCTTCACGCTTGTACCTGGAAATGAGTAAGCATGAGAAGTGTGGTGTAGATCGGCATCCATTAAAGACTCACCACATGCCAGACATGACGAGGAAAGTCGGCTGGCACACTGCTTCAAAGGCACCAAGAAGCGTGCGGACAATGACCAAATGCGTGAAAGTCGAGCAAGCAGCGTGCAAGGCCAGAATAGATCCCCAGATGATAATGCAGCTGCCCAAGAATTTCCCAATCGGCACCCGCTGGATAGTGTAGTTGATAGGATACTCCACCACCAAAATCGCAATATAAATACAAGTAGTCAGCCACGGGAACAGCTCAGTGCCCACAAGATTGAAATCCTCTTGCAAGCCCATGATGCTCGTGAACGACATGGTGCCTTTGTCGAGCGCTTGCAGGAAGTAGGTGAAGACCATGATCGTCAGCACGCGCTTGTCGATCAGTTTCTTCAGACGCTTGTTTTCCTCTGGGCTGATGTCGACTTGCTCGCCGGTCGCGTACTTGGCGACTTCGGCGTCCATGCGGTTGTAGTCCTGGTGGTCTTTGGAGAGCTCTTCGTCGGGCGACATGACGCGTTCGACCTCGTTCATTTCTTTCATGCTGGCGTCTTTGCCCGAGACCGGGTCGACGGTGTTGTGCGCCATGTTGGTGGGATGCAAATGAGAGACTGTGATGAGTTCTTCTCTGCCTGGTCACACACCAGTTGCAATGTAATGCAGAGAGGATAAGACGACGATGAGCAAAGGCTCTCAGTCCACTTTTCGGGCGGGTGTCCACATCTTATCCTTTATGGCGACTATACCTCCGGTAACAATGCATGCATCGCATGCACCGCCTGGGAGAGCTCGGTGATGTAGCACCGAAGCGCAAGCACCGTGACTGGTGGGAAAAGAAGTGCTTTGCAGAGCCAAGCAAACCAAAGGAAGACTAAGCGGTAGCCAACATTGAAGTAACCTTGGAAATGCAACCCCATACCTTCGCCTCGCTTCGCTTAGGCTAATGCCCTCGACTCGACTCGTGCGCGCGGGGACTTCATGGGGTCGCCTCTGGGGAGAGCGGAGATGCGGTGCTGGGGCTGGCTAGGGCATGCAGTACACGAGCTGAAGAGATGGCCCGGGGTTCGGGGGGAGATGGCGCGAGATCTTGGAGAGTGGTACTGTACTTTTGTAGATTGGTGGTGGTGTTTGTTTGCTGTGATATTTTGTCTACTGTATCAAAAGTGTTCTCTATATTGTCGAGGAACGGCTGAACGACTTCGAATTCCAAGCTCACCTACGATATTAGCACAACATGCCGCAACAAGCTGTGACTGTACATGGCCTTCAGAGCAAGGACATTCGTGAGAAGATCACATTACTGATCGACAATCTTGTCAACATCAAAGATGAGACGGGCGAGTTCCTGATGCCATTGGCAGACGGACGTATTATCGATACAAAGGGCTGGCGAGACTGGGAGTACGAGTGCACTCATCACGCTGCATATCCCAAAAGCTAACACAATCCTCCAGATGGACACACGGCATTGGCCTCTACGGCCTATGGCAGTACTACGAGCTCCACGGCTCCCCAGACGTCCTCAAGATCATCCAAGACTGGTTCAGCGAGCAGCTCGAATCCGGCACCACCAAGAACATCAACACCATGGCCGTCTTCCTCACCCTCGCCAACGTGTACGAGAAAACCGGCGAGCACACCTACCTGCCCTGGCTCGACTCGTGGGCCGAATGGGCAATGTACGAGCTGCCGAGGACGCCTTTCGGCGGCATGCAGCACATGACATACCTCACCGACAACCACTACGAGCTCTGGGACGACACTCTCATGATGACCGTGCTGCCGCTGGCGAAAATCGGAAAGCTGCTCGATCGCCCTCATTACATCGAAGAAGCCAAGAGGCAGTTCCTGCTGCACATTAAATACCTGTTCGACGCGACGACGGGCCTGTTCTTCCACGGGTGGAAATTCGACGAGAGCGCCGAGGGTGGCTTTGGACACAACTTCGCGCGCGCTCGCTGGGCGAGAGGCAACAGCTGGCTCACGATCGTGATCCCGGACTTCATCGAGCTGCTGGACCTGCCTCCCAACGACGCGCTTCGGATCCATCTGATCGACACGCTGGAAGCGCAGTGCCAGGCTCTCAAGCGTCTGCAGAGCGAAGATGGAATGTGGAATACCCTTCTCGACGTGCCGGCGAGCGAAGGTAGCTACCCTGAAGCTTCCGCCACGGCTGGCTTCGCGTATGGTATTCTCAAGGCGATTCGCAAGCGGTATATTAGCAGGGAGTATGAGGCTGTTGCGCTGAAAGCTGTGAGCGCGGTGACGGAGCGGATTAGCACGGATGGCGAGTTGAGGGATGTTAGCTTTGGCACTGGCATGGGCCATGATCTGCAGCATTATAAGGATATCAAGCTGACGAGCATGCCGTACGGGCAGAGCATGGCCATCATGCTGCTGGGAGAGCTGTTGCGAGTGTTCCGTTGAATGAATGGCAGGACGGAGGAAAGGAGGAAAGGAGTTAGAGAGAGCGAGTCAGCAATATAGAGTATAGAGCGTTAGTAAACGTCTTCAAGAAACATGAAGCCCCTGTATCATCAGGCTGATCTGCATGCTTCTTCACGAATCTTCACGTCGCAGGATGGATTGTGACACCGCCTATTGTAGCAGGCGCAGGTATAGTTGGCAGATCTTCATGTCGCGGCGGGCACGGGTGGACGCACCCGAGTGTACGGAGGTGTTTGTGGAGGTGATGCAGCACAGATTTCGGGGGCCCCTCGCTCGTCATTGCTGGCTGGCTGCTCACGCGAGCGGGAGATGAGAAGGATCACCGACTGCGCCCCCATTGATTGATCACACGAGAATTAACACATTGCACCTGCAAAACACCATACAACGGATGTTCACCCGCCACTTGCGACCTCGAAACCTCACCCAACTGCCTCTTCTTCCTCTGCGAAACACTCCGCTCCGCCGGTTTCACTTCTCGCATCCCCCTCCGCCACTACAAAAGTCTCGTGCTCCACTTAAGAATCCCAAGCACGCCGCCGTCGAACCCGTCACCTTCGTTCTCGCCTTCACACTCTCCGTAGCCGCCGCATACGCCCTAGACAGATATACCAAAGACGATACACCCGCAGAACCAATCGACAGACCTGACCTCGACCTCGACGACGACTCGCTTGCCCTCCAGTCGCAAAAGTACCCCGACGTCATGGCCTCACAACAGCCTCCCGGAAGGCCGGGAAACCTCACGCCTGAAGAGCAGGTGAAGCTGAAGGAGATGTGGGCGCACACACTGGAGATCTTCGGCGTAGCACCGGCGGGGACACGCAGCAACGGCACCGCGACTCCCACAACCGTGCCGGGCACTCCGGACGAGAGCAAGAAGGCGCCCAAGTCCAAGGGCATGAAGTTGTTTGGTCGCAAGAGCAAGGACGACACCCCCAGCGCAACCGACACCGACAACGACAAGCACGGCCAGACGCAGGAGTTCCAGCACGCGCTTTCGTCGCAGAAGCCCGAGGAGTTGAGAGCGGCTTTCTGGGACATGGTCAAGCACGATCACCCGGATGCGCTTCTGCTGCGTTTCTTGCGCGCCAGGAAGTGGGATGTGCAAGCTGCGCTCGTCATGTTCGTGTCGACGATCCACTGGCGGATGAAGGAAATGTACGTCGACGACGATATCATGATCAATGGCGAGGAGTCTGCGCTCAAGGACGCCAAAGCTGGCAACGCGGCTGAGAAGAAGGAGGGCGGTGACTTCGTGGCACAGCTTCGCATGGGAAAGAGCTTTGTGCATGGACAGGATAAGGATGGCAGGCCGTGCTGCTACGTGCGCGCCAAGTTGCACAGGGCGGGCGAGCAGTCGGAGAAGTCGCTTGAGCGTTTCACAGTCTACTTGATCGAGACGACCAGGTTGATGCTGAAGCCTCCAATTGACACTGCTGTAAGTTCGCGCGCTTCCATTCTGGTTTTCACATCACTAACTCCGCTCTCCAGACCCTCGTCTTCGACCTGAGCGATTTCTCCCTTGCCAACATGGACTACACTCCCGTCAAGTTCATCATCAAGTGCTTCGAAGCCAATTACCCAGAATCCCTCGGCTGCGTCCTGGTCTACAAGGCCCCCTGGGTCTTCCAAGGCATCTGGAAGATCATCCGCGGCTGGCTCGACCCCGTCGTCGCCAACAAGGTGCAATTCTGCAGCAACGTCGACGACCTGCAGCAATGGATCCCGCGCAGCCAGATCATGAAAGAGCTCGGCGGCGACGAAGACTACTCCTACAAGTACATCGAGCCCGTTGCGGGTGAGAACAAGCGCATGGAAGACACCGCCACAAGAGACACTTTCAAGAGCGAGAGAGCCGAGCTCGCCAAGTCTTATGAATCCGAGACTCTGGCCTGGATGGCTGGTGAGGATGCGGGCGAGGGCCGCACGAGACTTGCGCAGCGTCTTGCGGAGAACTACTGGAAGCTCGACCCGTATGTCAGGTCTAGGAGCTTGTACGATCGCTCTGGCGTGATCAGCGAGGGCGGCAAGTTGAACTTCTACCCTTCGAAGCACGATTCTAAAGCTGCGTCTGCTGGCGGTGATGGAGAGCTAGACTAGAGGGATGTGGCGTAATTTGTTGTTTGGTTAGAGTAGGAGATGTTTCGATCGGAGCAAAGCATTAATTGTACATAGGCAACGCATCGCAACTCGCATCGAGCCTCGTTTAATCTGCTGTTCAATTCGCCTTCCTTCACACTATCAATGATCGAACATGAAAGTGAACAGAAACCACTTAGCGTCAATATCACAATCAACAATGGTAGGTA
>Ga0265797_10004810_pt1 | contig 20248 bp, 22 predicted proteins | sample P2T30metagenome_FD_192433 | JGI IMG/M metagenome (GOLD analysis project Ga0265797, IMG submission 192433) | Plant litter microbial communities from East Loma Ridge, Irvine, California - P2 T30 | ecosystem: Environmental > Terrestrial > Plant litter > Unclassified | place: USA: California...
GTGGAAGTCCAAGGGTCGCGTTCCTGATAAGACAAACAAACGTCAGATTTGAGCTCAACACACCATAGCAATATATTTGCCGCAATCGCATACCTTTATCTGCTTGAAGCCTGCCTTTTCCAGACGTAGCTTTGCAGACTGTACCGCATGGAAGGGAGTAGGTGAGGCATTGAGGAACTCGGTAAAGTCCTCAGCCCTCTTCAACGAAGCCTTGGAGACCATTCTGCCAAAGCTCCTTCGTCCTGTAGTTGTGTATGATAAGGCGACTTGCGTGAGGCGGTATGGGAGTATGCGCGCTGGTGTGGGCTTGGTCACGAGGGTCGGTAGCATGGAGGGTGGTGACGATGTTATTAAGCAATTGCGGCGTTTGGAGAGGTGGAACTTTGGATCGCGTGGCTTGATCCTTGCAGCTGCTTCGAGTCTCGCACACGAATCTCCTTCAACCTCGGATATTTGACACTTCACACTACTGGACCTTGGAGCCTTTTTGCCGGAGTCGACTATCTTTTGCCTGGTTTGTACTTTCAAAGTACACTCCTTATTATCACAAAGGACAGAAATACGCGTGGAAACACTCTCCAGCGGCAAGAGAGCTTGTACTACAACAAACACGGCTTATCTGGAGCTTGTTTCTCTGCACTTAGCCGCCGACTGTTGGTCTTGCCGTACGACTATTTGCATGAACAATGTTCCAACGCATATTCTCGTCCTTCCGGACAGAGCCCATGAAGAACACCGGATCTGTCGCACGAGACCTGCTCGCCAGCGAACGCACATTCTTAGCTTGGGCGCGTTCCGGACTAGGATTCATAGCCCTTGGAGTTGCTCTGGAGAAGGTCGAAGCATTTGCATCGATCTCACCGCAACTCTTGCAGCTGGAAAACAGCAATACTAAGATTGCGGCTGCAATCCTGGTGGGCAGCGGCAGTCTCTGCGTCGCACATGGCACGCATAGCTACTTCAGCACCATGCGGCTCTTGCAGAAGGGTCTCTTCCGACCAAACGTTGTCGGCGTGAGTCTGATGGCTGCCACGTGCGTTGGTGTCGCCTTTGCTGGGACGCTGATGGTCCTTGAAAACGAGGGTGGCAAACGGGCGAGGCGGATAGAGCACAATGCACGAGAATCATCCGCTCGTGAGGGCTAGGGTGTATGGTCGCGATGTCCCGCACATGGCTTGTAGTGGACTTTGTACACATGCCCATTTGTTGCACCGGCTCATTGTCACACACAGTAATAAAAACCGCCGCACTCGCGGTTGCTATACACAATCATCAATCGATCAAAACGCACGAACCTCTGCCCAGCCATCAGCCGTGATCACCACATCTCGTGCAGATGTTGTGTAACACGACCTCGTTGGTGCCACCTTCCGACCCGCGTACTCTTGTGTCTTCGAAGACCATTATCGCCAGGCTCCTATCCCATCTTCAACGACATCAAGCGACGACAAGTACGACACGTGATGGACTCCATCGCCAGACCGCCCGGCCAGCTACCGAACGTCTCTCTGGGTTGCGGATATGACCTGACGCGTATGCAGTGAGTGGTTCACCACAGCACAACATGCATTCAAAGACTTTCATTCTAACGCTTTGCCAGTGTCGGAGATACGTCTAAACACGTGTACTTCATTTGCTATGCCAAAACTTTCCGGGTTGAGCGCGCAAAGCTGGAACTTCACATGTCCAGCGATCTCCTGGATGTCGGCGTGTTTGAGGTCTGCGACGAACAAGCATGGGTGATTCAACTTCTCTTGGACATTGTGTGCGGTCCCGGCCATGAGAGTGTCGGAAGCAATTGGCGAGCCGCCTACAGTGATGTATTCTCTGACCTGGAATATGTCACCTGCCTCAAAGAGCACGCTCACTTGTATGCTATGGCTGCGCGACTGGGCATGTACGAGCTACGAGACCACGCTTGTGAGATGTTCAAAGCGGATTCCCAGATCAAGAACACACAGAGCAAGATCATGTGTGACGCAGTCATCGCCATCTACACCGAGATCGAGGACACGCTATTGAAAAAGATAATCGTCGACGCCTGGTTGCTGGGCGGCAAGCAGCTCGCGAAGGCGATCGGCAACGACGGCTTTATACGTCTAGTTGCTTTGGCACCGGAATTCGTGGCTGACCTGCACGCGCGTATGATAAATGGGTTGAGATCTGCTGACAGCTCAGACCGGTTCCGCATTCTCTGCGATGAGTGTGGATATCGTGGCCGTGGGAAGTCTGATGGCGAAGTCGGCAGACCTTGTTGCGAAAATTGCGGCAGTACCTCTACTAGATGTGACTTGGTCGCTAGAGTGCGTTTGAACCACTTGCCTGTCGTCAAGAGGCGTGAGAAGTGAAGGGGCAGTCGAAAGACCATCGTCCATTGTTGACGAAGGCGAGGAAACTGGACCCAATGTGTACTGTCTTTACTCTCCATTCTACTGTACTGAGTATTCCACCTTATGGATTCATTTTCTTCGCCCCCGGCTGATAAGGGAACTTCTCACGATAGTGTTTCGCAATATCTCTCCGAGTGGCCACCCAAACGTTCTCCTTCTCAGACACATACTGCATGAACTTCCTCAAACTCTCCGAGCGGCCTGGTTTTCCAGCGATTCTAGAGTGCAGCGGGATCGTCATCATCTTCCCGCCTTCTCTGTACAGGCAGTCGAAAGTGTCTTTAAGATACTCGAAGTATGTGTTGCCAGCGGAGCTGACGAAGCCGGGCGACATGTGGAACTTTCCGTCGTTGCCTTTCGGTTGATGTTAGTGGTTAGTCATCGTTAAAGAGATGATGGAGGAGCTTACAGTCATAGTTGTAGGGCACCATAAGAAGGCCTTCTTTCTCCTCATCAGGAAGATCCGCTTCCCAAGGCAAGTCGATCCAGTACGGCACGTCATCGTTATACACTTCTGAAGTGTACAGTATCTTATGTCCCATCTCCTTCCACATCAACGGAAGCAGATTCGCCGTATTCGGCGTCCCTCTTCCAAAATACGCCCCCACCGGAAATTCACCAGTCGCCGCTTCCAACGCCCGACACGTCTTCTTAATATACTCCTTATCCTCCTCAAAAGAATACTCCCAAAGATCCAACCACCGATACCCATGAGCACCAATCTCATGCCCATCCCTTACACAAGCTTTCGCGAACGTCGGATTGCGTTCCATGGCCACAGCGACAGCCCACAGAGTCATTTCCCACCCGAACTCTTTCATCAGTCTGTGGATCCGCCACGCGCCGCATCTGCTTCCGTACTCGAAGTCTTGCTCGCTGTTGAGGTGCCGGTGTTCACGGCCGCCGCCGGAGGGGCCTTTTTCCCAGAGGTAGGGTTCGCTTGTGTTGTCGCCGTCGAGGATGTTGCGCTCGCCGCCTTCTTCGTAGTTTAGGACGAAGGAGATGGCGATGCGGGCGGAGTTGGGCCATTGGGCGTTGTGGCCGGCTTCGCCGAAACCTGTTTGGGAATTAGATTAGAGGTTTGAGGATATGGGCGAGATGGAGATGATGGTACCTTCGAAGTCACGGGGTAGCTGTAGAGACTCTTCGACGTGAACCATTTTGTCGATTGATAGAATTTGGTAGGATTGTCGTAGTTTGCGTATCGTCAGGCAGATATATGACCGCCTTCATGTCTTGCCATGCCGTTACCCACCATTGCACTCTCGCAAGCCGGGATGCTGATCATCACGTCCGTCCACTTCGTTCAGGTTCCTAATCGTCATCGCAATTGTTTCGAATGTATCGGAAAGAAACGATCCGATGTTCTTTGCATCAACAACTGATAGGGTTGTTCGCCTACTCGGGCAGCTTATCGTTTGATTGTCGATCAGTGGATCTCTGCGAACCACGTCACGTGACAGCTAATTCAGGAAGGTGGAGGACTGCACGGCGCGTGTCTCCTCTTCCCATTCTCGTCCTCGCGCAACAACTTATCAAGATCTCGGGAGAAACACTCCGCATGCAGTGGAGCTCATCTAGTATGCTTTGGAAAAGGTAGGAGCATGGCTAACGAGAACAGTAGGGTCGGCCAGCCATTCTGGTGCCGGAGAAAGTACATCTGAGAACCTGTTCGGTATCTCAGAAGCAGCACCGCCGTGCGTTTCATTCTCACTGTCATCGATTTAGCTAGTACTCACAATGTCTGTGTTCTCCCTCAACGCCAAAGCTGGTAATCCTGTAACCGCAGATACCGTTGACAAGCTGTGCTCACAGCTAGGTGTCTCCATTGAGAAGGAGCATGAAGAAGACTACCGGCGTTTGCTTGCAGTCTTTCACGATGCCTGTGAATCGCTGATGGAGATGGAAGGTATGAGATCTTGCAACGGTATTGGGCTTCCTCACGCCGGCAAACTTGTCCCAGACACTCGTGACTCGCACTTACATCGCCTTAGATTATGTCCCAACGGTTGACGAGACTCGATTTCCTCGCAAGGACATACATTTCCCAGACCAAGCGCATAATTCCCACGGCGCTTGGGCGTGGAAGTGTAATGTGGCCGATGAACGGAAAATTGGTGGCAAGCTTGAAGGCAAAACGTTTGCCTTGAAGGACAACATTGCACTGAAGGGTGTACCAATGCTACTAGGCACCAACTTCATCAAGGATTTCACTCCTGATTGCGACGCAACTGTCGCTACCAGGCTTCTCGAAGCTGGAGGGATGATTCTGGGAAAAGCAGTCTGCGAAAACATGTGCCATTCTGCAACAAGCCATTCATCATCTACAGGCATTGTCGAGAACCCCTTCGCAAAGGGCTACAGCGCTGGAGGCAGCTCAAGTGGTGCCGGAGTACTCGTAGCCCTTGGTGAAGTTGACGGAGCTATCGGAGCTGATCAAGGCGGAAGCATACGTGTACCAGCAGCCAACTGTGGCATTGTTGGATTGAAACCCACTTTTGGTCTGATACCTTACACAGGCTGCGGAAGTAACGAGCCCACAAACGACCATGTGGGACCAATGACGAGAAACGTCCTTGACAATGCCGTCATGCTCGAAGCCATTGCGGGCAGCGACGGCATTGATGATAGATCATTCGCTGCACCAAGCCCATGCGATATCCCTGCCTACAGCGTGATCGCCAACATGCCAACCGATCGTCCTCTCGCTGGCAAAAGAATTGCTTTAATCACTGAATCTCTCGCAATGCCGGCACTTGACCCTCGAGTGGTCAATACGTTCAAAACGGCAGTCGAACGCTTTGTGGAACTTGGAGCAACTGTCGAAGAAATATCAATTCCGATACACTCGAAAGGCGCCGCGATCTGGACTGGTGTCTCGAAAGCTGGCGGTTTCCTCAGCAAGACAACAGGCGCGTTCGGGAGACGAGGTCATCAGATGCTTGGACTAAACGACCTTCTGCATCCCATGACTCAAAAGAACTGGGAGCAAGCTTACTCATCCACGAAGAACATATACCTCAACGGCCTTTACGCTACACACGAGTTCCCCCTGCTACTTGCAAAAGCCAACAACCTTTCGCGCAAGCTGAGAGATGCCTACGACGATGCGCTCAAAGAAGTCGATATGCTCTTGACACCGACATTGCCTTATGTGGCGACCAGTCATGCTGCGCCGGATTCAACTCCCATCCAACAAATTGCTAAACAGATCGGGTTGACGTCCAATACAGCCCCCTTCAACCAAAGTGGGCATCCCGTACTTGCGCTACCCATCGGGAAGCTGGAAGTGTTGGAGGGCCCGGGTGTAGACGACAAAGTAAAGCTACCTGTCAGCATGCAGATCATTGGCAAGTGGTGGGATGAGATGACCGTTTATGAGACGGCATATGCCTGGGAAAGGGCGAATGACTGGACGCAGATGTAGCGCAATTTCGAGCTCTTTGGGTAATTTCATTCTCTAAGCAACACCTGATACTATCAAACCGCTAGAGTGAACAGCATTCGTTACAAGCTACAATGACACTGAACGTCATTCAAGCTCTCTCAGTGGTCCTTTGGTGTATACGGCTAAGTCAGTGCGGCATGGCGAGGCGATACTAAGTCGGCCAAATTGAGAAACGGGTCTTTCCCTAGACAATAATGCAACACTGTGGTTGGTATTCTACTGACCGAGAGTGACACCCTCCAAACCCTTATCAGTTGCCAAGATCGCCTCGCCGTCGGCACCATTTCTCCCGATGAGGATGATCTCCGCTATCGACCTATCAACCGTAAGCTTCGTTCGTCTATCCTAGCGATAGATTTGTACAAGGATGCACTGCCGATGGTTCAATACACGAATCCTAATAGGTGTGCGATCCGAGTACTCATCGCTTTATCGGTGGCAAGCATCGAGACCATCACGCGGCGTTCTTCGTCGTTTCTATGAACCAAAATTTCACTTCAGCAGGCTCGCTGTATTCGTTGATTCTCTAAGATGGTCACGATGCAACGATTGACTGGACTCAAAGAAGCATTTACCTCTCCGAAAGCTCTCAAAACAGCAATGCGAACGACTGGCGGCGAACATGATGAACATTCGGAGTTCAACAAAGATCTTCTCCCAACTCCTCCAGGTAAGTGCTGACACGATCGACGCATGCTCGTCCATTCTAACACATCGTCTGCAGCCGACCGCAGATGGCGCTGGCAACACTTTTTCGCCTTCTACCTGACGATGACATTCAGTCCGAGTTCTTACAATCTCGGGGCCTCTCTTGTATCTATCGGTCTACTTTGGTGGCACGGCATCATCGCAGCGATTATCGGGTCAGCCATATTGACTGTCATGGTCGTGCTCAACAGCCGCGGTGCGATCAAATACTATGTCGGTTTCCCGGTCTACGTTCGCGCCGCTGGAGGCATCAGAGGCGCCAGTCTATACATCTTGGTCAGAACCATCGTGGCCATCATCTACTTTGCCACGCAAACGTACTATGGCGGTCGTATCACGACTGTCTTCATGCGTGGAATCTTCGGCAATGGATACAACAACATTCCGAATCGATTGCCTGCAAGCGCTGGTATTACTTCGAGAGACCTGCTGAGCTTCTTCATCTTCTGGATGGTAAGTACTACACTACCTGAGCGTCGTCGGTTTGGTAGTCACCTATACTGACTTCCATAGGTTCAACTGCCAGTGATGTGGATTCATCCAAAAGTGCTCCGTCACCTCTTCGTCGTAAAGGCAGTCTACACCACCATCTCTCTGTTCGGTGTACTCGGATGGGCCATCAGTGCAAACGGTGGCAAGATCGGCGACTTCAAATATACAACCGGACAGAAAGAATTGGCTGGCTCGGATCTCATCTGGCCTATGATACAGGCCATCAACTCGGTCATGGGAGCACTTGCGCCAGTTTTGATCAACCAGCCTGACATTGCCCGCTATGGGCATTCTTACAACGAAGTCACTTGGAGTCAAGGCGTTGGCATCTTACTCAGCAAGGTTCTCGTCATGTTTCTGAGCTGTGCCACCACTGCTGCTGCGACCAATGTCCTTGGCAAGAGTTTCTGGAATGTGTGGGATCTCTACGGTGCGATTCTTGATCAGTATTGGGGACCCGGAGCTCGTGCTGGAATGGTCTTTGCATCGTTTGGAATGATGTTGGCGGTCCTCGTCACCAACGCTGGCAGCAACTCACTTCCGGTTGGAGCAGATCTGACGGGCATCTTCCCACGTTGGCTGACTATCGTCAGAGGCCAGATCTTATGTGCTGTTTTAGCGCCACTGCTGGTTCCTTGGAAAATCATTGCCTCGGCAACATCATTCCTCACGTTCCTAGGATCCTACACAGTCTTCCTCATGCCTATCTGTGCGTGCATGGTGGTTGACTATTGGTACGCGAGAAGAGGCAATCTCCATGTACCATCTCTCTACACCTACAAGCCCGAAAGTCCATACTTCTATTACAATGGCTGGAATCTCCGGATGCTTGCCGCTTGGGTGGCAGGTGTTGCGTTCACGGTCCATGGAGTCGCCGGCTCTCTGAGCCCAGAATCTGTTTCCGATGCCAGTAAGAACATGTACAAGCTTGGTTTTCTCCTGTCGTTCTGCATGGGCGGACTAGTGTACTACATCTTGTGTCTCATCTGGCCAGTACGAACACTGCCGCTAGGATTAGAGCGGCCGCTTGCTTTCGAAGAGCTTGCCGTCAATGAGGGATTCTTCGATCACGAAAGTGTCAGCACGATAACAGGTGTTTTGGAGGGAGAAGCTGTAGTCGCAGAACATCATGTCGCTGTTGACAAAGAGCTTAAAGTCTAGGACCGCAGACATACAACTGCCATCTACGTTGTATCTCATTGGTAGTACACCAGAGTTGCAAGTCCACGTCCCAAAGCGCTGCATCGAAATCGTTCTTGGTCGTCGAGATGAGTTAATTTCGCCAAATAAGAATGAGACATCTAGATGCAGACGGCCTGGAAGTGCAGCTAAGTAACAAGAGGGGTTGAGCTGCCTGATGATCGACTGTATTGGATCGGACTGATTCACTAGCGTCGGGTGGCTGAATGTACAATCATTAGGGCTACCGATCTAGCCCTGTGAGGGCATGAGCACACCGTTTATGTCTAAATCCTTATTTTGACGTGTACAATACTCACCTCAATGGCACAAAATGCAGTCTTGTCTCCAAGTCGTGCTGTAGTACTGTAGAGAGTGCCAGGTCACTCTCGGCTTTGCGTTGATATCTCGACGCCAAGCCATTTCACAGCAACACCCATATGCAACGATACAAACAGGTTGAACCCAAGAACTTGCGCAGACATTTGAAGTAACGATCAAGGACGATAATACGAGATTGAATTGAAGAGAATATAGACCACGAGAAGCTTTCAGCGTTCCGCCATCCAGGGCGGACGCGGTAAACGATGCTACGCTTACAAAGCGTTGAGGATAGCGTTGTAGGCAGACTTGGGCTGGGCGTTGTTGTTGAACAGCAGAGGGGTCTTGTCGGCGCGCCACGACTGTAGGTAATGTGATTAGTATCGTTTTTGGGCCGTTTTTGGGTGAAAAATGGTCAAAACTTACGGTGTTGTCAGTGATACCCCAAGAGGTGATACCAACGCAGTTCTGGACGTCAAGGCACGAGTGCATGGCCTTCAAATAGTCGCTGTCGCTAGCACCCTGGATGTCGAGCTCAGTGACCGCGCACTCAGGAGCGGCGGCGCAGAGAGCCTTCATGGCGTTTCCGACGTCGACGGCGGTGGGCCAGCCGGAACCGTTGGAAAGGTGCTGTGAGACGTTAGCATCTTGAAAACATTCCAGTGAGATTCATTGTTAACTTACCATCTGGCTGCCAATGCCGTCAATGGGAACGCCAGCGGCGCGCCATTTCTTGACGTACTTGATCATACCCTGGGTCTTGCCGTAGTTGGCAACATCAAGGTTGTAATCGTTGATGTAGAGCTTGGCGGCGGGGTCGGCGGCACGAGCAGTCTCGAAGGCAATGCGGACGTAGTCCTCGCCGATGACCTTCATCCAGTGGCTCTGACGGAGAGTACCATCCTCGTTGAAGATCTCGTTGGTGACGTCCCATGCGTAGATCTTGCCCTTGTAGCGGCCAACGACGGTCTTGATGTGGTTCTGCATGACAGAGATCAAGGTGGCCTTGTCGTTGATGTTGGTGACCCAGGCGGGGACCTGGCTGTGCCAGACAAGGGTGTGACCACGGACAAGCTTGCCGTTGGTCTGAGCCCAGTTGACGAGCCAGTCAGAACCACCGAAGTTGAACTTGCCACGAGAAGGCTCAGTGGCATCGAACTTCATGGAGTTCTCGGGGGTGATCTGGCCGAAGTTGGCCTTGGCTGCGTTGTTGATGTTGGCGTTGCCAAGAGTGCCCTGGTCGCTGGCAGTGCCCCAGTACCTAGATGCCTATCAGTAAAGCTCAATTACATGTAAGGATTCGAGATTCGACTGACTTCTTGCCCTTGGCCTTGAAGCCGGCATCAACGGTCTTAGCAGCGCGAGCCTCGATGTGAGACTCAGGAATGACCGCTGCGGAAGCAAGGGACAGCACAGAGAGTGCGGCAATGGCGTTGGAAATCAGCATGTTTGCGAAAGTTGAAGTAGTAAGTTTGAGTAGAAGAAAGAAGAGTGTGTGAAAGAATGTAGAAGGTCGGGATGAGTGTGATGGAGAGAGAATGGCTTTGAGCAGGAAACTCGACAACCTATTTATCTTGATTTCAGGTCCTTTGCCAACATGTCGAAGCAACTTTAAGGTTGGCCCAGTCGATTCTGTGCCCATGGCTAGGGACTGTGCTGGACGTAGCAAATAGATTGCTTTGTCAGATTAGCGTACGAGCAGCCATAATAGCCAAAGTGGTTCAAGCAGTAGCACCAGCGTTTGAGCCACTGAACATCGCTTGTCCGCACCTCGTGACACTAGAAGCTCTAGTAGAATGTAACAGTGTGCGCGTTGTGGTCACCGGCCAAAGGTAGGGACTTGCACGGCATGTCGTGGTTGATCGCCTCCGTGTCGGAAAGGGATCCTAAACTGGCGGCGAAGATCCGTAGCGTGCCTTGGTCTCGGCCAAATCCTGGGGTGCATCACCGTGCAGCGCATGGCTAATTAGGCGTGGAAGGCGTGGAAGGCAAGCCTTGTGGCTTCATATGAAACCTACTGGGGGCGGCCAGGACAATGCTGAGGTACTGATGGCGCTCCGGTTGATAGCGCTCCTCCTGGCCAGATGGGTCCTATACTATAAGAGATGGTGCACAAAGCGCGCAGCCGTCTATCAACGCAATCAGTGCAATCATCCTTTAGCAACACCGCCTTTTGCAAATTGAACCGGGGGCGAGTCAGTCAGGCATCTTGGCCACCATAAGGCTAGGCCAAAGGTCAATGCCTCAAGCAGGAATATCAAAATCATCAAAGTATAAGCCCGGCTATTTACAATTGACATCTTGGCATGGATGATCAGGGATTCTCTAGTGGTGGAAATTCAATCTTTGATAGGCGTCACACACTACCTTCTGCATGTGGTCACCCTTTCGTGTGAAGGGTGTGTGAATACATTTATCAGCGCACTAAACAAAAGCTGGAGTGCGCAAGCGAACCTCGGCTATCAATAGAGTAGCATCAAAACAATGTTGTTATAGTGGTACCTCCTTCTAGTCCATCCATGGGTGGATCCTTCGTTGCACAGTGCGTTCACTCGTGGCACCGCGGCAATTATAGGATTGATATTAATCGCCAGATGGCCATGCGGACAAGCCTTCTCCGTTGAAAGGAAACAGAATTTGCTGCATGACATGATGATGGAGCAATAAACGTTTGCCGTTAAAACACTCGGCCCGAAACACGTGCGGCTAATGTCACAGTGTCTTTAGCGACGCCTTCACCAAACTCAGGAGACCGCGATTGCCGTCCGAAAGCATCGCGGGATTTCCATGGGGTATGGAACTATTCAGTTGATGTTTCCAGAATCGTTTCCAGAATCGTTACAGTGCAGACTGTCTGGAACTCTATGCTTATATCCTTGAGTCGCCGAATGTGCCGTTGAGATCCTGACATCAACAACTAAACATCCTAACCTTGCACGAACGCAAAATGATTCTCGTCAACAGTGAGGGGTTATGCGCAGATTTCAAGGGACTGCTGACAGTAGTCTATTGATCCGTACCAAAGCAGCACGTGCGCCGAATTCCCCTCATCCTACTACATTGACCACTTCACCTGTAGAGTGCAAGGAGCGGATGATTCCACTAATGAGATCTTCGTTATCACCGACCATTAATCTAAAGTTTGACAAGTCCGTTCTTCAGGGACGCCCAATCCTCAAGCGTGAACGCCTGGTACGCTTTTGCTCCTGGTGGAAGCCAAAAGAGTCTGTCTTGACTAGCAACTTTTGCTATGACCTCAGGATCGATCCCTTCACGTTTCGCCTGCCCTTTCTGAATCTTGAACGTTCCGGTATACGAGAGAGCAGATTTGGTCCTGAGGAAGAGGGGAACGGCATATCGAGGCAAGCGATCGATGGCAAACTGAGCCAGCCCAGCGAGATCGAGAGTGTCGGGTGAAACGCCAGCGGACAAGACGATGGCGGCGCAGCCACAACGGCCATCGGCATGTGGTACACTCACGCCGTAGACGTTGCATTCATCGATCTCGGGGAAACTGCCGATGACGTCTGCAACCTCGTTCGTCGACACATTCTCAGAGCGCCATCTGAACGTGTCGCCTAGGCGGTCGACGAAGTAGACTCGTCCGTCGGCGTCCTGTCGCTGTACGTCGCCGCTTCGGAACCAGAGGTCTCCGGACGCGAAGGCATTCCGCATCCATCGCTTGTCAGATGCCGCTTCGTTCTTGTAGTAGCCTCGGAAGACCGCGTCCTTCATCAGAGGATCAACGCGGTGCAGGACCTCGCCTGGTTCGCCGGGATTGCTCAGTTGGACGAACCCATCTGCACCCCGAACGATGTCTTCTGTGTCGGGGTCGATCCTGGCGTGTACTTCGTTCCCTCTGTTCCAGTACTTCCAAAGTATGCCACGCAGAGTTATCGCATCTCTTGTGAATTCGTTACGGTTGTAATTGAAACAGCCGCCTGTTCCATCAGTAGCTGCGTATAGCTCGTGTATGACTGGGACGTTGAAGCGTTGACGGAATTTCTCCCAGACATCAGGCCTCATGCCGTTTCCCCACGCCTCTTCAACTCTGTGTGCCCTCTCGAGAGGATGCGAAGGCGCGTTGATGAGATACCTGCAAAGTTCGCCAACGTACTGCAATCTGTTCGCTTTCGAGGCGCTGACTTCATTCCAGAATGTCTTGTGCGAAAATTTCCTCCCAATGCTTACCGTCGCGCCAGCATATATGATAGGCACAGTGCAAAGACCCAAAGCTGCGCCGTGGTAAAGAGGCAGGCACGTGTACATGTTGTCTCCCGGCTTAAGATTGAGATACTGTGCCATAGCCCGAGCAGTGTTGATCCAACGACCGGCGGTGATGACAGTCGCTTTTGGCAGGCCGGTAGTCCCAGAGGTGTAGATCAGCTGGCGCAAGTCTGTAGCCTGGATTCCAGCCGTGCGTGAAGCCGGCACAGGCGTTGAATCGAGGCAAGATCTTACAAGATCGTCGTCGTAGTATTGGATTTGCACATTTTCTGCTGCGAGATTGTCTCGACAGGGCTCTACCAGTTGCTCGATAGCTTTCTCGGCGAGCAGGTACCTGGAGCCGACGAGCTGGAAGACAATTAGCCATTGTAATTTCCGTTGGTATTCTGGATCCGGCCTACCTTCACACAATGCACAAGCGAATCACTCGTCAAATTGCTGTTAATAAAAGCCGGACACGCACCAATAGCCTCAAGTCCAAACCACAACAGCACATAACTGGCACTATTGCGGCCATCAAGAGCAACGATCTCATCCCTCTCGATTCCCAAATCGTTCATAAGCCAATTGCCAACTTTCTGGACCTCCAAGTAGAACTGCTTGTAAGTCCACTGGGTTCCTTCGAATTGCAAAAATACATGGTGAGGTCTGTCCTGCTCTGCCCACCATTCCAAGACGTGATAATTGAGCAGCTTGTTCTCGGCCTGTCTCTTGGCGATAAATGCGAATGATTCGGCGGTTGCATTGTTCAGGTCGCCAATCTTGAGATCGTTGCGGATGTGGAACTTTGCATCCACGTAGGCTGCTGCTGCAGCGATGCCGGATATGGCGGCAACTGTCGTTACTTGGGATATGTCAGCAGAGAGCTCTACGCAGTGTACCTAGGTTGCCATCGAATCTGACTTACGAGCCATGTTGCGCGATGATATCGATTTCTCTCACACCCACCAAGGGTAAATGAACGAACAATGAAGAGCAACAGGGAGCAACATGGCGAGCATTTGTTTGCAGATCGGTATTCCATTATTCCCCTCTCGCAAAGCCTAATGTGTGCATAAAGCTTTACAACGGTGTTTCGTGCCTCGGCGAACAGCAGCGGGGAAACACCATCACCACAGCATGCCTGTAATCATCTCGGTCATAAGACAGCAAGCGACAGTCACTGTCTCAAGGCAGACCTCGTAATTGTAATGTTCAATTAGTGGTATCCGAGAAAACTGTGGTATTCCGATGGCATGCAGTACTAGCCATCTCACAATCTGAGTTCAACGGTGTTAGCATACCTCCCTCATATGGGGAGTTCCTGAAACGCGAGTTGAGCTCCGGTAGCATTTCAATCGTAGTCTTAGCAGACTTGAAACGACACCTGCGGATGCTAGCCTAGTAGCCATTGCGATCGTTATGACCAAACTCACGCGCAGCGGCTGTACATCACACAGGCAAGGCGTGTTGTCCGAGGCAGAACTGCACGATCGCACCTTTGTTGGTATGGTTTCACAAGAAACGCTGCATTTCCTGTAGACGGACATTATCTATACCGCTCGCATATAGTCCCTCAATACTTCCCTCAAATCCTCCGTATCAAACCAAAACATCGACACGCAGCTAGCTAGCTTCCACTATACAGTCGCAGTTGCATGACGTTCGAAACATTCCTCTCCAATGTACACAGTAGTCGTCCTCGTGATGCACCAAACACAAAGATGCTTGTGCCGGAGCAGCGATTCTTAATCCGTCGTCGCTGCGCCTGCTTTAGACCCTCTATCCCAATTTCATTCGGGCTGGGAAATCTATTTCGTGAGCTTCTCGGCCTCCTTCTTGGCCTGAGCACCGAGCTGCTCGGCCTTGTTGACGATGGCGTTGGCGCCCTCCTTGGTCTTCTCTGCAGCCTGGCCGAGCTTGCCCTCGACGGTGGCAATGCCGTCTTGTGCCTGGAGCTCGAGTCTCTTCTCGCGGCCACCCATGCTGTCACGTTGTTAGCGATCAATCCAGCTACAGCTGCCAGAACCGAGGCCTCAGCTTGAGATGGAACGAGTGTACGTACTACCAGTGCTGAACGTAGCGGTAACCCTGGGTAGTCTGTGCGCCGAAGTTGACCAAGTGGCAACCGAAGAGGAGGTAGTTCCTAGGCTGCACAGCCATGGCATAGCGCATGAATGTGCTGCTGTAACCGATAAGAGCTGCGGTCATGGGGCCGGAGATACTGTTATTGTGATCTTGGTCAGCTTGCCAATCCAATCGGACCTTCCGGTATACAAGGCGCGCGCGCATCGAATTGCCACGACATGCCACTTGCTAGACGTACATCTCGGGGTCTTTCTGGGTGTCCATGACGGCCGCAATGGGGATACCGAAGTTGGAGGCCGGGCCCCAGAAGTCTGTATTGTTGAGGCCATGGTCAGCCAATGTGCTCTTACCACCCCTTCACTTCCCACCCATTGATATCCACCCTCTTCAACTCCAAATCCCACAAGCACGCGCTCGCGCAATGCTCCTCCTCTTGCAACGGGTATCCCTCCTCGTTCTCGGGTGACGACTAACGGGTTGAGCAGAAGTAGTCCGCGACCGGATTGGCCCGGATTTTGGCGTTGAGCGCCTTGATAGCTGCGGCCATTGTGTCGACGTCGGTATGCGATTGCTCGGGATACGGTGTCGGGGTATATAGTGAGGTGGTTGCTGCTGTTCGTGTGAGGTGCCGGCTTTGGTTGGCTGGTTCAAGCGTTGCGAACTGCTCCGACGCTCGCTGCGGCTTCGGGAGAGACACGGCAACGCGCTTTGGCGGGTGGAAGTGATAGATGGGAATGATGGAGATAAGGTACCTGACCGGCACCGGCAATATTGTTCACATACGATTGCTTGTAGTTAGGTGGCTATCATAGTTGTATGCATGTGAGTTCTCACTCGACCATAAGAGCTCACAAGTGATTTACTATTCAGTCATCACTACATGAATTAAGAACCCTTACACAAACGGGTCTTTATCACTACGCGGAGAACGGCACTGCTACAGAATGGTTGGAATTGCTCAAGGCTTCTTCGTGGATTAAGCTAATGCTCGCTTGTATGATACATTTACACCTTCGCATGTCTATGGCAGCGCTTCTGGTGTAGTGCGCCCATCCTATGCAGAATTGTCTCATGTCGTTTAAAGCTTCTCGTACTCTGGGAAAGAAATAGTTAGCAAAATGCACCTCAACAAAGCAGTAGTCGAAAGATATCCACTTACCAAGCTTGCCCTCAAGCTTCTTGCTCTCTGCCACCTTCCGTACCGCCTTGTTGAAGTCGTCCTGGTTGACCGCATCTCTGTAGTCCTTGATGGCGAAGAGACCCGCCTCTGTGACCACGTTCCTCAAATCGGCACCGTTCAAACCGTCGCTCATCTTTACCACAGACTCGAAGTCGATCTCGCCCTCCTTCACCACACTTGCTGCGTGAATCTTGAGCACCTCCAGTCTGCCCGCCTCGTTCGGGAGTGGAATCTCGATCTTCCTGTCGAGACGACCTGCTCTGAGCAGCGCGGGATCGAGTGTGTCGGGTCTGTTTGTTGCCATGATGATCTTTGTCTTGCCAAGGTAGTCGAAGCCGTCGAGCTGGTTGAGGAGTTCCATGAGTGTACGCTGGATTTCGCGATCGGCTGATGTTCCCTCGGAGAAACGACGACCACCGATGGCGTCGATTTCGTCCATGAAGATGATACAGGGCTCGTGCTCCTTTGCGTATCCGAACATCTCGCGAATGAGACGGGCGGACTCGCCGATGTACTTGTCAACGATGGCAGAAGACACGACTGTGTGACGTTAGCGTTCTGACAAGCTGAAAAGTCTAACGCAAACGCTTACCCTTGAGGAAGTTGGTCTCGAGACCACTTGCGACAGCTCTTGCGAGCAAGGTCTTGCCAGTACCAGGAGGTCCATAAAGCAAGACACCCTTCGGAGGCTTGATGCCCACACGCAAGAACAGTTCAGGGTTTTTGAGTGGAAGCTCGATGACCTCACGCAGCTCTCTGATTTGGTCGTTCAGACCGCCAATACCACCAAATGAGACTTGTCCGGGATCCTCCAGCGACATGTTGTACACCATCGGGTCGACTTCACGCGGAAGCATGCGCATGATTGTGAGTGTGGTCATGTCCAGCGCGACTCTTGTGCCCTGCTTCAACTTCGCCTTGTCGACCTTTGAGCGGCAGCCGACGACATAGCGCGGCCCTGATGATGCTTTCACAATGACTGTCGAAGTCGTTAGTATCCCATCTCGCTTCTGCATCCTCTCCCTCTGCTTGTGCAAACCTACATCTTTCTTCATCCAGCTGCTTCAGCACCTCGCCGATGATCTGACCAACACTCTGAAGCGCCTTGATGTTGTCCTCCGAAACGTCGTAGTCATGTTGCAGTCCCTTGATGTCTAGTCGTAGCGACTTGAGCTTTGCTTCCCACTCCCTCGAGTCGAGCAGTGTCTTCTTGTACTCCTCGAGCGCATGCTCTCTCTCCGGATCGCTGGCCATCGTAGGCTTGTCTTTGTGAGAGGTGGCTGTTGTGTCGATGGCGACAGGAGTTTACTGACGCGGGAGGTGATGCGCGGCTTCGGTCCTGGAGGATTTTGTATTGCTGATGGTTTTGAAGTGGCGAGTGGGTCGGAGGATGGGTTTGATGGATAATGCGGTGATGTGGTTTGGTTCGTGAGCTGTTGCTAGAAGCACGCTGGTCAGTGACGACTGAGCGCAGCTCGAACGCGCTCACGGGAAGGTTTGCCGCCCGCTGCGTCGTGCCTTCCTCGAAGCTTCGTTCACTTCCACTGACTTCACTCTTTAAAGACGCGTGCATTTGTGAGGTCAAGACAAGACAGCTGATGTAAATGTTTCGATTTAGTTCGTCGGGCTCTACACAACAGTAATGTTTGAGTGCTATCGCGTCCGCTGGCTTCTTGTTCTGACCTTTCCTTCATATGTCTGCATATGCTTCAACAGACCACTCACAAGCCCGTATACTGCGACCTGCCTCCGAGAACGAGGGCCAAGGTCTTACACAGTCAAGTCACGATTAAATGCTCTGTCTCTGAGCAAATCCATCCCCAAAACTGTAAAGAGATGCACTACATGGTGTTCATGGTTGTTGGCCATCAGAGTTGTGATCTATCTACTTGGTAGCGTACATGGCGCTGGCGAGCCTGACTTGTGTGAAACAGCCATCAAGGTTCATAAATGTAAGTAAAATCACCCAGCAATACATCACATCGTATGCCACTACCATATGCTCCATGCAAATATCTGGTTGTGTTGCAATCGAGAACACGAAACCTTCAATCACTCTCCTGCTGCATGCTGAACAGCAAGTGGAACACGGGCCGTATTGCCGTCAGGATAACTGTGTCATCCTGAAATGGGTGAGTACCTTATTGTACTGTCTTTTCCACTTCACGTATGCCCATCTTGTTATTGACACCGCGGTTTAATGTGAGGACAAACAGATCCTTTGACGGATTCTCCGATGCTCGTGTTTTCATGCCAACAACTGAGATACTGCATCAATGCACTTCCGAAGTCCGAGTGGCTGATATTACATGGTTCATGTCCGCTAACCTCGACATCAACACCCATTCAGTACCGTAAGAATGCTATCAATAATTGCAACACATCTGACATTCAGACGCAAGCTTTGATAGCGGACAATTGATATCACCCGGCTTTGTCCAGATGTGATGTGATATTTCGCGTCATTCCGTGGGGTCACTATAAAAAGTCGAGACAATGCACAAATGTTCCTACTCTGGCCCTTTCATGGACGTGTACAGCCTATCCAGGCCCCAGCCCAAGGGTCGTGCCGGTGGGAATGTTGAGATGGGTGAACGTGCTTCTATGAGCCTTACAAAGCGCGGAGGTCCTGTTGCTGCGATCACGCTGTCGAGTTGCACCCTCCGACGGGCGGTATCTCGGTGAGATAGCTCTCGCAGCCAATCAGATTGCGGGTTCGAGTAGCTGTTTGTGATGTCCATGTGTACAATGTAGTGTTCGAGAGCCTGTCTGGTACAATTCTGCGAGCAGTAGGCAGTGGATCAGTAGGCCGTGACCGGTGCTCGCTGTGCGCGTTTCGAAGGTCGTGCTGTCAGGTGATTGAGGCCAGTGTTGAGGTCTTGGTCTTGGACGTGTGTGCGGTGATCTCAGCCCCTCTACCCCACCACAGAGTCCGGTGCTTGCGTTGGGGGAAATTTGGAAAGCTGCGTGGTGGGAAACATAACAGTCACCTCGCCCTCGTTTCTTCCTTCTAACACTCATCACTCAACTTCACAAACACAAACCAGAGAAGCATCAGGTAAGCCTCCACCATCCTGCCCACTTTAGCGCGAGTCTTCACGTCGCTGCCCATGGGAGCTCCGCATTTTACGGAACAGATCGGGATGCTGCTTTGCTCGAACCGACCATTACAGCATCCTATGAGAGACCCTTGTTGCGCCTATCCTACCTTAATAGTTGACTGTCTCGTCACTTCTTGACTGACATTCATTCTTTCAGCAAACCGCCAACATGCCTATCTCCAAGATCCACTCCCGTTACGTCTACGACTCCCGTGGAAACCCCACCGTCGAGGTCGACATTGTCACCGAGACCGGTCTCCACCGCGCCATCGTCCCCTCTGGTGCCTCTACCGGCTCCCACGAGGCCTGCGAGCTCCGTGATGGTGACAAGAGCAAGTGGGCTGGCAAGGGTAAGAAGAACTTTCAAGAGCATACAATTCACAAAGACACGTCTGACGGCGAGCTCCAGGTGTGACCAAGGCTGTTGCCAACGTCAACGAGATCATTGCTCCCGCTCTCATCAAGGAGAACCTTGACGTCAAGGACCAGGCCGCCGTCGACGCTTTCCTCAACAAGCTCGATGGCACCACCAACAAGACCAAGATTGGTGCCAACGCCATCCTCGGTGTCTCCATGGCTGTGGCCAAGGCTGCCGCCGCCGAGAAGCGTGTCCCTCTCTACGCCCACATCAGCGACCTTTCCGGCACCAAGAAGCCCTACGTTCTCCCCGTTCCCTTCATGAACGTCGTCAACGGTGGTTCTCACGCCGGTGGCCGTCTTGCCTTCCAGGAGTTCATGATCGTCCCCAGGTAAGACTTCCAGCCAAAGGCCACAAAACGAACCTAACTAACAATATACAGCGCCGCTCCCTCCTTCACCGAGGCCATGCGCCAGGGTGCTGAGGTCTACCAGAAGCTGAAGTCCCTCACCAAGAAGAGGTACGGTCAGTCCGCCGGCAACGTCGGTGACGAGGGTGGTGTCGCTCCCGACATTCAGACCGCCGAGGAGGCTCTTGACCTCATCACCGACGCCATTGAGGAGGCCGGCTACACTGGCCAGATCAAGATCGCCATGGACGTTGCCTCCTCTGAGTTCTACAAGCCCGAGGAGAAGAAGTACGACCTTGACTTCAAGAACCCCGACTCCGACAAGAGCAAGTGGATCACCTACGAGCAGCTTGCCGACCAGTACAAGC
>Ga0265797_10004811_pt1 | contig 20247 bp, 21 predicted proteins | sample P2T30metagenome_FD_192433 | JGI IMG/M metagenome (GOLD analysis project Ga0265797, IMG submission 192433) | Plant litter microbial communities from East Loma Ridge, Irvine, California - P2 T30 | ecosystem: Environmental > Terrestrial > Plant litter > Unclassified | place: USA: California...
ATTCCCATCCCAATCCACCAGCTCCAAAACAACTTCATCACCCTCCCTCAGCTCAACAGGGAAAGGCGCCTCCTGAGCAACCCCAGTCCCCCTCGTCGTCTCCAAAAGCGCCATCCCCTCGGCTCTTGTCCCATTGACAGAAACAGCAAGATGCAAGAACTTGTTCTTCGGCCCGTCGTACACATACCTGACACCCAGAACCTTCGCACCCTCACCCCCAGAAAAAGTGAAAGAGAAGGATGACTCGGCAGTCATATTCGCGCCCTTGCCGCCCGCGCACCCATCCTCGCACGCCACAAGATCCTCAGCGCGCGTCGTGGACTCCGCAGCCGTGGTGAGCGCGTAAGGCAGATCGCTCCAAGCGCCCGTCTCGAGATCAAGCGTCCAAGCTCCCGTGTCGTGCAGCGCCAGCGTCTCGCCGTCGTGGACCGCGGGGTGGAAAGCGTAGGTCGAAGAGCCGAGCTGGTTTCCGCTCCAGTGGTCGCCGTAGTAGAGGTACGTCACCTCCTCGGAGCCCTGGACGACGACGTCGTAGGCGTTTTGCGTGAGGTACGCGTACGAGCCTTGGGGCGCCAGGAGGGTGGCGTCGCTCCAGGGGCCCGCCATGCTGGGGGCCGTCATGTAGAAGTTGTCGGTCGGGGTCCAGCCGTCTTGCTTGGAGAAGATGAGGTAGAAGACGCCGGCGATTTTGAAGACGCCCGGGGCTTCCCAGTAGACTCCCGGGAAGGTGTGCAGGGTTTCGTTGGGGGCGCGGTAGTCTGCGTCGAGGCTGGCGATGGAGAAGTCGGCGTTGTTGTTTGTGGCGTAGATGAGGTAGGCGGACTGGGTTTCGGGGTCTTTCCAGACGGTTTGGTCGCGGCTGTCATTGCCGAAGGGCTTGAAGTTGCCGCGCCAGGTGTAGGGGCCGGTGATGGAGGGGGAGGTGGCGACGCCGACTTGGGCGGCGCCGTAGTTGGAGGTGTCGCCTGCGGTGGGTTAGCGGGTAGGTTTGTTTCGTTTCGTTCCGTTTCGAATGGGTTGATCCGTTGATCGATCGTTCTGTTGGTTAATTGGATTGGTAACTCACCATGGAACCACATGACATATTCTTCATTCTTCTCATTGTAAATCACCTTCGGCCTCTCGACAATGTTGGTGTCTGAGATGTTGGTGTCAGCCTGCGGCGATAGAACATGGCCCACTCGCTCCCAGGAGACAAAGTCGCTGCTGCGGTAGCAGTTGACGCCGATGAAACTGGAATCGCAATCGTCAGATCTCTCGAAGACTTTGGAGCTCTTTCCTGTCATCATTTGTCAACACGTAGGCTGGCGAAACTTACCTCCCACTGTTGGTCAGCCCAGTCTTGTCCTCGCCGAACCAATACCAGTCATTGTCATCTGGGCTAGCACTCTGCAGAATAGCACCGCCGTGAGCTTGGATAAGAGTGCCCGAGGTGTCGGTCATGTTGATTTTGGGATAGAAAGTTGCGTTTGCTGCTGCTGCCAGAGGCGTGCAAACGGCCAGGGCCGTAAGAGCCGCTTGGGACAGTCTTGAAACGAACATCGTGGTTGTTTGTTGGTCTGTGGTTTGTCAGAGCAGGATGACTGCTTGCAAGATCGTGGTCTAGCAATCGACCTACGACCTTGGACGTACCCAATAAATAGGCCGTGGAGTATCAGTCGATGTTACCTCGCGTACACTTGCAAGTCCTCCACTTCCCGATTATGTTTACCTACCTACTTGATGCAATGCCTCACATGACGTGTTTGAAAAGACACGCAGCTTGAAGCGAGGGTTCTCTCCAAAACTCACAAGTGTTGCAAATATAGAAAGATCGACATTTAGCCATCCACACAGAGTTGCCGCTACCCCAAACGTTCGCGAAAACAACAGGGCTTTGTTTAGCGTTGATGGTGGATGCATACAGATGTCGTGAAGAGCATCGGGCATCAAGTATTGTAAGTAATATTCCAGAAACCCGCTATCGATGGATCATCGGATCATAGGTATCTGACATGAATCGAAATCAAAAAGCCTTGAACTCAACAAGCCTCGTCTTCTTCCCAGCAGCCTGCGTGAAAGAAAGCATAAGCCTGCTCGTACTGAGCTCCTCCCACTTGACATTGGTAACGCCGTTAGCAAGCAACTCATCACCCTGCCCCTCAATCTTCGCCCAAGTCCCGTTATCCCAGCTGGAAATAACATAATCAGAAGGGAGGGCGAATTCATCCTCATCGGCGTAGAACGCCAACTCGGCCCTGCTCAGCGCCGTATCCTTGCCGAAATCGATCGCGTACCACTGTTGCGAGTCTTCCGCAGTGGCATTCGAGTTCCAGCCGTTGGGCAGTTCGGGGAAGAACCAGACGCGGCCGTCGATGGCGTCGTGGACGTTGGCTGTGTTGTTGCCGCTGGAAGCGCTGCCCATGGGGTATTGGGTTGTGTTCAGTTGGACGGATTTGGCGATTTGCGATCTGTCGATGGCTAGAGCGGGAGCGGGGGATAGGTCCGCGGTCAGGCGTTCGAGAGACGATGCTGAGGCGACTTCTTTGCCGTCGACCTCGAGCTTGAGGCCGGCTCCTTGGCCGTAGTGGCTGCCGTCGGCGTCCCACTGGACGGCAACGGTGTGGCCGTGGTAGGCAATGTCCTGCAGGCGGAAGTAGGAGATGTCTGAGTCGGCTGGCAGCATAGGGTTGATGACGATGCTATCATCTGCTTGAGGGCGGATGCCGACAAGGCCGGAGATGATCAGGTCGTTGTAGCCCGAGTGGAAGTAGTGGTGTGAGCGGGGGAGACCGACGATTGGACCAGGCTTGTCCGGTTCGTAGTCTTCTTCAAGATCGAGCTTGTTGTTGTTGTAGTGAAGCTTCGTGTACCTGCGCAGTTCCTCGAGGTAGTCAATCTTCGAGACGACGGTCTGGTTGTAGTTGTTGAGCAGGTTTGCAAGACCAAGGAGAGCCTGGGTGGTCTGGTAGGGCCAGACTGGACCGTTCCACTGACACTCTCGTAGACCTGTTGGGCCGTCGTATCTGTATTGCTTCATGTAGTATTCGTAGGAAGGCTCGACGGTGCGCATGCCGGAGGCTCCACGAAGCTCTTCGGTGTCCAAGACATGCGACCAAGAAGCACTATACTTCTCCTCATCATCAGGCATGTCAAACATCCACGGCACAATTCCAACAAGTTCGCGTCCTCTGATGGGCTCCCAGTACTCCACAAAGTCGGTGGTCTCATAGTGACGATCAATGAAGTGAGACAATGTCTCATTCCAGATGTCGTCCTGGAACCTCTTCTTCAGACCTGCAGCGCGATCAAGATAAGAAGACTTGACGTCTGGCTTGCTTGCCAGGTCTGCAATGTTGGCAATCGCACGGAAGTTGGCCCACATGTAAGAATTGATCGAGGGACGGAAAGCTTCGCCACCAGCAAAACCATCTTGACCGCCCGATGCGTCGATGCTTGAGATTGTATACTCGGTGGCATCTGCCAGTGGTTCGATCCAGTAGAGCCCTTTACTGGTGTCATAATGGTCGTCCCATTTGTCGTACAAAGCAATCATTGCATCCAGGTGGGTGATCATGCTGGCCTTGTCACCATCCACGAGGAAGCGAGTCCAGGTGCTGTCGGCCATGTAGTCCGTGAAGTGTCGGTCATTTCCGCCGTTGAACATGTGGTTGATGTAGTCGTCGCTGAAACGCCGGTCACGCAGCCATCTCCCTTCGCCGATGTGAAAGCCTGTCGCATCGTTGAGCGAAGCCCAAGGCTCCAACTGCCAGCCCACATCGTCGAGGAATTCTATAGTCTTGTCAGCTTTGTTTGATGGGTCCTGTGAGGGGTGGATGTATCAGCATACCGGTGGAGATGTAGCCACGCTCTCCAAGATCACGTTGATGAGCACGGAAGATCTTCCAACGGTAGTAGTACACGTCCTGAATGTCGGCGTCGGAGCATTCGAAGTACGGGATGCGATCTTGGTACCATGGGGCATCATTGCCGAAGTACTTGGTGGCGAGCGACTTGGTGTCGAGTGCACGTTTGAAGAGTGGTGAAGCTGTGGCCGAGGCAGAAAGCGCCACGCCAACGAGAACTGAGCGCATGATTGCAGGTGACCGAAGTCGTCGACTAGAATACAGGATGTCAATGCAAGCTTATGGATGTTATATATATATGCTCCACGTGTCTTGGTGTAGGCTAATAGGCTTAAGACCATCGAGGCGGACTCCTCTTTAATCTCCATACAGCGCGTTTGTGGAAGGTAACAAGGTTCGAGGTAGATTCGCGAAGTGGAGGAGCTGATGATCTGCATTTATCCGTCTAGAGTGTCTGTCGCATTTTAGAGGAGGAACTACAATAATGATGATGCAGATCGCTCGTGATGTCTGATTGTCCGTGCTCATGACATGGTGAAAATGAGGGGATTTGTGGAGTGCTCCGGTGGGGATCGCGTGGAAATCGAAGTCAATCAGATGCTCCTTTGCCCTGATCGTTGCCGTTGTTCTCTGATCCCGGTCCGTGAGAAAGAACGGCGTGTGTCCGATTACGAGACAGACAATTAGTTGCGCTCTCGGTAAAAAGGTAGGTACCTATCAAAAACGATCGTGAGTTCCACGCGATAGGAAAGGAAGTCACCAAGGGTTAGGGCTGTTGCCCAGCTAACAAAGTGCTTGTTCACGCCTCTCCGCAATCGAATTGGGCCTCCAGTGAGTGAGCGCATAGCCCAACCCAGCGCACACTCCAGTCTAAACCAACATTGATACCACCATGCTCTGAACGACTATACGAACCTATCCAGAACCAAATTCATTGTACACACACATTGTTAGCCGGTAGCACATAACCTCCGGAACCACAGCCCTCTTCATCGCAACACACGAACGCCAAATCCCAACCAGGCTTACATCTCGAAAGTGCACCCATCGTCTGGACTCGAACAACGTCACACAACACCCACTATGCGCTGCTCAATCCACCTCATCGCACTGTGCGCCACAACAGTCACGGCCCTCCAGCTGCCAAACCTCCAACCCTTCCTCTCCGCCATTCCCATCGCAATCTCCGACTACTTCCCACCCGCCGTCGACCAAGCCGCCGCCGCACAGAGCGTAGAACAAAGTCCACCCTCACAAAAGTCACAACACCAACTCCACGAGCTCTTCCGCCGGCAAGACAGCGACACCTGCCCCTCAGGCTACAACAACTGCGAGAACATCGGCGCTCCAGGCCTGTGCTGCTCGCCCAGCGCAAGGTGCAGTGCTGACGCAGCGGGACATGTGGCTTGCTGTCCACGGGGTGCCGCTTGCACGGGGACGATAGGCGCGATTATGACAGGTAGCTCAACGAGCAGTGGCAGCGGAGTCGCATCGGCGACGTCTTCGGGTGCTGTCAGTTCGGGACTGCTGGTTCCCGCGAGCACGACGCAAAGCGCGACTGCGAGCGGATTGTCCACGCAGGGAGGCTTCGTGCTGGATGGGACGGAGACAGTGGCTACGCCTGGGGCTGGGATGAGGGGGGCGCAAGCAGTAAGTTGGCACTTCGATTGGTGACATGTTGAACCAAGCTAACCACTGTTACAGCCGTTGATCGCGAAGGCGATCATTCGGGTGCTGGAATACATGCCCTTTTAGGGGAGAAAATTTGAATACCTTAGCGATTGGGCGGTTTTTTTTGTCATGAATGTACAGACTTGGCATTGGTTGGAGGCGTATAAAGCGTTGTGGTATTGGAATGATTTTCCCACACGATCGTTTAGTAGATGATGTTGCCTCGGTCGAAGTATGGTTATTTTGAAAAATATATGTCACGATTGATCCCACTACTAGATCAAACTCGATCTCCCAAAGGTAGGTGATGTATATGCAACATTTTGGTGAATTAGAAGACAGAGATCGGACATGTACTATTCTTAGCTGGTGTGTGGATGGAGACGAATCGGATTATCATTGAGCTCCATTCAACAAACGTGGCAGACAGCAAGCTAAGGTACATGTATCCATTTCGTCTTTCTTTCCCTCAAGAGACTGCCTGCCTTCACTCACACAAAACATCCACCCATCGTCTTATTGCAGCTTCCGCCTATGCCAAGTTTGCCGAGATGGACAACCTCACTGGCACCAACGTGTCTACAGCGTACTAAGCCTGCGGATACCACGGCCTGCGAGAGCCTGATTCAGTGAGATAATGCTGTTCGGAGACCGCTCTGTCACTGGTATGAGGGTGACTGAGGCATAAATAAGTTGCTGATACCACTACCATCGATCGACAAACTTTGGCATGGACTGAGGAGTGAATTGTCGGCAGATCTGCTGACTAAGAACACCCGAAGCGAATCTGTGAACCGCCTCCACAGATCTGGTCTGGTCATTCCGCTCTGCGGAACCCATGCGCCTGCGATTGTCCACTTAGGTATACACGCAGCAGCCTTGCAGACATGGACTCGACGCATGGGCTCGCTGCCATTGCGTCGGTCGCGAACAGTCAGATCGGACAACAACAGCAGCAGCAGCAACAGCAACTGCAGCATCCTCACCAGCAGTACGACGACAGCCCTGGCGATGTCCACGGCAACAAGAGAAAGGCCGATGATGGCTCGCAGGGACCCAACAGCAAGTCGCGCCGCTCGCGATACATCTCGCTCGCATGGTAGGTGTCTTCCTCTATTCGCGCATACACAGAGAGCATCGCATACTGACACTACGATGCAGTAACGAGTGCAAGCGCCGCAAAATCAAGTGCAACGGCCAGACGCCGTGCCAGCGCTGTGGGAACCTGAACCTCGAATGCGTATATGCGCCCAACTGCTGCAATGGCTTTAAGGATTCGCAAGAGTACAAGGATATGGCGGCGCACATGGCTTCGCTGCAGGAGCAGGTTAACATGCTGTTCGACAACTTGAACAACCTTCGAGGGAGCTTGGGACAGCCAACACCCCCCGTTTCCCAGCAAATCCAACAACAACAGCCGCCGCCGCCTCAACAGCAGCAGCAGCAGCAGCAACAACAGAATCTGCCCCCGCCACCTCAGAGCAACACGCCCATCGACCCGTCTTTGCAGAATCATGCATTCGGCCTACCGAGAGCCCCGTCGACTGCGCCCATGTCGATTTCGCCGTCGCAAACGAAATCCCGGAGCTTCTCCCAGCAGCAAGTTCAGACATCTTATCGAGGACCGACTAGTACAGAGTTCAGCTTTGGTGTAGCCGACAACAGCCTTCAAACTATGGGCATCACAGACGGGAGCGCAGAACACAATGGAGACGCAGCTCATCCACTGGCGTCACTGACTTCGTCGGACCAGATGGAACGCAACATGCAGATGATCCAAGATGTTCACGATGAGAAAGACCCGATCTACAGCGTCGCGAAAGAAGAAGCACTCCGTCTCTGTCGAGTGTACGAGGATGAGGTTGGTGTAATGTACCCTGTCGTGAACATCAACACTGTCATGGAGTACACCGAGCGACTGTACAGCTTCATCGACGCAGCCAGGCGAAACGGCCTCGTGCAGCAAGGTTTCCCGGGCGCAGATGCAATCGATGACGAGAACACAATCGTTCTCAAGATGATCATTGCATGCGCATCAACAATGGAACACTCCGGAGGCAGCGAGTTGGGGCGGAACATGTTTGAGAGTCCAGGCGTTCGCGAGGCAGTGCGCAAGGCCAAGGAAGACTATTTGATCACTCACAAGTCCCCGCGACTGCTCGTGTTGACGGTAAGTTTCATGAGCTGATTCTACATGATGGTATGTACTGACACCACAACAGGCTTTGTACGAGTTCCATTGCGACAACGAGGTCGCTTCCTGGCGCATCATCGGTTTTGCGGCGAGACGATGCCTCGAGCTTGCGCTCCACCGACACGAGACATACGAGAAGATCTTGGACCCAGTTGAACGCACTCAGACAGTGCTGTTGTTCTGGTCTGTCTATATTCTCGATCGGAGATTCAGCTTTGGAACGGGCATGCCATTCGCTTTGCAAGACACGGATGTCGACCCATCTGTTCCCAAGCCTGAAGACCGATCATCCTACATTTCGGCCATGGCTAGATTCTGCGAAATCAGCAGCAGAGTCTGGCGCACAGTTTCCAAGACTCCCACAGCCGCAAATGACGGGAGCGGTACTGTCAACTTACCTGAGATGGCATACCTTGACTATCAAGTCATCGATTGGCACCGTAGCATCCCTCCCATGCTGAAATACGAGCACCCATCGCAGCCTTCGAGCGGACCGCCACCTCCCCGCGCTGGCCACCGCTTGCGCGTGATCCTCTATCTCCGCGCAAATCAGATGCGCATACACATTTACCGTCCTGTGCTGCACTCTGCTACCAGTATCATTCAGAACCGCCAACAAGCGCAGACATCAGTCGACGTAGCAAAGGACACCATCCGTGTGCTCACCCACATCAGTCAAACCTCGGACATTTACCACGCACAGCAGGCACTCTTCAATCCTTTCCTGACGGGGGCTCTGGCGGTCTTGTTCCTGGCTGTTGCGCATACACCGGCCGAATTTGCGGAAAACGTTCGCGAAGAGTTTTACATGGCGCTCGAGTTGGTGCGTGTGATCAGCAAGGGCAGCCCGATCAGCCAGCGTCTCTGGAGCACAATTCGCCATTTGAAAGAGGTCGCGCCAAAGCTGGGTTTGGTGGCGGTCAAAGAGAACAGCACGTCACAATCATCGCCACAGGACTACAAGCAGCCACTGCAGTTACCGACGCCACAGTCTCTGCAATCTTCGCAGTCGCAATCGCAATCCCAGCACTCCCAATACTCACAACCACCCAAGATCGAAACCGACCCCAGCCGCAGCGCTGCAGTAGCCATGGCGGGTCTCGCGGGCGTCAGTGTAAACGAAACAGAAGTTTACCACGGTGGCAATGGTGGCCATGCAGGCCAGTGGACCGAGCATAGTAGCAGTCCCGAGGGCATGGCCCACGATTTGACGAGTTTGTTCGAAGCGGCTGGAGGGCTGCAGGCGATGGGCCAGGGACATGGTATCGGCCAGCAGCAAGGTAGCATGAACGGGAACAGCGGTCAGCTATCGGTGCAGGAGTTGTCGCAACCAGTCGAGAGCTCCGAATTGGCTGCTGTGGGACAGGGCGGATTGACGGGCATGCTCGATGACTTGTTTTAGTATGACTAGTGTTGACGGCAGTGCGTGTGTGTGTGTACGTATTGTTACAAACCATTGAGCTGCGTGATCTTTGTACGACACTTCACCCATCGTTGCCGATAGATCATCTTGTGTTTGAGTGGCTGAGATCATGTCGTGCGTACTTTCAAGGTTGGATGTTTCTGAGTGCCAGTGAGTGAGTGAGTGAACGTTTGGCCCTAGCTTCGTATCCGGAGACTCATCGCGCAAAGCCAGCCAGCCCACCCTCAAACACCATTCCCCCCACCAACATCGCCATTCACAACATTCACTTGGAAGCCTGAGCACCCGCATCAGGCGACCCTTCGATTTAGACACCGACACCGAAACCAGGCGTCGACAACCCGACCGACATTCCGATCGCGCGAGCACCAAACCGTGAAAAGGCGTTGATTTTGCGCCTTTGGTGGGGTCAACATCGGAGGACAACGTGAGACGAGGGCGCCGAGCTGTGAATACTGGACCACGTGATCGCCGGGACGTGAAAGACTGTCGATTTGAGAAGAGAGGAGAAGACTGCTTGAGTCATCGAGCCGGCGGAATACTGCAAGATACCTGCGACCTTTGCACACACCTTCAACTACACCGCCAAGCCAAAGCAGAAGCAGCTCGCGAGAAAGGAAAGGGAAAGCCTCTCTGGAAAAGCAAAAGGGCATACCCAGCATTGAGCCGACCCACATAAACGCTCCTGTACAAGCGCCCGCCGTCGAAACTGGCGCTCCGGCACGACTTTGATCTTGCCGAGCTCTCGGACACCGCTACCTCGACCTCCTACGAAGCAGCAGCGGAGCGCCGACTTGCACTCGCGCTAGAAAAGACGCTCACGATCAGCGAGATCGAGCTGGACGAAGACCTGACCATGAGCTCCTCCTCACAAGCGCCCGAGTCGTGGATCTCGGCCTTTTGCTCGCTCGTCGGCCACGAATACTTTGCCGAAGTCAGCGAGGACTTTATCGAGGATGACTTCAACCTGACCGGCCTGCAGAGCCAGGTGCCCATGTACAAAGAGGCGCTGGAGATGATCCTGGACGTGGAGCCCGAGGATGCGAGCGACGACGAGGACGACGAGGAAGATGACGACGACGACGACGAGGATGAGATGCTGGATGCCGAGGGCAGGGCGTACAAGCGCGCAGACGCGGCCGAGAGGCGGCATCTGCGCATGGCGAGCGACCTGAGCGTGATCGAGAGCTCGGCCGAGATGCTGTACGGCCTGATACACCAGCGTTTCATCACGAGCCGGCAGGGCATCCAGCAGATGGCGGAGAAGTACGAGCTGGGTCACTTCGGGCACTGCCCGCGCGTGCACTGCTACGGCGCCCGCGTGCTGCCCGTCGGCTGCTCCGACATCCCAGGTCAGGAAACCGTCAAGCTCTTCTGCCCCAGCTGCCTGGACGTCTACACGCCGCCCAACTCGCGCTTCCAGACCGTCGACGGCGCCTTCTTCGGCACCACCTTCGGCTGCCTCTTCTTCATGACCTTCCCCGAACTAGACGTCGGCGGCGACAAGCCCACCACCAGCACCCCCTCGGCACCTCTCACCGACCCCCTCGCCACAGGCCCCTCAAGCAGCAGCGGCGCAGGAGCATCAGGCACCAAAACCGCCCGCTCCTCCCTCTCCTCCTCGCTAACCTCCGGCCAAAACCCCCCGGCCCCACCTCACAACAACAACAACAACATCAACAACAGCTCCTCAGCAACAGCAAACGCCGCCCCGGCCCCTCTCCCCCCTCAACCCGAAAACATCAACGGCGTGGCCCCGCGCAACCTCGCCCCCGGCCTGGGCTACAGCAACATCTACGAGCCGCGGATCTACGGCTTCCGCGTGTCCGAGGTCGCCAAAACCGGCCCGCGCATGAAGTGGCTGCGCTCCAAACCCGCCGACGCCAACGAGCTTGACGAGAGCGCGCTGTGGGCCGCGCAGCAGCAGCAGGCTGCTATTAGCAGTAAGCACCCTACTGTGGCGGCTGGTGGTGGCACGCCCATAGACGCCGACATGCCGGACCAGAGCGCGGAAGTGGGCGGGGAGATTGAGGACGAGGATATGATGGAGGGTGGTGCTGATGGGGGCGAGGTTGTTGGTACTGGTGGTGGGGCGGGGAGCAGTATTGGCAAGGGCGCCAAAGGGCGGAGACGGGAGAACGGTGATGCTGCTGCTACTCTCGCGGAGAGTGGGAATGGAGGAGGTGGTGCGGCTGTTAGAAATTCTGCTGCTGCTGCTAGTGGCGGGTCATAGAACGCTCTGCTCCGACTGCGGCGGGAGCAGGAGCAGGAGCAGGAACATGAACAGGAACGGGAATCGGATGGGGAGGAGCAAGGAGCGCTTCACTGGTTTGGCGCGAGCTTTTGGGCGCGTCGTCGTCGTCCTTCGTTCTCCGACGACTTAGGTGACGGGGATGAGGAATAGGGTATGGGGAATAGGGTATCAGATGGAATGGGCGATTGTTAAATGTGAGATGGGATTGGCATGCAATGGGATGAGGGGGAACTATTGAAATGAGAGAAGTTCTACAAAGTATAGTTGAGATGAAGAAAAGGGTATTGAAATTCCAATCTGTTATTTTTTGATTTGAAAAGGGTTTGTATTGATTGATTGTTTTGCGATGGGAAATGCGGGCGTGGAAAAATGGATGAGGGGAATCGCTCTTGTTTATCATACGGGGGTTGGGGGTAGGGAGGTTTTCTTCGTATTAGAGATATGCTAGTGAATTGAAGGGATGTGCTTCCTTCACATTGGGTTGTCTCATGGAATCTTTGGAGCTTGCTCTTGGCGTGCGGTCACGGGTATGAGATTGTGAGGAGGCTGTGAAGGTCGAGTTGCTGCGATACGGTGATTTGGAAGTGAGTCGAAGTGGTTTGAAGTTCAAGTTGCTATGCGATACGATTGACTGGGTGACTGCCCTCTCTTGTCTCGTTTGTTTCGGCTTTCAGGACTGTGGACTTATCCCACAGTCGATGTTGTGCGTTGAGCGACGCTGTCCATGCTCGCTCGTTTCCCATCACTCAAGTCGATTGTTCGGGTCGTCTCCAGTGCTTAATCCTGGATCTTCGGAGGGACATTCATCAGGCAGCCGAGACTTCTCAACACTCGCTTGCGAACAGCCTTCTGGACAGTCACCATAGCATCCATTTGGATGTCACTGTAAGGGTCCCATTGCTCGCTCTTCCCACAGATCTTGCAGTGAGCTGGACTCCCAATCTCAGCAGCTTTTCCGCACGCGCACTTGCGTCGCTAGGATCATGTTAGCCTAGGCCGAACAACATCATGATGTTCCGTGAGGAAAGATCAGATCAGACTTACTTGAACCGCCAACGGACCAACTACCCTTTCCAACTGGACGCCTTCGTTCGCCGTGGCCTCTTCAACGATGAAACAGTCGATACACAGCCAACGCAAACCCACGAAATGTGACCACATCTCGCAACCACAGCCATTGTCCCTCTGCGGGACAGAATCGTGGGGCAATTGCGCCTTGCAATCTTTGCACTTGCCGAGGAAGCGTTTGTGGTGGAAGACATCCCAAGCTCTGCGTAGAATCTGCAGATTCATATCGGGGAACTCGGACTCATCGAAATCATTGGTGTTTCCGACCGAAGCCTGCCAGTTGACACAGCCGATATAGTCTGCTTCGGCCTCGTACGAATTGAGAGGAACTTGGTAGTCGGGATTTCCATTTTCGCCGTAGATGAACTTGTCGTCGCCATCGGGGAAGTATGCGCAGTGGAATCGGCAGTTCTGTAAAAGATTCGCGTCAGCCCCATGCACCAACATCTCACGGTCTTTCAGCCAGCGGCGACTGCACATACGTCGCAGACCGATACACCGCACTCTGTACAGAGTCGGGTCCATTCCTCGTCCCCTTCCAGACATTCCCACTCCAGCTCGCTGAGATCGGGGCCGCCATGGTGGCCGAAAAGGCGCGCCTGGGCTATGATGCCCTTCCCACTACAGCGCGTACTCATATGGAGCCTGGCGCGGATCGGATCACTGGCGGTGATATGCATTCGGTTGTCTTTGCATGTGTTGGACAAGTGAACGAGATCGGCTGTAGTGAGGTTGCTGCAGATGATGAGCAAACACTCGTACTGTGAGAGGAGGTCGTTGAGGTACGGCATGAGGGATTGTGTTGCGCTAATGGAGCGGTATTGCAGTGATGTTGTGGTGATTTTGTGGAAGTGCGTCGGTGAGAAAGGGAGGAATGAAGGCCGTGGCAGGATATGCTGATGTTGAGGTGGCTAGCGCGCGAGGTGCGATGAGTTGAGGAAGGAGCGAGAGAGTGGACGCGAGAACCTTCGACTCACGAGATTACCTAGTCTGTGACGTGACGTGCAATGAGTTTTGATCAGTAACGATTTTGGAAACATTCGTAAACACCAGCGGTCATTAATATATTTACTTACTGCATGTGAACCTCACTTGTACATGCGCTTGATACACGCCCTCGGCCCATTGGCTCCAAACCAGCCTTGCTTCCAGCAATATCAATGCAAGCGCTCACTTGCAAACCGTCATCTCTCATCCCAGCTGGCTCAGAATTGGGTTGCCGGCACGGCCATCGAGCAGAGTTCCAAGCTGTGCATAAATGCGTCCCATAGTTCTCTCTTTGTGACCATTGTGCCAAGCGGTGATTTTTCCACACAGCCCACACGTCTCCAAGCTGAGCTTTGCCTCCGGTTTTCCACAGTCGCAAAATTTGGTCTGGACTGTTTATCAGTATCGTGCGGTGCGTGGAACTCGGGTAACTCACTCGCGAGAAGCGCTGCTCTCCCCTGGAGTTGCGTTGAAGGGTGACCTTGTACTTCTGCTGCATGTTTACAAGCTTGGCCTCCTCTACTAGCACGCACGGGATGCAGCGCCAGCGATAAGAGAAATGCTCAAAGATGCCACAATGGCACATCTCGTCCGAGTAGTAGTCTTCTTCCAATTGCTCCTCGAATCGAAAGACAAGCGGTTGGCAATCCTCGCACTGTACCCGCCCCGCCATAGAAGACAACATATTACATGCTTTGACGGTTTCCACGTTGCAGGAGAACGTCGCTGGGATATCTTCACCACCATCCTCGATTCGTTCGTTCAGGCGTAACTCTTGATCGTACCACACGCTATCCCACTCCTCCTTCTCCTCGTCGGTCAGACTCTTTCCCGGCCAGCAGTCGGAGGCTTGCCAGGGTTCGGTAGAGTAAGGACCGTAAGTGAGGTATCTGATATGGAACCGGCACATCTACATGTAATCAGCAATGGTCGCGTGAAGACAGGAGGGGGACTCGGGATGTAGCTACATTGCAGACCATCGCTCCACAGTCATGACACGGCTCGGCGTCTTTGCCGCTGCACTTTCTCGTGGCCTGGCTGGGATCGGCATTCCAATGACCAAGAACGCGGGCTTGCGCGATGATACCAGTTCCATCGCAGCTGGAGTTCCCGATTAGGGTTTTGAGTAGCTTCGGACTTCCAGTGACATATTGCCAGTGCTCAGTGGAAGTCGCGCCGAGGTGGATGATGTCTGCGCTGGAGAGGTGCTGGCAAAGCGAGATTAACAATTCGTACTGGGAGAGGAGTGTAGTGATTGGTGAAGTCGCCGTAGATGCCGCGAGTTCCTTCGCTTGCCTGCGGAACTGCAGTCTTGTCTGTCGCGTGGTGTCCATTGTGGGCTTGGGTGGTTTCACGTTGGATGTGGTTGCGAATGAGTAGGTGGATGTGAGTGGGTGAGTGAGTGAGTACTGTAAGTTGATGTTGAGATTTCGACCAGGCAGCAAGCGGAGAAGCCTGGACGAGAGTTGAGGTGGAAGGCGCGAGCAGCGAAGCCTCATAATCCACGGGACCAGCTCGTTGACAGCACCGCTATAGTATTGGTGATGAAGACAGGGTAGTCAGCTGAAATACTGAGGTGTTGACAGATGAGACGATTTCGGAAATTTTCATTAGCAGACCTGGGAGGTGCAATGCCATCGAGCATGATTTTAGTACCTGCGGCACCTCACTACCGCTGTCAAGTACTTGTCCTTTGAGGCAGAGACCTTGCGAAGCGTAGCTGGAACTATGGGTGATCCAGCGGCTCAACAGATACAGCCATCGAACGCACGCGTTGGGCGGCTCACCTCATTCCGACCACTCGCTGCAGAATGAATCTGCCTCGCATAGCCAGCGCTTTTCGTGGCTATCACCTTGCGCGTACTTCTGTGTCTCCTCCTAATATCGCGCCTTCAGACACGCCTGGTGTCTTCCATGCAATATAGCAGGTTTCTCTTGCACAGGCGTGTAGAGTTTCTGGTTTGACTCCACCGTGTTCAATCCTCCTCAAGCCGCGCCAGCTGCCTGCTGCGCCTGACCCTGCTGCTGCACGAGCATCTTTTGTCTGAGCACCTCTTCAATCATCCTCAAATTGTTGGCCTTGCCATTGACCACATTCTCCAGCTCTTTGATATTACCCGCAAGCTCTTCGATCTTGCCGTTGTAGAATGTGAGCGCGTCGTCGGTGGTCTTCTCGACGTAGAAGCCAGTGCCGACATCTACGAGTACATGGCTAGTACTTGCAAGCTTGCCCGGGACGTAAAGCGAGGAGGTTAAAGGTACGAGGAGCGTTTTGTCTAGAGGTGTCCTGTCAATGATCTGTCCTACAATTCCCAAGTTACAGCTTCACATACCTTGCGCGCTTCCAGCAACACCATCCTTGACACTGACAACACAATCCTTGAACTTCTGCTGCGCGACCCGAAGGTTCTGGTAGGAGTTTGTCAAATGTTGGACCTCCTCATCGAATTGCTTCTTGACTTGTGAGAGCTGCTGGACGCTGAGCGAATCCAGGTTGACTACGTGGAAACAAGCAATCAGTACAATGATACTTGGAGACTACTTCTACCGTAGCTAGCAATGAAAAGAAATTATGCGCTATTCTTACTCTGGTTTCCTTTGCTGCCGTCGGCCATCTTGAGCAAGCTGTCAACAATTGATTATCGATTATTATTATTGCCTGTCGTCAAACAAGTGAAGTCAAAAGATCGGCCGCTGGTTTGCCCGTCCGTGTGAGGGGCAACTCGGAGCGAGCAGACGAACGCCGCACATCACTCTGGGCACGCACAGACAGAGAGCAGAAGTCGATTTTCTTATCAGATTGTTGGAAAATAATTCCCACGCCCTGCTGGCTTGCAGATCATGAGAGCATGCAAAATGCAAAGTTGACGCTTCATAATAGATGCGATCGTCTGAGTTCATGCTGCTCGACTGCAAGATTTCAACATGCCGCTCTCTCTCTCACCAGACTTCAACTCTTACGATTCTTGACTGTACGATATTATTCAGCTATCTCCGGCATCGCAGGCATTGTTCAGCATCAGCGTGCCAGGCACCCGACATCGAAGATGAGAAATGGCCCGATCAAGCGCGACAGAGGACCCCGTGGTCGGCGATCGACCAATCGATGGGCGCAGGAATGGTACGAGACGTGTTGAGTTCTGCTGGCGGCCCCCGCAGGATCCTTTCGTGTAGAGTGCAGGGCGCAGAGCGACGGTGAAAGTGCGGCCGGGCATGGTCAAGCTGCAGGCCTGCGGTGTCCCATGGAGGCATCGGCGGGGCTGAATTAAACAGACACCGTCACAGAGAGGCCGCGCCGCTTTGAGCCGCGTTGGCCGGTCCAGATTTCACGTGGGACGCTCTATCGTTGGGGCGTGATGGGGAAAGGTGTGGTTGAGTTGAGCGTGATCGTGGCAGAGTCTCGGTGGAAGAGAGATGGTGGTCTTGCGGCCTCATGTACGGCCTCATCCACAACCTCATGATCAGCCACAATTGAAAGCGAGTCGCACACCGCACTGCAAGCCTCACGTTTCACTGGAACGGTCGATTGATTGCAACCAATAGAGCAGCAGACAGCAGCAAAAGACACCGGTCGCCGGCGGGGGGTTACCTGAGGATTACTTGCGCAAGCCACTGCGGCTAACTGGACTAAACCTAGCGCCCGTTTGGCGTGAGGTGAGTCACAAGGCGCTGCAAATCGTCGGCCGATAGATAAGCCGCCGAGCCCGCACCTCAGGCTACTGGCGTTTCCTTCCCCTCCTCACACACAAACCAATTCACAACCACAACCACAACCACGACAACCAAACACGCATACCACATACCTCCCACCGAAGCAGACATCATGGCTGCTTCTATCTAGACTCCGTCGCCCGTCATACCCGGCCCACCCAATAACCATACCAACTCCACTCCACTAGAGATCCCTCGGGACCTCTCACAAACCGCTTTCTGTCGTACCGACTCTCAAGCATTCGTGATCTCTAACCGACCGTCCACCACGGCCTACAACGAGCAATCATGGCTTCCATCACCATCGGATCCGCCCGGCTTCGCCCCCAAACCTGTGTTCAATCAAGACTTCGAACTGCTGCCGCCCGCCCAGGCCCAGCCTCATCCTCGAGCGCCCTCTCACGCTTCGACGCCGCTTCCTTCGTCTAAGACTGCCTACCGTCCTGCCCTTGCCTACACGCACTCGGCTCCCAACTACAATCAGGCTTTTACCGACAAGCGACCATTCTCCAAAAGAAACTCCACGCGACCTCCAGTGCCTCTATTCCACTCCAACTCGACCGGATACAACCCGGCTTCTCAATCCCAGCAGACCATAAACCTCAGTGATATCACCATGGGTGGCTCAGGTACTTCAGCGTCTCCCGCGATCATGTCTAGCCCAAGTCTAACATCGCCTTCAGCGAACGTCGCCTACCACGACACGATGGCCGATCTCGGCGCCTTCGAGAACGGCGCCAGCTTTGGTGACTTTAACATGTTCACCGAGCTGGCAAACTATGCCGCCGGCGCCGTCAACACCAACGCCCTCACCGTGTCTCCGAAGGACCTCTTCAACGGGGGAGACTTCAACGGTGGGGACTCGATGCCTCCTTCGACATCGTTTACCAACTTGACTACCCCAGGGTCCACTTATCTTGAGACTCCGGAGAGCCACTCGGCTTCTCCCTTATTCAACGACACGCTCGACAACACGTTCGACTTCAGTAGCAACTGCGCCAGCAATGCCAACTTCTTCCCGGAGCTTGACTCGCTTGTCGCGGCTCCCTCTATGGAGCGGACTGTATCCAACTCCAGCAACAACCCTATCATTGTCCACCCAGGTGGTCCGGCTCACAGCCGCAAGCGCAGCTCTACTACTGCGTCCCCGGCTGCATTCGCCACTCGTCCGTCCTCTGTCGCTGGTGTCGGTGCGAAGAAGCGCGACAAGCCTCTTCCACCCATCATGGTCGACGAGCACGACACTGTTGCTCTGAAGCGTGCTCGTAACACTGCTGCTGCACGCAAGTCTCGCGCCAAGAAGGTTGAGGAGCGTGACTCTCTCGAGACTCGTATTGCCGAGCTCGAGAACATGCTCGCCACTCAGCAGCGCGAGACCGAGTTCTGGAAGGCTCAGGCTCAGGGTACCACCATCGACGACCTCAGCGATTAGTCGTCGCTGCCATTGTTGTCGGTCACCCTGATCCGGCCGTAATGGTTTTTCCCAACCATAACGACTTGACATTACACAGGTGCGACGATGGTGATGGAGATCATTCCTCCACTCCGCTCCACCTCGACTTTCCTCTTTTCTTTATGACGGCAGTGTGAGCTTTTGCTCCCGTCTCCTATCGCGAGTGTGCTTGCTTTGGATTCCTTGTTTCTCTTGAAATTCTTGCACTTTCTGCATTTCCCTGCACTAATGGCCGGTTCTGATGTCTCCCGCTCTTGCGGTGATTTGACTCGTGGCCCAGTTTGATGATTTTGAAATGAGCTTGTTTTCGGCATTGTTGTTTATCCTGTTGCTGTTTTGATTAACTAGACTTGAATAGTTTGCAAAAGTTATCGTCTTTACCTCGTCTTGACTGCTTCACTTCATCATCCCAGAATATCTACTTGGCTTGATCTTGTATGATATCCACTGGGGTAGGTTCTTGGTAGTCGCTGCACTTCTGGTGTACCATTCTTCGAGTTCTTCGATCGCACACAAATTCCGGGCCAAAGTCAAACTTGATGGGATAAACTCAACCACAACACTAACCCTAACCGCATACCAGCTCAACTCCATTACATCGAGCATGGAACCTGACATGTTTCTCAAAGTAGGATTATAATGCCGAAGCCGGATAACAGCTCAAACCTTCATCTGATCAAAAAGACCCGAGATAGATGCAGCGCGCTCTGGTCGCTTCCCTCGCATATTTGGAAGCCGAGATGTATACAGACCTCACGTGTCCCTGCTCAAAGATCAGAGGACGGGAGGAGGGCATTTGTATATTCACATGCCTCCTTTGTGCATCTCAGCAGCGTGAAGACCTCACGCTACTGCCCCTCTCTGTTGAAATTGGTGAGCCAGACAAGAACCAACAAAATCGCGGCTGGTTGGCCATTGTGCCACTTGTGCACGGCAACCTCATCCCATCCACTACAACGTGATACATTCGTGCTTCAACGCCCCGCCAGGTCGACATCGATACCTGGTCGAGCAAGCGCCGCAAGATGTTGAGGGTGACCTTGGCGGCGCTGTTGTCGAAGTTGTTCCACGCCATCGCATTATACCGGTTAATCGATCCTACGCTGAACACCTGCCCACCACCAACGGTGTCTAGAAGCACCATGTCGCTGCAAATCTCTCGAGTCTGCGACCCGCGCACGGCGACTGGATGTTGGAAGGGGAATGGGATGTCGAGAGGCTCGATCTCGAAACAATCCGGATGGCCCAGGGTGGTAGCCAGGACCACAGCAGTCTTGGGCGAACCGTTCCGCAGATCGAACTTGTCGACCTCGTTGCCGCTCGCGGGCCCGCCGAAGCCTTGGGCGCCGATAGGTTCGTCTGCACCGATCCCATCGAAGGCCCAGGCATAGCTGGCGTCTTTGCCCTGCGGAGTGCGGTGGAAGGGCACACCGTCGAGAGACCCGTCTCCACAGAAGCCTACTCCGGTCAGCCGATTGCAGGCCAGGCCTCGTGACCGCCAAAGCCCTCCCATCTGGCCGTCGGTGCTGAGATGCTGCTCGCCCTCTTCTCCAGTGTAGGTACGGGCGCCTTCATGGCCACGCCGGACCTCGATCCTCCACGCGCTGTTTTCCTTGTCGTTGCCCGCTACCCAGTAGAACC
>Ga0265797_10004813_pt1 | contig 20244 bp, 17 predicted proteins | sample P2T30metagenome_FD_192433 | JGI IMG/M metagenome (GOLD analysis project Ga0265797, IMG submission 192433) | Plant litter microbial communities from East Loma Ridge, Irvine, California - P2 T30 | ecosystem: Environmental > Terrestrial > Plant litter > Unclassified | place: USA: California...
ATTGGCGTAGAAGTACCATGGGTATTGATGTAATCGATATCCTCAGGTTTTAATCCTGCATTTTCGAGTGTATTTTTCATCACCATGTAGGCACCTCGTCCTTCCGGATGGGGAGCCGTAATGTGATAAGCATCCGAAGACATGCCGCCGCCTATCATTTCAGCGTAAATTTTTGCTCCCCTGGCTTTTGCATGCTCATATTCTTCAAGAATCAGTGCTGCTCCGCCTTCTCCTAAAACAAAACCATCACGATCCTTATCATAAGGACGGGAAGCTGTTTCGGGTGAATCATTTCTTTCTGACAATGCCTTCAATGCATTAAATCCACCCATTCCTGCGTTGGTAACCGCTGCTTCGGAACCGCCTGATATACAGACATTCATCATACCCAGACGGATATAAAGGAAAGCGTCTATCAAAGCATTCGTAGCAGAAGCACAGGCAGAAACAGTGATAAAAGTAGGCCCGCGAAATCCGTATTTTATTGAAATAACACCGGATGCGCTGTCTGCAATCATTTTCGGAATGAAGAAAGGATTGAAACGGGGATTCTTTCCGCCTTCGGCAAAATTTAAAACTTCATCTTCAAAAGTTTTTAATCCGCCGATTCCGGACCCCCAAATTACACCGGCTTTGTCAAGATCAAGCTTATCTGTGTCAAAGCCGGCGTCCTTCATTGCTTCATCTGCTGCAATTACGGCGTACTGGGTAAATGGATCCATTTTACGGGCTTCCTGCCGCGGTATGTAATCATTGATATCCAGCCCTTTTACCTCACAGGCAAAACGGGTACGGAACCTCTCTGCATCAAACCGGGTAATGGGGGCAGCACCGCTGACACCAGCAACCAAATTTTTCCAAAAGGTGGGAATATCATTACCAACAGGCGTTAATGCGCCCATTCCTGTGATTACAACTCGCTTAAAACTCATAAAATAAAGGACAGAAAAAAGATGATACTATAAAGGAAACCTGAATTACTTCACGTTTTCTTCAAGGTAGGCAACAGCCTGACCAACTGTACCAATGTTTTCTGCTTGATCGTCCGGGATAGATAGATTAAATTCTTTCTCGAATTCCATGATCAATTCAACGGTATCTAGAGAGTCCGCTCCCAAGTCGTTCTGGAAGTTTGCTTCTGGCGTAACTTCCGACTCTTCTACGCCGAGTTTCTCGACGATAATTTGCTTAACTCTTTCTGCAATTGCTGACATTTTATAAACACTTTTTGGTTAAAATCGCAACAAAGAAAGATATTTCAGTTCACTTTGTCAAAATTTTTTTATCCCTTTAAATTTATTGCACACAAACAGTGGTAAATAAAAAAAACAGAAAATCAATTGATTATCCCTATACGTTTCAATAAATCTATCAATTACATAGAGAACATTATGGATAACTGTACATTCGCAAAAGATTTGACAACATCCCAATATCCTGAATATGATTTCCGTACCCAATTTAAAAAATACAGATTCGCCTCTTTTTTTCCTGATGGCCGGCCCTTGCGCCATTGAAGGACGAGATATGGCATTACGTATCGCAGAACACATTGTTACACTGACCGACCGCCTGAAAATTCCTTATATTTTTAAAGGGTCTTACCGGAAAGCCAACCGGACCAAAATCGATTCCTTTACTGGAATCGGTGACGAAAAAGCCCTAAAAATTCTTAGAGAAATCAGCGAGACCTTTGGTATACCAACCGTTACCGACATTCATGAATCCCATGAAGCGGCTCTTGCGGCAGAATATGTAGATGTTTTACAGATTCCCGCTTTCCTGTGCCGGCAAACAGAATTGCTGGCAGCAGCAGCGCGGACGGGAAAAGCAGTGAATGTAAAAAAGGGCCAGTTTCTTTCCGGTGCTTCCATGAAGTTCGCCGCAGAAAAAGTACATGAAATCAATCCGGACTGTCAGGTGCTGCTAACCGACCGTGGTAACAGTTTTGGCTATGGAGACCTTGTTGTAGACTACCGAAACCTTCCTGAAATGCAGGCATTCGGCGTACCTGTAATTATGGACTGTACACATTCCCTGCAGCAGCCCAATCAAACGTCCGGCGTTACCGGCGGCAAACCAAAGCTGATCGAAACCATTGCCAAAGCTGCCATTGCCGTAGGCGCCGACGGACTTTTTATCGAAACTCATTTTAACCCTTCGGAAGCAAAGTCTGACGGAGCCAATATGTTGCCGCTGGATCAGCTGGAAGGACTTTTAGAAAGACTGGTACGTGTAAAAGAAGCGATTTTATGAAAAAATGGGCCGAGGAAGCAGTCGAAAAACGAAATAAGATGGTAAAATTTATGGCTGAATGCTGCCGGACTGGCCGTGCGCCCGTATTTTTCCTGATGGTTTTCTTTTGTCAGCCGCTGACTTCGTCCCCTGCTTTTGCGCAATCTGATTCCACGAAGCTTTGGGTAGTGAAACCAATGGACGTTATTCCTCCGGTTTCACTGGCCCTGGCAGGATTGGTCACACAAGGAAAAATAAGCCGTTCGCTGCAAAGAAACGTAGTCAGACAATACCCGGGGTTTCATACCAATATTGATGACTTTCTGCCATATGCACCCGGCGTTATAAGTCTGAGCCTCGCTGCTTCGGGCGTAAAGGGAAAACACAAGCTGGGAGACCAGATCATTCTTGCCCTCCTGTCAAATGTAATTGCACAGGGTGTTACGCAGAGTTTAAAAAGAATTATTGCCTATCCACGCCCAAATGGTGAAGACAATCATTCTTTCCCATCCGGCCACACGACTACCGCTTTTACGAATGCAACACTTTTACATGAAGAATATGGCCACCGGAGTGTTTTGTACAGTATTAGCGGATATACCAATGCCAGTGCGGTTGGAGCGATGCGTATCCTAAACAACAAGCACTGGATTGCCGATGTACTGATGGGCGCGGGCATCGGGATTGGTGCAACCAAAGTGCTTTACATCAGTTATCCCTGGATGCAGCAAACGGTTAGACGGATGAAACATTAAATATGTAAAACACTGCTGACATAGGGTTGTCATTCGCTGCTGCTTAATTTGTCGTGATCATTAACATTAATCTTATGCAAATCAGGACGATTCAACCCATGCAGGTATTCTGTTTCGAAACAACAACAAGCCTCCGGGAAATATCCGGCTATGTACGCCATGTAGCTAAACAGCTTTATAAAGACGCAATTCAAAATGACCTGGAAATTACAGGCCCGGTTTATTGGATTTACGATGGAGCTGACGGACAGCCCGATACCCAATTTTTACTGACCATTGCCTTGCCCGTTTGCTCCTGCGAAAAAACAATTCTTCCTTCTGACTTTAAATTAAAACAGCTTGATTCATTCAAATGCGTATCTCAGACACATTACGGAGCCTGGGAAAATTTGGGAGAAACCTACGGACAGCTTATTTTTGAAATACAGGTAAAAGATCCTGAAATGAGCGGGCGGAACAGAGAAATTTACCTGAATATGGATTTTGAAAACCCCGACGCAAACATCACCGAAGTACAGATCGGACTTTTATAACAACTCTGCATACTTAGCCATGTCTTATTGTAACTATATCAAAAACAGCGTTTCTGAACTGCCTGACTATCTGCTTAATAGGCATTATCATGATCATCAGTATGGCTTTCCTATTGAGGAGGATGACGAACTTTTCGGACGTTTTATTCTTGAAATCAATCAGGCGGGCCTGAGCTGGACGCTCATGCTTAGAAAGCAGGAAAATTTCCGGGCTGCTTACGACCAGTTTTCAATTGAAAAAATTGCTGCATATACAGAAGCAGACCGGGAAAGATTACTTCTCAACCCCGGAATCATCCGTAACCGGTTGAAAATTAACGCAGCTATTATCAATGCACAAAAAATACTGGAATTAAAAAAGGAATTCGGCTCTTTTAAAAATTGGTTGGATTCCAACAAACACCTAAACAAAGAGGAATGGACAAAGCTCTTCAAAAAAACATTCAAATTCACAGGCGGCGAAATTGTCAATGAATTTTTAATGAGTACCGGCTATCTGCCCGGCGCACACAGCGAGGATTGTCCGGTGTATAAAACGATTTTAGCAAAACGGATTTAGTATTCAATCTGATCAGGTGACAGTAATGCTATTTCCTTATCAATACTTTTCAGGGCGTTGGAATGCATTTCTTTATTTTTAACAGCTTCTTCCATTAGATTATAATAGCGGCAAAGGATGTTTCTTTTACCTCTGTGGTGCCAGATTATCAGCCACGCAGTATTAGCACCATCCTCACCGAACTTACTGATACCAGGCCAGCCATGATATTGAACTATTTTATCCAATAATGTCAAGTTCGCTTCATCATTCACTTTTATTTTTTTCCAATAAAAGGCTTCATTTTCTTTATTACCATTGTACAGACTGTCACGGTATTGCTGATCTGCCCTGACCATTCGTTTTAACAGATTTTTTACTTCAATAACATTCATTCGCTCTACATCTGCCGAAGAATTAATATCTGCACCAACCTGGTTAAAAATGTTCTTTGTCAATTCAATACTGTTCTGCGTATTTGTCTCAATATTTTTTTGAGATGTAGAATGACAATTCCAGAGGATTAGAACAAGAATTGAGAAGATTGATTTTTGCACTAGATTGCTTTGTTTTTGAAGTGATGAAGTCAGGAGGAATACTGGATTAGTATCCGGAAGCACATCAGCAGGCGGTACTTATCTTCAAAGGAAAACCAAAATTAAATAAGAAGCTCAATTGATGTGTGGCAATGAATCTTTGACATTGCCACACATTAGTAGAATATGTTAAAATCAATTAATCTCGAAACTCGACAAGTTCACAAACTGCTGAACACGTTCGTCTATTTCTTCCTGTGTAAGATTAACCAAACGTTCTGAACCAAATTTCTCCACGCAAAATGAAGCCATCGCAGAACCATAAATGATTGCACGTTTCATGTTTTCGAAAGAAATGTCATCGGTACTGGCAAGGTATCCGATAAATCCGCCTGCGAAAGTATCTCCTGCTCCGGTTGGATCAAAAACTTCTTCTAATGGCAATGCCGGCGCAAAAAAGATACGGTCACCCTGGAATAATAACGCACCATGTTCGCCTTTTTTGATGATCAGGGCTTTTGGCCCCATCGCCAATATTTTAACAGCTGCTTTACGCAGAGAATGTTCGCCTGAAAGCTGGCGCGCTTCCTCATCATTGATCGACACAACATCCACCATGCTGATCACCTCTTTAAGATCGTCCAGCGCAATGTTCATCCAAAGGTTCATGGTATCGAGCATGATCAGTTTCGGACGATTTTTCATACGTTCGATAACCAGTTTCTGCGTTGCCGGAACAGTGTTTCCAAGCATCAGATACTGAGTTGTCTGGTACGATTCAGGAATGATCGGATCGAAGTGCTCCATCACGTTCAGCTGTGTTTCAAGCGTATCGCGTGTGTTCATATCTTCATGGTATCTGCCCGACCAGAAAAAAGTTTTTCCATCCTGAATGATTTCCAAACCTTCCGTATTGACACCATGTTCTTCCAGCAGACTGATCATGCTTTGCGGAAAATCACCGCCTACAACCGCAACCAGATTGTTCTCTTTGGTAAAATAAGATGCGGATAAAGTAATATAGGTAGCGGCGCCGCCAATGATTTTATCTGTTTTTCCAAACGGGGTTTCAAGGGCATCAAATGCGACAGATCCAACTGTTAATAAACTCATAAAGTAGTATTGTATTGATTTTAAGTAAGTTTCAAATATTTATTTAATCCAAAAAACGCTGCGAAGATAAAGAAAACAGCTGAATAGCATGTTCCCTGCGATGGTATTGTGATAAACAGTTGGCAATCAATCAGTGGTATTTGCTATTTTTGTGAGATAAGCACGTTATGGGGAATCTGATTTGATATAAAGAGAATAATAAAATTTCATCATCAGACAAACACATACTTATAAAATGGAAGCAATTTCAGAAGCCAAACGACACATTGACAACGCAAAGGATTTTTTAAGAAACCAGGCAAAAAAGGAAGACGGTTTATATCAGGATAAAAAGTATGTAAAAATTGCAGGCCATACGGCTTACACCGGTATATTGGTTGCACTTGATGAACTACTGGCAGAAAAGAAGAAAAAGACCAGGAAAAGTGTAGAGTGGTATCAGAAAGAATTATCAGGACTTGATAAAAAAATAACTTCAGATTTTGCCACAGCATACCAGATATTGCATTTGGATATGGGTTATGAAGGAACAAGGAGTGCACAGTTAGCAAAATTCGGAATGGAGAAAGCCGAAAAAATAATTGGCTGGGTTGAAAACAGACTTACAAATCAAACAAGATGAAAAAGCAATATTGTTGTCCGGGCTTCTGAAAATATGCAGTTACCTAAAATTGATTTTTAAAGAAAGTAAAAATATTCATGGCCGAAACAACTTACCAGCCGCTCCGGATTTTCAATACACTTACGCGTAAAAAAGATTTATTTGAACCGCTCGCACCTCCTTATGTGGGCATGTACGTCTGCGGACCGACGGTTTATAACAATGTCCATCTTGGAAACATACGTACTTTTTTATCTTTTGATATACTGTTCCGTTATCTGACGCATATTGGTTACAAAGTACGGTACGTACGGAATATCACCGATGTTGGCCACCTTGTGGGCGACGGCGAAGTTGGCGAAGATAAAATCGGTAAAATGGCCAAGCTGCAAAAGCTTGAACCAATGGAAATTGTGCAGCGCTATACTAATGATTTTCATGATGTATCCGCGATCTTCAACCTTTTGCCTCCAAGCATCGAACCTACTGCAACAGGCCATTTAATTGAGCAGATCGAAGCCGTCCAGAAGTTGATTGATAAAGGATTGGCCTATGAATCCAACGGCTCGGTTTATTTTGACATCAGCAAATACCAGGCAGAAGGCAATGACTACGGAAAACTTTCAGGCCGTGTGATCGAAGACCTGCTCAATGAAACCCGTGAGCTGGACGGCCAGGCTGAAAAACTGAACCCTCTGGATTTTGCCCTTTGGAAAAAAGCAAGTCCTGAGCATATTATGCAATGGGATTCTCCGTGGAGCATGGGCTTTCCGGGATGGCATTTGGAATGTACCTGCATGAGTGCCAAATATTTAGGAAAACAATTTGATATTCACGGTGGCGGTATGGACCTAAAATTCCCGCATCATGAATGTGAAATTGCGCAGGGGAAAGCGCTTACCAATGTGGAGCCGGTAAGATACTGGATGCATACCAACATGCTGACGGTGAACGGACAAAAAATGTCCAAGTCTTTAAACAATTCGTTTTTACCGGCAGAATTATTCTCCGGAAACCACGACTTGCTGGAACAGGCATACAGCCCGATGACCGTTCGCTTTTTCATGCTGCAAAGCCAGTACAGAAGTACCCTGGATTTCTCCAATGATGCACTAAAAGCTGCGCATAAAGGGTACAAAAAACTAGCGAATGCACTGAGAATCATCAAAAGGATGAATTACTCTGAAGATACAAACGCACAGCCGGATGAAAAGAAAATTGCGGATATTGAAAAATCGATTCAGGGTTTTTATGCCGCAATGAACGATGACCTGAACACTGCAGTAGCTTTTGCGAATCTTTTCAACATGGTGAAGTACGTTAATATGCTCAACCTTGGGCAGCTCCATACTGCTGCACTTGGCGGGGAAGTTTTTGCAGAACTGAAAAACAAGTTCATCACTTTCTTTGAAGATGTACTTGGCCTGAAAGAAGAATTAAGTGAAGGAAACGCAGTGCTTGACGGAATGCTCAATTTGTACAGGGAATATAAGCTGACCCGCAATTACGAAAAAGTGGACGAAATTCGTTCTTATTTCAAAAAGCAGGGACTGGCTATCCATGATACGAAAATCCGGATAGACTGGGCTTACGAGGAGTAATTATGAGAAACCGTCAGTCTGTATTTGCATCTATTCTGCTGGCTGTATTTTTGCTTGGCGGCCTGGCCTATATGCTGGCTCCGTGGCTGAGTAAAAAACCAGTTTCAGAAAAACCTATTATCTCAACAGAGGTTCCTTCATCCTCAGCTGTTTTTACAAAAGAAGGCGAGGTTTTATTTAAGCGCGATGGAAAGCAGATCAAAAAAATAGATGTTGAAATTGCTGAAAATGACGCTGAACGAAGTAAAGGATTGATGTACAGACCCTACATCCCGGATTCTGCCGGGATGTTATTTATTTTTCAGGAACCCCGGGAACTGGGTTTCTGGATGAAGAATACGCAAATACCGCTGGACATTATTTATGCAGATGCCGGTAAAAAAATCATTTCCATTCAAAAAAATACGAAACCTTTTTCCGAAGAAGGCCTTCCGTCCAACGGCGCAGCACAATACGTTGTGGAAGTAAATGCAGGATTCAGCGATCGTAACGATATCAAACCAGGCGATGCCATTTCTTTCTAATATTGTGTTTATAAAAAAATTAGCTCTTCTCTTTGCCGCCTTTCTTTTCTTTTACGGCTGTAAATCAAAAACCAGTTCTGAGGAAACAAATCAGCAGACTTTTAAACTTGCTGCCAGTCCTTCGTTTAACGAAGATTCAGCTTATGTTTTTGTACAAAAGCAGGTTGATTTTGGTCCGCGTGTACCCAATACCCCGGCGCACAAAGCATGCGGTGATTATCTTGTAAAAGCACTTAAAAAATATGGCTTGCAGGTCACAGAGCAAACTTTTGTGGCAACAACCTACGATGGCAAAAAGCTGAATGCGCGAAACATTATCGGAAGCTTTAATCCAGCCGCATCCAAACGTATCCTGCTGACTTCGCACTGGGACTCCCGCCCTTTTGCTGATCAGGACTCATTAAACAAAACCAAACCGGTACCGGCAGCCAATGACGGAGCAAGCGGTGTTGGTGTACTTTTAGAAATAGCCAGGACATTATCCAGTTCAGGAAATAAACCGGATTTGGGTGTAGACATCATCTTTTTCGATGCGGAAGACTGGGGTAATTCTGACAAAGCAACAGATAAGTTCAGTGGATATTGCCTGGGTTCTCAGCACTGGGCAGCCAATAAACACATCCCCAATTACACGGCTTATTTTGGTATTTTACTGGATATGGTAGGTGCAAAAGGGGCCACATTCCCCAAAGAAGGTTACTCCGTTCAGATGGCAGAAGGCGTGGTTAAGGAAGTCTGGGATATTGCACGAGAGCTGGGGTACAGCAATTATTTCCTCGACCAAAGAGGTTCAGGAATTACAGACGACCATGTACCCGTCAATGAAGTTGCTAAGATTCCAATGATTGATATCATTCACACACAGCCGGATAACATTGCCCAGACTTTTTTCAAAGACTGGCACACCACCCATGATACCATGGAGAACATCGATCCGAAAACCTTAAAAGCAGTCGGACAAACGGTTTTACAGGTGTTGTATCAGGAAGGTTCGCCGCAGGCGATGTAATACAGTCAGGGGTAGTCAAGGGTAGTCAATTATAGTCAGGGTGTCATTTGTGGTCAGGTTTGGTCATTAATTGTTTTGTAAAGCCGGAAATGATAAGTGACCACAAATGACAATTTTCTGACTACAATTGACAATCTCTGTCATTTCCTTACATCCTGCTAACCTTAATCCACATATCTGAATTTCGTCCCTTATCATCACTACATGAAATTTTGACACGTCCTAAGGGCGGATTGATAAAAACAGCTTCATTCGGACCGGCTTTTCTAACGAGTTTATCATTGATATACCAAAAAACTTCCTGGGCATCGTTTGCGGCCTGGCACGCCAACTGGATCTGCTGCGGTTCGTCTTTCCTGATATAGTATTCACTGCCTTCATTCGGACTGACGATCAGCGGAGCACCGTCATGAAACACACGTTCACACCCCGGATTATGCGGTGGCAGTTTCTGATAAGGAATTTTTTGCTGCTCATAATAAGCAATCAGTTCCGGAGCCAGATTGGGGTAAGTCCTTTTTTCAAAATCCCTTTCCGGCAGGCAGTAAGTACAATAGGAAATTTTTGTCTGCGGATCCGTAAAAACATAACGCAGGTGCCTGCATTTATGATAGGCAGAAACACCCATAATATAATAACCCGTAATCTGGTGATCACAAAAGTCTTCCGGAATATCTCCGCTAACCGCACAAACTTTCCTGAGTGCAACATTTGGCGGCACGGCAAACCAGCCTTTTGGTGAATTGTAATCCAGTGAATTAAAAATAGAAAACAGTAATGGTGTTGCTGTATTGGCCCCACTCAGTTCCGGTACGCCTTCCCCCGAAAAATTTCCAACCCACACACCGACCGTATACCGTTTATTATAACCGATACTCCAGGCATCCCGTTTTCCGTAGGAAGTTCCTGTTTTCCAGGCGATTCTTGGCAAATGATAGGTATTGTCAAAATTACTGGGGAGATCCGGGCGGGTAATCCGGGTTAATATGTCGGTTATTAAAAAGGATGCTTCACGGGACACGATCGAAGGTGGCTTTTGACCTTTTGTTTTACCTGACAAATAATTCAGGGACTGAAATTTTCCTTCATTTGCAAAAGATGCGAACAGTCTCGTTAACTCTTCGAGTGTAACCCCGCAGCCACCCAGGATCATGGAGAGGCCAAGGTCCTTTTCCTGCTTTTTGATTGTCTGAAAACCGGCTTTTTTCAGTTGCCCAACCAAAATCGATGTACCTATTTGTTGTAAAGTCCTGACTGCCGGAATATTTAATGAATTAGCCAATGCAAACTCCACAGTAACCGGACCATTGAAATGCAGATCAAAGTTTTCGGGCTCGTAACCGGCAAAATTCCCGGGAACATCGTTCATCACCGTTTTCGGGGTGATTAATCCTTTGTCAAAAGCAGTTGCATATAACAGCGGTTTCAATGTACTTCCTGGTGAACGGACAGCACGAACTCCATCAACCTGCCCGCCATCATAGAGATTGTTAAAGTCAGCAGAACCAACATAAGCCTCTACTTCCATGGTTTCGTTATTGACCACCATCACTGCCGCATTGTGAATATTCGATCCCTGCAGACGGTTGACATAGTTTTTTACCTGTTCTTCAATCTGCCTTTGCAACTGGATTTTTAAAGAAGTCCGGATTTCCGGCTGGTTAGGGAAATCTTTTTGCAGCCTGAAAGACAAATGCGGTGCCTGTCGTGGAGGACTTTGTCTTTTAATGCTTAATGGTTCAATCAGTGCATCTTGTATTACATTTTGCTGAAATAAACCTTCTTTCTGAAAACGATGCAGCCATTCATTTCGGGCTAAAACCAGTGCTTCGTTACGTGTTCCTGGGCGCAGACTGGAAGGTCTGTTCGGAACAATGGTTAAAGCTGTAATTTCAGCCAGACTTAACAATTGTGGTGGTTTTCCAAAATACAGAAGTGACGCCGCTTTGATGCCTTCGATATTTCCGCCATAAGGCACTAGGTTAAAATAAAGCTGCACGATCTCATCCTTTGAAAAATGAAGTTCAAGCTGCAATGCCCGAAAGGCTTCAATGATTTTGTTAAAATAAGTACGGGGACCGGGTTTTAACAGACGCACCACCTGCATCGTAATTGTGGAAGCTCCTGAGGTTCGTCTTCCTGTAAAGATATTCCGAAAAGCGGCTCTCGTGATTGCAAAGGGATTGATCCCCGGATGATAATAAAAATATTGATCCTCTTTGTAAATCAGCGTTTTACGCAGTAACTGTGTAATTTCTTCATTCTTTGTATAAAGTCTCCATTTATCATCTTTACTAAGAAAGGCATGAAGTACCGTTCCATCTTTGCCGGTTATCTGGGTTGAATATTGGACGTGTGGATTGAAAGGAAAGAGAAAATCTACGAGCAAAAACGAAATCAAAATAACAACCAACCCGAAAATAATTTTTCGGGTTTTGGTAAGAAGGAAATATTTTGAGCTGATCAGTTTCATTTTTTAAATTGTTCAAAGCTATGGACAAATAGGAAAATTGCTCAAAAAATCTATTTACCATATTATTCAACCCCGTTGGGGTTGCTGATGTCCACAAATATTTTTGAAACCCCAATTGCATTGGGGGCTATTCGTATTTAACCATTTCAGGGTTTGGAAGACTTGTTCTTGTTTTTTTCCCAGACAATGATGTTCCGCATTACAGAGAAGCCCAACGGGCTTAAACATAAATAGCCCCGGGTTTCGACCCGGGGTTAAAAATACCAAAATGTATACAGTCAACCCTGACGGGATTGAACCTTCTCGCTAATATCCCGTTCAGCCTGCTGCGGATGTAGAACGGGCCGCGTAGACCGATTGGACGAATAAAGCCCAAAGGGCTTTAACATGAATAGCCCTGGGTTTTGAACCCGCGGGGTAAAATCCCGTTGATGGCGTGGCAACCCTGACAGGGTTAAACGTTACTGCCAAGATACCGTTCAGCCTGCTACGCATTCAGACCGGACTACATAGCGAAGACCGGAACTAATTTGTCCTTTACAATTAAATTTCTCTAATTACTTTCTTTATTGCAAAATAAGCCAAACATAATACCATCATGTCAAAATATATTGCTGCAATTGATCAGGGAACAACCAGTACGCGCTGTATACTTTTTAACCATCAGGGAAATATTGTTTCCGTAGGGCAAAAGGAACATGAGCAGATCTATCCGCAGCCGGGTTGGGTGGAACACAATCCCGAAGAAATCTGGAAAAATACGCTGGAAGTAATTGCCATTGCCAGAATAAATGTCTCCGCAACTTCCGCTGATATTGCAGCAATAGGAATTACCAATCAGCGTGAAACAACTGTTGTGTGGAATAAACGAACCGGACGCCCTTATTACAATGCACTGGTCTGGCAGGATACGCGAACAACTGATCTTGTAGCAAAATATGAAAAAGAAGGCGGTCTTAACCAGTTCCGCGATAAAACCGGGTTGCCGGTATCAACCTATTTCAGCGGACTAAAATTGCAGTGGCTTTTAGAAAATGTGGATGGCCTGTGTGCCGATGCAGAAAAAGGAGAGGCCATTTTTGGAAACATCGATACCTTCCTGATCTGGAATCTGACGGGTGGCCCGCATGGCGGCATACATGTTACCGATGTTACCAATGCAAGCCGCACACAACTGATGAACCTGCACAGCCTGCAATGGGATCAGGATATGCTTTTAGCCTATAATATTCCTGCAAAAATGCTTCCTGCAATCAAAAGCAGCAGTGAGGTCTATGGAACTGTGACTAATGAAATTTTACCTGGTGTACCGGTAGCTGGTGATCTGGGAGACCAGCATGCAGCATTGGTTGGTCAAACCTGTTTTGAGCCCGGAATGGCTAAAAATACTTATGGAACGGGTTGCTTTCTGGTGATGAATACAGGAAGTGAAATTAAAATGTCGGAACATGGCTTGCTTACCACAATTGCTTACCAATTTGGAAATGAACCGGTCCAGTATGCGCTTGAAGGCAGTGTTGCTGTAACAGGAGCGCTGGTTCAATGGGTACGGGATAATATGGGGCTGATCAGAAAAAGCAGTGATATAGAAAAACTGGCTAAAACGGTTGAAGACAACGGCGGCGCTTATTTTGTGCCAGCATTCTCCGGTTTGTATGCTCCGTACTGGCGCAACGATGCACGTGGCGTAATTGCAGGACTAACCCGTTACGTAAACAAGGGACACATTGCCCGCGCTGTTCTCGAAGCAACGGCCTATCAGACGCTGGATGTCGTAAATGCGATGGAACAGGATTCTGGAATAAAATTGTCTTCTCTACGCGTTGACGGCGGCATGGTGATGAACCAACTCCTGATGCAATTCCAGGCTGATATGCTTGATACACAAGTCGTTTCTCCCGCAGTTGCGGAAACAACAGCACTTGGTGCCGCTTATGCAGCAGGTCTGGCGGTTGGATATTGGAAAAATACCGATGAATTAAAACAAAACTGGGCAGTTGCACATACCTGGAATCCGGATATGACAGCAGCCAGACGTGAGGAACTATATAAGGGATGGCAAAAAGCAGTTACAAAGTCCTACGCCTGGATGGAATAATTAAAATGCGAATTTAGAATGAATATAAAAAAGAATGCTGAAAATTGAAACTCTCCTCTTCTTTTGCGCTGTAAATATGTAAAGCGTAACTTCGCCCCATTAAATCTAACCGGAGTGCCTTATGCATACCCTTCATCTGAAAAAGCCTCTTGCTTTTTTTGATCTTGAAACCACAGGAGTAAATATTGCCCGCGACCGTATTGTGGAGTTATCCGTGGTAAAGGCTTTGCCTAATGGTGAAACAGAAATTCGTACAAGACGGGTCAACCCGGAAATGCCGATTCCGCTGGAAAGCAGTCTCATACACGGTATTTACGATGACGATGTAAAAGACTGTCCTACTTTTAAAAGTATTGCAAGAAATCTGGCTGTTTTTCTGGAAGGCTGTGACCTGGCAGGATTTAACAGCAACCGTTTTGATATACCGATGCTCGTTGAAGAATTTCTGCGCACAGGTGTTGAATTTGACGTAAAAAACAGGAAATGTGTTGATACGCAACGAATCTTCCACATGATGGAACCGCGGAATCTTGCTGCTGCCTATAAGTTCTATTGTGGTAAAACCCTCGTTGGAGCGCATGGTGCCGAAGCAGATACGTTGGCAACATTTGAAGTATTACAGGGACAGATTGCCAGGTACGAAGGTGTAAAAGTACTTGATGCCAAAGGTGTTGAATTTGAGCCGGTAAAAAATGACGTTGCCGCATTGCATGAACTGACTGCCTCTAAGGTTATTGATTTTGCAGGAAGAATGGTTTTCAACGACAAAGGAGAGGAAGTTTTTAACTTTGGAAAACACAACGGAAAAAAAGTAGCAGACATCCTGAAAAATGAACCGTCGTTTTATGACTGGATGATGAAAGCTGAATTTCCGCTGGATACGAAGAGAAGGCTTACCGAAATCAAACTGCGGGCTTTTACACAGCGGTAAGAGAAGTATAATTTTACAATTGGCACAAAGAAGTATTTATACCTATTTTTGCTGAAATACATTAAAATCTGAGCAGCACATGAAGCTGTTCAGAAAAATAAAGTAACAACTCGTTAATCCGAATATCCATTAAGGTTATCTGCTATGATTCCAAACCCTGTATTACCGGAAGTTAATATACCAGAGGTTATTCAGAACATTCCCCTTCAGCATTATCTCATTCTCAGTACCTTACTTTTCGTAATTGGTATCATCGGCGTGTTAACCCGCAGAAATGCGATCGTTATCTTTATGTCGGTTGAACTGATGCTGAATGCTGCGAATTTGCTGTTAATTGCTTTTTCATCTTACCGTTCAGATCCGTCGGGGCAGGTATTTGTATTTTTTATCATGGCCGTTGCTGCTGCGGAAGTAGCCGTTGGTCTGGCCATTATTGTAATGATTTACCGTAATACCCGTAACACGGATATTGGTTTCCTGAATAAACTTAAGTGGTAAGATTTACTTTTAACATCTTATCATTCAAACGAATAACTTTTTAATAAAGACATGTCTCCAACATTACTAGTCCTTATTCCATTACTACCTCTCATCGGGTTCCTGGTCAACGGGCTCGGATTTCCAAGTTTACCCAAAGGCGCTGTCGGATTTATAGGCTGCCTGGCCGTTATCGGAAGTTTTGTCTTGTCACTGCTTACTTTTAATGCGTTTCTTGCAAGCGGAAGTCAGCCCGTCATCGTTCCCCTTTTTGACTGGATTACCGTTGGAAATCTGAATATCCCGTTCTCATTTCAGGTCGATCAGCTCTCACTGCTGATGCTGATGATCATTACCGGAGTAGGTTCGCTGATCCATATTTATTCGATTGGCTACATGCATCACGATTCCGGGTTCGGTAAGTTTTTTGCTTATCTGAATCTTTTCCTGTTTTTCATGCTGCTGCTGGTACTGGGTTCCAATTACGTCATCATGTTTATCGGCTGGGAAGGTGTAGGGCTTTGCTCTTATTTGCTTATCGGATTCTGGAATAAAAATACAAATTACAACAACGCAGCCCGTAAAGCATTCATTATGAACCGTGTAGGAGATTTGGGTTTCCTGCTCGGGATATTTACAATCATTACCACTTTTGGCTCTGTTGAGTATCTGGAAGTTTTCAGTAAAGCATCCGCTTTCCAGGTAGGAGATCCGGTTATGATCACCATTACTGCATTTCTTTTCATCGGAGCAATGGGGAAATCAGCACAGATACCGCTTTACACCTGGCTTCCTGATGCCATGGCCGGCCCGACACCGGTTTCTGCGCTGATCCACGCGGCTACGATGGTTACAGCAGGTATCTATATGGTGATCCGTTCCAACGTCCTCTATTCGCTGGCACCTTCTACGCTGGAAATTGTAGGTATCATTGGTGGCGCTACTGCCCTGTTTGCCGCATCAATTGGCATTTTGCAAAATGACATTAAAAAGGTTCTGGCTTATTCTACGGTCAGTCAGCTCGGATATATGTTTATGGGCTTAGGCGCTATGGCTTATTCGGCTTCCATGTTCCATGTAATTACCCACGCATTTTTTAAAGCGCTGTTATTTCTCGGTGCCGGTAGTGTTATTCATGCCATGTCCGATGAACAGGATATCCGGTCAATGGGTGGTTTAAGAAAAAAACTTCCGGTTACATTCCTTACGTTCTTTATTGCAACCTGGGCTATTGCCGGCTTACCTCCATTCTCCGGTTTCTTCTCCAAAGATGAAATCCTGGCGCATGTATTTGAACACAACAAGCTGCTTTGGGTAATTGGTGTGCTGGGTTCATTGATGACGTCCTTTTATATGTTCCGCCTTTTGTTCCTTACTTTCTTCGGAACATTCAGAGGTACACATGAGCAGGAACATCATCTGCACGAGTCGCCTGCAACAATGACAATTCCGTTAATTATTCTTGCGGTACTATCAGCGGTAGGCGGTTTTATCGGTGTTCCCGAAGCTTTACACGGATCGCACCACCTGGCCGAGTTTATGAGCCCACTTTATGATGCGGCCCGTCAGGCTAATCCGTCGGCTTTTCTTCCAACAACATTATCACATTCCGAAGAATATATTCTGATGGGGATTTCCGTTGCTGTTGCGGCAGTGGCAGCAATTGTTGCTTATGTGATGTACGTACAAAAAGCTTCCGTTCCGGCTCCGGATTCGCAGGAGAAATCGGCGCTTCAAAAACTTGTTTACAACAAATATTATGTTGACGAACTTTATGACACTGTTTTTGTAAAATCTACAAAGACTCTTTCCAATGCATTTTACAGTTTCGGAGAATTTTTTGTCGATCTGTTTGTAAACGGAGCTGCACGCCTGATTGGTTTTCTGGCTGGTCTGCTGCGTAAAACACAAACCGGATCGACCGGGGATTATGTATTTGCCATGGTTCTGGGCATCGTTGTCATTTTATTCTGGAAACTGTTACTTTGATATTTATACCGTTCACCATCTGTTGCTGACCGTTGACCTGAAAATATGCTTACTCTTCTTTTAATACTTTTACCCATTGCAGCCGCTGTTCTCACACTGGCTACCGGTGCACGTGTTGCCAAACAGGTAGCATTGATCGGAGGGCTTGCCGAACTGGGGCTCGCAGTTTTCGCCTGGTCACAGTTTGATCCTTCCGCAGGATCTCAATTCGGATTTAAATATCAATGGCTGGCTTCTGCCGGTATTTCATTTGCTGCTGGAATAGACGGAATCAGCATGATACTGGTATTACTTACTGCATTTCTGACACCATTTATTATACTCTCTGCATTTGGGCATCAATACAAAAACAGCGCTACTTTTTATTCCCTGATCCTTTTCATGGAAGCTGCGCTGATTGGTGTATTTACAGCTACGGATGCATTCCTGTTCTATCTGTTCTTTGAAGCTGCACTGATTCCAGTTTATTTCCTGGCTGCGGTTTGGGGTGGAGAAAACAGAGCGAAAGTTACTTTTAAGTTCTTCATTTATACCATGTTCGGAAGTTTGTTCATGCTTGTGGCTTTGGTATTTTTATATTACAAAACACCGGGAACACATACATCAGAACTGACAGCATTTTATAACCTTCAGCTCAGCGCACAATCTCAGGGATTTATTTTCTGGGCTTTCTTTATTGCCTTTGCTATCAAAATGCCTCTATTCCCTTTTCATACCTGGCAACCGGATACTTACACCGAATCGCCTACGCAGGCAACGATGCTGCTTTCGGGAATTATGCTGAAAATGGGGGTTTATGGTTTGATCCGTTTGCTATTGCCGATCGTTCCCTTAGGCGTTGAAACATGGGGACTTCTTGCTGTTATACTTTCTGTAATTGGCATTATTTATGGTTCTATCATTGCGATACAGCAGCGGGACATGAAAAGACTTATCGCTTATTCTTCGTTTGCGCACGTGGGCCTGATGTCAGCAGGTGTTTTTTCTTCCTCTGAACATGGATTGCAGGGAGCGATGATTCAGATGCTTGCACACGGAATAAACGTCGTGGGTATGTTTTACATCGTTGATCTGATTTATACCAGAACCAAAACCCGCTATTTGGATCAATTGGGTGGAATTTCGCAAAACTCACCTAAGTTCAGTATTTACTTTATGATATTACTTCTGGGCAGTGTGGCATTACCGTTGACAAACGGGTTTGTAGGTGAATTCCTGCTGCTTTCCGGCGTATTTAACTACAATGCCTGGCTGGGTGCTATTGCAGGTGTCACGATTATTTTAGGCTCGGTCTATATGCTCCGTTTGTACCAAAAATCCATGTTTGGACCTAAGTCTAACTGGGTAGAAGGTTTCAAAGATCTAACGTTAACTGAAAGTGCAGTGCTGATCCCATTGGTGATTATGGTTTTCTGGATTGGTATTTATCCCAATACATTTTTGAAAATTTCAGAACCTGCCGTGAATCAGATTCTGCTGATCATTACAAAATAGGACTGTTCTTTTACAGTAAAATAAATAGTACAAAGGCAATTGCGAACAGCAAACAGCCATTAACAGTGACTAACGATAATAAGTAATATATGTATCCCATTGTATTGTTGTCAGTTTTTGGAATCGTAGCACTCTTTCTGGGGTTCTCGAAATCTAAAAATATTCTTCTGCCTTCTACCTTACTTTTTCTTGCCATTGCACTGGCCGGAAACTTTTATGAATGGAATAAAGGGCCTTTGCTGTATTTCTATGACATGTTCCGGGTTGACAACCTTACACTTGCATTCAATGGCATTGTGCTTATTTCCGCTTTTATGATCGTTGCCATTTCCGGAGGTTTTCAGGACAATCCTGATTCCGAACCTGCTGAATATTACTGTTTAATGCTGTTTTCGCTGGTCGGAGCAATTATGATGATCGGTTTTGAGCATTTGATCATGTTGTTTCTGGGTGTGGAGATTTTGTCGGTTGCCATGTATGTACTTACCGGAAGCAACAAAAGGAATTTACGTTCCAACGAAGCTGCTCTGAAATACTTCCTGATGGGTGCTTTCGCAACCGGTTTTATGCTTTTCGGTATGGCCTTGCTTTACGGAGCAACCGGTTCTTTTGATCTTTCTCATATTCAGTCCTTTGTAACAACAACACATGCCGGTACACCTTCTTACATTTTGTATGCAGGCTTATTACTGCTGCTGATCGGTATGTTATTTAAAGTTTCGGCAGCTCCGTTCCATTTCTGGACGCCGGATGTCTATGAAGGTGCGCCAACGATTTTTACAACCTTTATGTCAACGATCGTAAAAACGGCTGGCTTTGCTGCTATTTACAGATTGCTTGAGCATTCCTTCTCAGGGGTGTACAGTTTCTGGTGGATCGTTATTGCAGCCATTGCAGTGCTTACTTTGCTTGTTGGTAACATTGGCGCAACCAGTCAGAATAGTTTCAAAAGAATGCTGGCTTATTCGGGTATATCACATGCCGGCTACCTGCTGATCGCTATCACTGCATTGTCGAAACCTTCTCAAAACGCAATCGTATTTTATTCCCTTGCATATTCGTTATCTACTATCTGCGCCTTTGGCATTCTGATGCTGGTTTCAAAAGAAAAAACAATTGAAGGACAACCTGACGAGCGTTACGAGGCATTCAACGGTCTGGCGAAAAACAATCCTTTCCTTGCTTTTGTACTGACGGTCTCGATGCTCTCACTGGCAGGTATTCCGTTGACAGCAGGTTTCTGGGGGAAATTTTTCATATTCACAAGCGCTGCAGACAGAGGAATTATCTGGATAACGGTCATTGCTGTTTTGATGTCAACAGTTGGTATTTATTAC
>Ga0265797_10004814_pt1 | contig 20242 bp, 9 predicted proteins | sample P2T30metagenome_FD_192433 | JGI IMG/M metagenome (GOLD analysis project Ga0265797, IMG submission 192433) | Plant litter microbial communities from East Loma Ridge, Irvine, California - P2 T30 | ecosystem: Environmental > Terrestrial > Plant litter > Unclassified | place: USA: California...
ATGGTTGCGGTGATGGTTGCAGTCGTAGTTACTATACAGCGGCGGGGTGCGGTTTGGATAACTTTGCGACCCAGGTAATTTTGGTGCGCGCTAGCCCTCGAGTGGGGACCAAGGGCCCGTTAGCTCCATGCGAGGTCCGCGCCAACACTTCAGCACAGTCACGCCCGTCTGGCTCGCAGGCTGGCCACGTCGTGAATTACTCATTACACTACAGTACACACACAACACGCCCAAACAAAACCAGTTGCCGCCCGCGAAACATGGTCTATCCAACACAACCGCAATGCGCCTGATCCAACGTGCACTAGATTGCCCCCATCCGTCTCGTCACATGCACCAGGACACCCTCAGCCCGTTGACGCCCATCGCACCAGGCCGCACGCCGCCCAGGGAAGGTAGACACTACAGCAAGACACAACATGTAAGCATCGGCTAGCTCTACGAGCCGCGCTTACCTTCACTCAAGTCGACGTTCGGAGTCTTGACTAACCTTCCGCTCGCCGAGACTCGCTTTTGCAGCCGCGCATCCCGTTCGCGCGCTCGTTCCGAAGGAGAGCTGCCGTTGCCCGCCATGATGGGCGGCAAAGACGGAGCTTTCTCTGCGCTGGGTGCGGCCTGACTGCCCACCATGGGTGCCGGCCGCTTGCCAGCACGCTGCTCTGCCTTGAAGTCAAGATAGCTTCGTGCCGAGTGACCGAGGGGAATGGGCGCTGGCAGCATTGGCAGCTCGGCCCCGTTTTGCAGCAGCAGCTCCGCTACGGGGAACGCTTTGCGGCTAGGCTGCGCTGTGCCTGGGCGAGCCGCTGAGCTTGGCGAGCTTGCTGGTGATGCCGTCGCTGAAGGAGATGCTGGGTCGGCGGCTGCAAGCGCTAGAAACACGGCGTGTGTGCCTCGTGATCGGTCGCGTGCGTTTGCATTTGCCCTCAGAGCTAGAGCGTAGAGCACGTTCTGAATGTCGTTCTTCTTAACCGACGCTAGAAGCGTCTCCTCTGGATTTGCGTAGTGTGACATGTTCGGTGTTATGGGTGCTACGTAGGCTCGATCGGCGTACTTTGAAGTAATGAAATGCAGCCTTTGCTCTCTTGTCGACATTGGCCCCGGCTTCAGCCCGGGTTCCAGTCTTGCTTCCCAGATGGAATTGCTGACGCGGTTGCCGATCTTGAGCAGTATCTCGATGATATCGGGAGTGAAGGACGTGACATCCAGAGTCAAAGAACGCACCTTTGTAATGTGGGTGCCGAGTGACCGATGTATGCCACTGCATTCGATACAAATGATGATGCCGAGGTTGATGGAAACCCAGTCCACCTTGATCTCCGTACCGCAATCTGCGCACATTTTGTTGCTGGAATCCGCGTCTCTTACCTGCCTAAGCAGCTTACCTTCATCGCCAAACGCCTCCTCTCGCCGGTATCCGCCAGGTCGATCACCTACTGTGGCATGCCGCGCCGGTGCCTTGGATCCGTACGTGTTTCGATGACTTGACATTGATGGACTCTTACCCGTGAGCACTGATGCAATATCTCGGTGCGTCTGTCCAGGCAGCGAGTCTGTTGATGGCCGATCCGATTTCCCTGTCGCCTCAACAGCTGTCTGCAAAGCATTGTTGACTGCACTGATCCACGACTTCATGTCTTCTTCATTGGTTGCCTGGTACACTCGCGTGTATTGGGGGGTGATGACTTCGAAGCAAAACCGGCGATCTGCGTTGCGCGCTTCCCTTACTGAGGCCATGCGGAGGTCAATTGGTTCCATGTGCAGCTCTAGACTTTGCTTCCAGTTGGTGTACTCTGAAAGCCTCCCCTGATCAAGGACGATCCAGAACCTGGATTATGTCAGCAGGCTTCCGACTAAAAGAGGCTATACCTACTTATGCCAGGCTTGCTTGTTCAAGCCCTTGGGATCCACATGGCTTCCGGGCCTGCTGAGGGCCCACAGAAGACCTTCCTTGCGGTGCGCACCCGAACCAGCTTCGGCCATTGCAGCGGGGTCCTTTTCTTCGAGATCTCTGATTCCCTTGAACTTGTCCGGCTGCGGGGCCGCCATGGCCAGGCTCGCCTTGGTAGCCTCGGGGCTCTGCGGTAACGCTATGGAGGAGGGAATGCTTGTAGATGAGATAGTCTGGGGCGGCATGACTGTGCTTTGAAACATGGGTACAAGACTGCCCTTGCGGCCAGGAGGCGGCTCTGGATCTGACCTCGACGTTGTTTTCGGCACACTGCCTGTTGATGCTGCGGGAGATGTGAGGGAGGGCACGGGTACCTCATCGAAAGTCTTTTTAATCGTCTCCAGCGCTCGTCTTTTCTCCTCGCGCTCGGTCCTCTGGATCTGAAACTCCTTGTCTGCCTCTTTGACCTCGCAGCTCAGGGCCTCTAGGTGCGGCAACATGGTCTCAATCTTCTTCGCCGTCTCAAGATAGCGTTTGGCTTGTGCATCGGCATATTGCGTAAGGTGGGAGAGCACCTCCTGGTCTTTCCGACCTCCATGCAGGTCCTGCATGAATGAGGAGTAGTCGAAGCGCTTCAGCTCAAAGTTGCGCCTCTTGGCTTGGTATTTTGAGTCGGTCTCGGCGCGCTTCTTCTCCTTCAGTGAGTCTTGCCGTTGGCCGAGATATCGTCCTAGGTATTGATAGTAGTCTTTGCTCTCCTCCTCAAAGTCCTTGCGTTTCGTCTCGGCCTGCTTGATGTCGATATTGTAAAGCTTGTATATGGGATCAATGATGAGTTTTTGGATGTTTGTGGAATTGGACTTTTCGTAGCCCAGAATCTCCTTCGCAATCTTGTCAAAGTAGTGGTCAATGGCCGGCTGCACTGCGTTTGCATTGGACGACGAGGCCTCTCTGAGCGCGTCCATGAGGTCGGCCATGGCATTGTTGCATGCGACCTGGGCCTCCATGGCGGACTCGGCGCGTTTGAGGACCTTTTTCCACCTGGTGCGCATGTTGCCCGTCTTCTGCTCGAGCGACTTCATCGTGGCGCGAAACAGCGGCCCATCGTCGGTCTGACTGAGGTCTTCACCGGGGCGTGAGACGTCGAGCTTGACTGAGGCGGTGCCGCTCGCCAGTGTGGTGGTGTGGCTCGGTACGAGGCCCAGGCTGTGCTCGGGGATGGGTTCGCAGATGGGCGATCGCGGAGGTATCGCGTCCCACTCGCGGTCTTCGCCTGCCGAGTCGCTGACGCGAGACTCTATCGACTGGGCCGAGGGGACGCGCAGGCGGGGAGGGACGCCGAGTTCGAGGCGCGGCGAGGGCGACTTTGGGCTCTGCAGCTGGCGCGGCGTGTCTGTTGTAGTCAGCGGATGATGGGGGCAGGGCGGGGGATGATACGGACTCTGGACCCAGACGGTGAAGCTCGCCAGCGTCTCGAGGCGGTGGGCGCGCTGGTCATACTCGACGAACTGGAGGGGGTCAGCAGTTGCGGCGACGGAGTGGCAGACGAGGCGGGCTACACACACTGCAGCTGGTGCGCCAGCCGCCGGGGCGCGACTCGGGGGCGCGGGGCGGAGTCCATTTCCACGACCACTGGAACTGGACCGACGAGTGGCCGGCGGTGGAGTAGTCGCCAACCAGCTCGACCTGGGGGTTCTTGTGGAGGTTGGGGTTGGCGTGGAACTCGCGCGTGACGAGATTGTCGAGGTCGCGCTCGCTCGAGGCAAAGACAAACGTCAGGCCATGGATGTGGGTGTCGACGAGGCCCGTGGGGGCGCCGTGGGCCGTCGGGGGAGGCGTGTAGGTGGCGGGGACGGCGAGGTGCTGGCGCAGGACAAAGGTGAAGTGGAAGAGCAGCTCGTCGTCGCTGGGCAGGCGCAGCAGGAAGGCGGGCGGGCCATCGGCATGGGGCAGCGCGTCGGGGTCCTGGACGAAGTCGATGAGGGCGTCGTCGCCCGGCTCGCGCTTGGCGGCATACCGGGCGGCGGGGAAGGCGTTGGGCGAGACGTGGAGCAGCGTGCGGTTGCGGGCGTTGGTGATGGTGAGGGCGGCGACGGAGACTGCACGCGAGGGTTAGCAGGGCGAGCGGGCGAGCGGGCGAGCTGGATCGAGGCGGCGGCTTACATCGAGTCTGGTCGCGCAGATAGAGGGCGCCTGCGTCGCCGGCCTTGCTGTTGACTGCGCCCATGCCCGCTGGCAGCAGCCCGTCGAGGCGGACGAGGGGAGGCGGGATGGATAGGCGGTCGGTGGTCTGCGCGATGCGCGGTGCGCTATGCGGTATGCGATATGCGGTATGCGATATGCGATATGCGATATGCGATGTACGATATGCCGTGATCTGTCGCAGTAGCAGCATTGGCGCCGTGGCTACTCCCGCGCGCTAGCGGCGGGCATGGGCGCACGTCCGCCGTCGTCGTCGCAGCAATTTCCCTTCACTCTGCACCCCCGCTGCTGCTTCCTCGACGCCCACCATGCTGCTCCCCACGCTGCGTCACGCCCTGCGCCAGCCGCTCGCCAGCCCGCGCGCCGTCCAGCGCCGCTGGGCGCAGGTGCACGACGTCCGCTTCCTCGCCACGCACGACTCGCAAGAGCGCATCCTCGCCAAGTACCGGGACAAGCTCGAGCACAAGGCGCGCCAACAGGGCCTCAAGGACCTCGACGAGCTCAAGGAGCAGTACAAGGACAAGATCGAGGAGCTGCGCAAGCAGGCCATGGTGCCCGGCGCAACCGCGCCCCTGACGCCGCCGCCCGAGACTCCCTGGCCCTCACCTCCGCCGCCGCCGCCCGCTGCGCCAGGCTCTCCTACGGCCCCGCCGCCGGGCGTCAAGACGCTCAACTCGTTCCTCGACCTCGCCAAAGTCCAGGCGCTCCCCAGCAAGGAAGTCCAGGCCCTGTGGCGCCTACGCCACGCTGCCAACCCGCAGAGCATCCACTTCGCTGTCCCCGCCACCACCTTCTCCCAGCTCCTTCGCAGCGCCAAACAGCACCCCTCGTTCGTCCTCCCTGTCCCCCGCGAGATACCCGCCGACGCCCCATCGGCCTCGCAGCAGCCGCCTCAGACGCAGCAAGCCGCCGAGCTGCACTATCTCCAGTTCTCCCACCCGCACGTCGATACCACCACGCTCATGTTCACGACACTGGCAGAGTTCAAGCTCAGGGGCGAGTTCGCCAGTCCCCACACCACCGTCACCTTCCACCACGAGCTCGCCGAGACCCACAACTTGGTCCTGGGCCAGGGCTTGGTCACTGAGAACAGGGGCGTATCCGTCGACGACGCCAGATGGCTCGTCATGTGCATGCAGAAGTTCTACGTGCAGACGGAAGAGGGCAAGGGCCGCAGCCAGCTTCTCGACATGTTCACCCGCGGAGACAGCGCATTCCAGGTAGAGCGACTGATAGATGAGGCCGAGAAGATATTGTGATTGTACACGCCACCCGTCTACCCTCTCAGCGGGAGCACATGCTGCACTAGACACGTCTGCCTACAAAGCGGGCATTCGGGCTTCTCCCGCGCCCAGTCCCCGATACACGTCCAACAGAAGACATGACCACACGTCGTCACACTCGGATCCTTCATCTCTTCCAGGCACAGCGTACATTTCCGATTGCCGCCGCCAATCCATCCCATTGTTTCCTCATCCTCCAGCTCGTATCTTGCCTTGTCCAACGCTGGTGTCTGTGTCCACTTTTGCACGTCGGACGGCGCCGCTGTGGGCACCGCCGACGCTGCGTCGAATAGTAGCGCGTTGTTGGCGCTGTAAGCATTGGGATCCAGAGACACTTCTGCGCCGCCACCGACAATGGCCGACGTGCCTTGCGGGTGGCCGCCACCCACTGCCGCTGTCGAAGAGGTGACAGTATTGTGCACGTGTAGGTAAGCCTGTACAGCCATCTGTAGGACTAGCAATACGCCCAGGACTTCGTAGCCTGCGCGATTGTCGCCCTCGGTCACCTGGCGCGTGAAGATGTACCGGAGCCCCCATATCCGTTTTGACAGGTGGTAGTAGCTCCCGGAGAAGTAAAACGTTGCCAACGAGAGAGCGTACACGGGTGATGGCGATGTAATGGTGTCGAGGTTTCGGAGTAGGTAGTTTTGTACGCGCATGCCCAACGGTCGCCCTATCTGTGTCTTGCTCCCACTCTGCTGTGCCTGATGCTGTGCCCGTGCCTGTTGTCGTGCATGCCACCGCAAATTCGCCTCGAGCTTTGCGCGCACTCGCCGCCTGAAGGCCGGCAATGCCCTCCCGAGCACATATGGCCCCAAGATGCAGCCAAGTATGTATCCAGCTCTGCGGCCCAGCGCCGGCAGGCGTCCGCTTTCGCTTTCCACCTGGACAATGTCTGTGTATTCCTCGCCCAGGGTCCGGTTCCCTATCAGCGTCGTCAGACCGAGGTAAAGGAGTTCTCCGGCTACACGCGTCTCGGACGCATACGTATGCGACGTGCGCGCGCCATAGAGCTTGCGCAACAGCGTCGAGAGCTGATCGAGAAGCACGCCGGAGAAGTAGGCGTCTTTCTGGTGCGAGCGAATGATGTCGGGAGAGGCGGCAAAGGGGTAGGCGTAGCGCGTAGAAGACGACATGCTTGTGTCGCGTACAAGAGTGACGGTGGTCGCTGTGTTGTGTTGTTGCATGTCGCAGCTCAGCCACGACCTCGGCTGAACCCTGGAGACATCGCGTCACGTGTCGTTTGACTTGTGAGCACTCGCTCCGGCGGCTTATAGAACTCCGGTCGCGTTCTGCATATGTTACATCTAATGTATACACCAACTTACACCCTAGTCTGCTATGAGCCTGTTAAGGCCTTGATCATCAATCTGCTTCAGAGCTCGGGAGGCTGCAGCCCGCTTCCAAGGTTCTAGCGGACCATTGCAGTGTGGCGCGATCAATTCGCGTCATGTCTAATCCTTGGAGCGTCTCGGAGTTCACCTGGGCGTCATGGGAACCTGGAACTAGTACTTGAAGATGAGGAGCATGACGCGGTGGGACGATCTTGTTGGTGTGCAGTGTGGCAAACTTACAATGTTGACGAGTTCACCGGGACGAGCTTTGTTGCCCCACGAACCACATTATCCTGCGACGACATCATCAGATCTGAAACAAGCAAGGGAGGTAAGTCAATATACGTAAGCAGATCAACACACGGGTCTGTCCGAGACGCACTCCTCTTTCAACTGGCCCTGTGGATGGAATTCGAAACGTCTGATGCAGGCACATGGATACGGTGCAGATGAGGCATTGGGACATGGCAACATGCCTGGTCTTCTGACGACCAACTAAGAGATTGAAGCCCATATCTACATTCAACCCATTCGCTACATCATGTCATCTTATTTCGACTTTCTTGTTCCTCCATCCAATCCGCTCCTTGTATTCAGTGACCAGGTCTGCAGCGCCCTCAAGATCTTCTTCAGGAAGCCAATCATGGCTGTCTTCGTATCCCTCCCACTTGACGAGGTAGTAGTTCTTCTCGTGCTCGTGAAAATGCGCCACGATGGCCTCTACAGCAAACTCTTCCGTTGCATCCGCTTCTGCATCGTCTTCGTTGTTGTGTTCGAGCGACTGTTGTCCCGGATACAATGTGCGCATAGATGTTATTCGGCTGCCGACGTATCCGTCCGATTCAAATTGCGGCGAAGCGGGTTGTGGGGGTATTATGTTGTCTTGGTCTGATGCAGCAAGCGCTGAATAATTAGAGGAAGACGCTGTCTGCAGAAAGACGTCCGCCACTCTGGAATCCAATGGAGCTGGGGAGCCAGAGTCTCGCGCGGAAAATGGAGCTGCCGTTGGAGCTTCTTGGAGCACGTTATCAGCAGACGGTGAAAAAGCGGGTATGATGGGGTGAAGTTGACATGGAAGAGTGCTCTCGATCCCGGATGGGCTAGAGAACGGACGATCTTTACTGCTGCCCGCATTCCCAACCTCGATTGCGAGCGATGGTAAGTCGCCTCTTGTAGATTTTGCATCATTGTCGCTGAGCGCTAAGTAGTCCACATCTTCTGGTTCGGAAGGTTCGGAAACTTCTGAAAGTTCCCGTCGAGGGACAGAGATGGATACTCTCCTGGGTATTGGTGATACCGAAAGAGCGCTGTTGGCGACAAAAGCTGAGCGTGTGGTGTTGGGCGATGTCTGCGTGGGTTGTCCGATGTGTTCGGTTGTACGATCGAACACCATAGGTTCGCTGTCTACCAGCTGCTCGTGCATGTCGTTCTTGAGCTGTCGGGAGCTTACGACGAGGCCTCTTGTTGGCTCTACACCTCTCGCCCTTCCCCTGCATTTTCCGCGTGTGGCTCTCGGTCGACCCTGTAAACGTGGGGTCGGCTCTACAGAGAAGGCGAGCGCGCTGAGCACGCGGCTCCCTTTGCTGGCGTTTGGCCCTTTGGCATTCTTTCGCAGTTGGCGACGCGCCAGGTCTTCGGCCTCGGTGCGCATAGCAATGGCCTCTGCCTCTGCCTCGAGCCTGAACTGCTCAGTTTCATATCGTTCCAGTTCAGCTGGAGAAACGAACTGCAGTATGCGTTGCAGGTCCACATCCTCAAGCTGTGTAAGGGCAATACCGTCCCGTGCACTCCCCGGTCCGCCCGTATATGTGACCTCTACGGTGTATAGCTCCCGCTTGAAGCGGTCCTCGGTCTGTCGGCGATGGAGTATTCGCGTTCGTGCATTCGACATAGGGCAGACGTTAGGTAGTCGTGCGGTGACAGTGGCAGGCTCCTTGCGAACGCGCCATAACTGGTCGTACACCTCGGCGCCAGGCGTGTATGCTTCCCACTCCCACTGCGCATATCTTAGTAGTGTTTGGTTGTGGCGATTGTCTCACGATTGTCTCGCGATTTGGCGGTAGCATACTATTCGCGTCTTGCCTCTGCCTCGTCCTCTGCCACCTCTAGCGCTGCGACCGTCTCTGCGCCCCCTGCCCGACATGCCTATTCTGTAGATGGGTCTGAAGCGATGCACCGAAGGCCCGATTCCCCGCAAAGGCAGTAATTGAAGCCACAGGTGTCCGCGTCCGTCATGATGAGAGTTGGGCGGTTGGCATGTGGCGCGATTGAGCGGATCCGTGCTCAGGTGGTTCCTGGATTCTCCCGGGCTTATGTCAGCCACCAAGCTATACCGATTTCGGGTTTCGTACCATCTGGGAACCACACGCGCAGCTCTGATCGTTGGGCTCACACAGCGGAAACTCTACTGAACCGTTCAAATAGCTCGAATCAGTTTACCTAGAATGCTGAGCGATGATTTTGGCATCAGGCACATCGGCCGTAACTCAAGACCTCGGGAGTGAAGCTTACCTAGGTAGGTACCTACATAGGTAGGTAGCGTTCACTGGAGACGGAACCATCGAATAATCTTACTGCAAATGAACTAGCGTCACTTTAGCGTACATCCGTCAGCAACCCACAGCAAGCACTAAGTGTCAGGGCCTCAGGAAATATAAGCAGTGAAAATGTCCAGTAGGTAATCAATCATAGCGCCCAACATGTCTCATTCCACACTTGGATGTCAGATCGCCCCACGATATCATCACGAATACGATTCCAGCTCATCTAGCGAGTCCGAGCTGGGAATACAAGCTTCCGCCGCCGCCAGCTCTACTCCTCTGGAGCAGCAGACCACGGGTGTCAAGACTGAGACGGTGCATGGCACCTCCGCCGCTCCCAATAGGCTAACAACGCTGCAGCGTGGCCGCACAAAGAGTAGCCGCAGGATCGTGCAAGAACAGGCGCCTGCCGGGTTCTTTCACTCGTCCATGGCCGGTGTCAGGCTACACGTGATCAGGCTCTGGCTTCGTACAAATCTCATTCTCGCCATTGCCATCATGGCCTTTCTTTGCCTTTTCTGGGGTGCACTGTTTCGTCAAAATGCAAACGTGGGGGGTCTGAACATCTCCGTTGTAGACTTCGATGGCCAGCCACCGTTTACCGGGGTCGCACCCTTCGTGGGTCCGTTTGTCACTCGCACTGTTCGCAGCATTATGGAGGAAGATGGCGTGGTGCCTGGCTACACCTTTGCGTCTCCCGAAGACTTCAACAACGACTCGCTGAACGTACGCAACAAAGTTTACGACTTCCATGCCTGGGCGGCCGTCATCATCAATTCCAACGCCACAGCAATGCTCGATGCCGCAGTGAAACTGGGGAACGCGAGCTACGATCCCTTGGGTGCCTGCCAGATCATCTATAATTCGGCGCGCGATCAAATTACCACCTCGACTTACATTGTACCCAGTATTAACACCCTCCAGAAGCGCGTAGTCACCGAATTTGGCCGCGCGTGGATCGCACATCTTCTCCAGAACAACGTTTCAGTTACGGACATGCGCCTAGACATCGCACCTCAAGCTCTCTCTCCCGGCATTGAGTTCACCGTCAACGACTTGCGCCCCTTTGGACCGCCTATCGCTACACCCGCGGTTAGCATTGGCCTTATATACCTGAGTGAGCAATGTTCCTGTACGAACCGCATGTGACATATACTAATATCTTACACCGCTATTTAGTCATCATCTCCTTCTTTAGCTTTACGTTCTTCCTACCTATCCATCTGAAGTACCTCTCGCCCAAAGGTCATCCACCGCTGCACTTCTATCAGCTTATCGTGTGGCGCTACATCGCGACGGTCGCATCTTACTTCTTTCTCTCTCTCGTCTACTCCTTTGTCAGCCTCGCCTACCTTATGCCCATGGACCGTCCTACTGCCTCCCACAATCAGCCTGCCGGTAACCCTAACGCGTATGGCAGAGGTACCTTCTTGGTATACTGGATGGGCAATTGGATTGGAATGATTGCTTTTGGCCTTGCGAGCGAGAATATGGCCATGCTGCTGGGCTCCCCTTGGACGGCGTTGTGGCTCATTTTCTGGGTCATCAGCAATGTCGCCACTGGGTTTTATGCCCTCGAGCTTGCACCGAGCTTTTATCGCTGGGGCTATGGTTGGCCGATGCACAATATCGTCGAGCTCACACGGTCAATCCTGTTCGATCTGCATCCACGAGTTGGCTTGAACTTTGGAATCTTATTTGCCTGGGCTGTGGTAGACTCAATCTTCTTCCCGCTTTGCTGTTATTATATGAAGTGGAACACTGCGCGGGTTCGCAAAAATGCAGCCAAGGCCGAGGCGGATTGGCATGCCAAGATGGACAAAGAGAGAGAAGACCCCGGCCTATTAGCAAGGGTCACTACGCTCAAGGATAAATAGGAAGGATAGTGCAAGAACGTCGCAAGTCATGATCTTCCCATAGATCGCACGGAACATGTTCCCTTGTACCCCCCCAATCCTAGTCATCCTGAACACATCGCGGCAACGCACGAAAGGTAGGCCGAGGAACGCTCGATGCAAGCTACCTCTAGACTTTTGCCTTCCAGTCCCAGCCTACCAGCGACACCCTAGTAGCAAGTAAAAGACACCCTCCTACAAAGAAAGACAGACCCGCCCAAACATTCGCATACGTGTAGTTGCCATTGTGGCTCTGGATGATCGCTCCAGCTAGTGGCGGACCTGTAAAACTCGATATACTCACCACGGTGAAGGCCATGCCCATCCTCACCCCAGACTTCTTCAGATCTCTCTCCTGACTCATACTTCCGATTACCGCAGGCCAAAGCGCCTGGATAACGGCGCTCCCGCTTCCATATATGACAGCAAATATGTACAGGGTGACGATGGAGTTAATTCTAATCCATACGAACATCATGATACCACAGACAAACGCGAACGGTATAAGAACATTAAGCCCACCAACCTTGTCGGCATAGTAGGTCGGCAGTAGGCGAAAGATAAACCCCATGCATACTTGCACGAGAAGCAGATTGATACTTTGCTGGTAACTGGCACCAAGAACATTTCGCGCATAACTTCCAATGTAGAAGAAAGCGAAATACAACCCCCAGAAACTGAAAAAGGCACCAGCACAGTACAGAGCATATGGCAGTTCCGTGAAGCTCGCCCAGTCGACCAATGGACCGCTTTTCCTGGGAGGGAGCCGGGTACGGTACAAGCCGATGGTGATGGCATTCATGAGCAACATGATAAAGCCGATGATGCGTATCGTCCATGGAAAGCCTAAGCTGGGGAGACATTGCTGCACAATAACCGGGAATATGACGCCCCCAGTGCAGGACCCCAGCGCTGTGAAGCCCAGCGCAAAAGCACGACGCTTGACAAAGTAAGTGGAGACAAGGGCCATGGACGGACAGAATTGCAACCCATTTGCAATTCCCAGACATACGCCCTGAGAGAGAAAGACATGCCAAACACTTTTGCTCTCCGCCAAGGTAAAGATACCGAGTAGCTGAAAGCACGCACCAGCGATGTAGACCGGGCGAAAAAGTCCAGCGTCCGTAGCACGGCCTGTAAAAGTGCCAAGGAAGAAGAGAAGGAATACCTGAAGCGATCCAATCCAGGAAATGGTCGAAGAAGCTATGCCGAGTGTGTTTTCGTAGTAGGTCTGATACACGCCGAATGACGTGAAGAAGCCAAAGGTGGTCAGGATAGTTAGGTGCGTGCATAGGACTTGGGTCCAAGCTGTGAGGCCACCATCGGGAGCGGGGCCTGGGTCGAATGAAGCTGCCGATCGACGCGAAAGTACGCGGGCGAGAGCAGGCTGGCTTGGCTTGTCGTGTGTGTGCCTTGCATCTTGATGGCGAGCTTCAGCATTCAGGGTGGCTTCTTGTATCTCAATGTCGCGCGCGCCAGGCCATGTCTGAAGGTTGCGACCCATGACAGTGTTCAAGTCTGCAACCTCCTTCGCGTCGACGCGTTGACTGGCCATTTGTGCAGGGTAATCGCGATAAAGACCAACTACGGGCGAAGAAAGACGTTTAATACCGTGGGGGATGCTAGTGAATAGAAATCTAGGACGTGCAGAACGGGTTGGTTTTCTTAAGCCTGTTAAGATTTAGCGTCTCCGGGAATAAGACAGTCGCAAAGTATTACCTAATGCACGTAAGCGCGTAGATAAGATACGTAAGATAAATCTATCTAATATATAGTAGTAAAGTATAGTTCTTAGATATTTATTAAAAGAAAAAAAGCTTTTAAATAAATGTAAAAGTAAACTTTTTTTAATAGATTTATTATAAACGTATATAAATTATAGCTAAGATTAATACTAGAAAATATAAAATATACTAAAATATAAATAAGCTAATATTACTATAAAATCTTTATTATAGATTTTTAGATTTATTAACTTACTAGAGTATAAATTTTACTTTAGTAAATAAGTAAAATTATACTATAGCTCTATATATAGTACTATAATTTTCTACTTCTAGTTTAAGATACTAATCTTTAAGTAGAAGTTTTATAGTCTACTTATAAGCTAGCTAGTATAAGCTTTTATTAGCTATATACTTTATACTATATATTATATACTTATTATATTACTTCTATCTTAACTTTTTTACTTCTATTTAGTATTATAAATATATAATAGTCTTAGACTTTGCCTAAGCCTAGACTAGAATAGAGAAGATATAGATAAGATTTAGACTTACTATATAAACCTCTAGATTCTATATATAGCTTTCTAATCTCTAAGCCTTATAATATTCTATTTACACTTAGTATATTCTAACTCTAAGGCTAGTCTATAATAAAATATTATATCTTATAGTATATATAGTAAGTTAATATAATATATTATATTAAATTACTACTATAAGTTAAGCTATATAAGATTTTAATATCTATTAGCTTTACGTATAGTAGTAATCTAATATAAGTATTATATAAATTTACTATATTAGTTTATAAAATACTAATATACTATTATTATATTATTTTTAATAGCTAATTATATTTTATAAACTTAACTAATTAGCTTTTATACTTTTATTCTAAGTTATTTAGATATAAAACTTTACTTTATAAAGAATAAGTAATATACTTAAGTACTATTTATTTTTAGAGCTAGTTTATTTAGTAAGTAAGTTATTATATATTTCTTAGTAGATTCTAACTTCTATAGCTACTATTCTACTATCTAGATAAACTAATACTTTTTATAGTATCTAATAAGCGTATATTCTAGTACTTTAACTTTTTATTTAGTTTACTCTATATTACTAGTTCTACTTACTAAAAATAGTCTACTAATAATATTCTATCTAACTATTTATATTTAATTAAGTAATAAGAACTTCTTATATATTTAAAGTTTAAATATAGATAAAAACTATTTTAGTCTCTAAGCTTTTAATTATTTACTTTACTTTATAAAATTAAATATATTACTACTATTCTAAAAGAAACTTTAGTAGAAACTAGCTAATAGATAGTTTAATTAGTCTTTTACCTTTATACCTAAATCTAATAATTAATTTATATATTAGAACTACTATAAACTTTTACTAAAGTTTTCTCTAGCTTTACTCTATTTAAGTATAGTTTACTATCTTTTAGATTCTAATAGCTATACTCTTACTTAAATTCTTCTAAAGATATTAGAATTAGTTAATAGTATATCTTTATAGATTTCTAACTTTATTTACTTTTATTACGTACTTAGGCTTAATATCTAAATACTTATATAGATATTAGACTTCTTAGTTTATATTTTAAAATAGGCTACTTATAGCTATTATACTAGTATTCTAGTAGATATATAGATTTTAGTCTAGACTAGTAGTATATTATCTTCTCTATAAGGCCTCTCTAAAGAAAAGTATATAATAGAAACTTTTATTCTACTATCTAAACTAATACTAGTTTATTTATAAAAGAGTATACTAGATAAATATCTAAATAAGTAACTATAAGTAAGTCTAGCTATAAGCGCTTTTCTTTTAATAATTTTATATACTATTTATTTTTCTTTCTAAAGTACTTTTTATTTTTTAATTACTTTACTTATATACTATTAGTATAAAGATTATTTTAAGATAATCTAAGAGTTAGTTCTTAGAGAGTAAGTAAGTAAAGTAGAATAAGTTAGTATACTAGTATAATTAGTAGATTAATATAATAGTATAAGAGTATAATAGTATATTTAGTAGAATAATATAATATTATAAAGAGTTAAGAAAGAAGTATAATTTTTAGATTAAATACTAGAGTCTTATATAAAGTTAAATATACTAAGCTATAAGAGTTTAGTGTCTAAGCTATATACTTAATAAGTATTACTTTACTTAGTAGTACTTAGTTATACTAAGAGTACTAAGCACTAAGTAGTCTTATAGTCTAATTAGTATTACTTAGTTATACTAAGAGCATTAAGTACTAAGTAAGTTACGTAACTACTTATAGCTATTAGATTATTATTTTAGATACACTAATATTTATAAAACTTTAGTTTCTAAGTTTCTTCTTTAAATTATAATACTATTCTCTTTTCTTTTAGTAAGTTATTCTTAAGTTATATAATAGTAGTAAAGCTTAGCTTATAACTAAAATAGCTTTACGTTATAAGTAGTATTAGCTACTTTACTTTCTATCTTACTATACCTAAGTAGAAACCTCTTACTAGTACTAACTATTATTACTATCTTTATAACTTTATTAATTCTTTTAGAAAAGCTATAGTTTAGAAATACTCTACTTATATATATAATAAGCGTATATATAAAGTTTATATTTATTTAGAAAAGTATAGTAAGTATCTATAGCGTAGCTAGTAGTGTAATATCTATATTATAGAAGTAGAATTTAAACGCTTAGTAGTAGAAAAGAAAAAGTAATATACTTATATTAAAAAAAGTTATAATATATAAGATATAGTAATAAAAGTGTATAAAAAAGTTTTAGAAAAGTTATATATATAGCGCTTTTATAAAGAGTAGCTAAGACTATAGATAGATTTATTAGATTATTACGCTAAAGATATAATAGTAGTTAAGTTTTATAAAATTAAGAAATTAGAATATAAAGAGGCTAGATAGATAATAGAGTTCTTAGAGCTATCTAAAGGCTTATTATTAAACTTATTATCTAGTATCTAGAGCGCCTTTAAAGAGTTACTACTTAATTACTAAAAGTTTTTTAATATTAGTAGTATTTTATAAAGTATTAATAGTAGTTTATAAAGTTTATATCTAGTTTCTATATATTATTACTATTATTATATTCTAACTACTTAACTAAGTATTCTTTTCTATTAGTATCTAAGAATTTATTTAACTTTAAAAATATTATCTTCTTCTATTTTAAAATAAAAGGTTTTCTAAAGTAGTATTTTAGAATCTACTAGTTCTAATATATTAATATAGAATTATAAGTAGATTTTTATATCTAGTAGAAAGTTAAGTATAAATATAACTAGCCTCTTCTAGTTAAGAATTAAAAATAGTCTAATCTTAATATTATTAAACTCTTTATTAGATTACTTAGTATAGAAATTCTTTATAAGTAAATAAACTTTATCTCTCTTCTTTAGCTAAAGTACTATTTTTTATTTCTTATTAATATATAAAATACTCTAGTATTATACTTTTTTAAGTATTACTTTAAGTAACTTATATACTATCTTTAGCTTATTAGTAGTAGTAATAGCTACTTCTATTTTTTAACTAGAAAAAGTATATATAAAAAGATTTAGATATCTTTTATAGTTTGCGTAGAATAGAGTCTATTCTATAGACTTAGAAAGCTTATTATTATATACTATCTATACTATAGATAATAATAATACTTAGTTATTCTATTATTTATTAGCGTAGATACGTAGATATACTTTTATTATATAATTTATTTACTTAGTCTATCTATCTATCTATAGATAATAAGCTATTAGTAGCTTTCTCTTAGTTTTAATAGTAGCTAATAAAGTAGTCTAGAAGTTTAAAGTAAAAAGCTTATCTTTATTACTAATAATTAACTTTAAAATACTATAGTATTAGATAACTTAATTATTAATAATATATATAAGTTATACTACTATAAAGTTTCTATAAAAAGTAATATACTTAGCTTACTTTATAAAATAATCTACTACTATAAGAATAGTGTTATAGAATACTTATATTATAAAGTCTCTTAAGACTAGTAAGCCTATAATAAAGTTTATAAAGATATCTAACTAAGGCTAGTTAAATAGTTCTATTACTTATATTTCTCTATAGAGTGCGTAGATACTATACTTATTCTTCTAATAGTCTACGTACTTAGTAATAAAGGCTATAATCTTATTCTTTATATATAAAAACTTATAGTTATATTAGATAAGTTTTATAGTTTTAGTAATACTAAAGTAACTATATATAGAATTATTATAGTATTACTTAATAATTATATCTTATAATTTCTCTAGTATCTTACTAGTAACTTATAGTATTAAGTTTAGCGTTTTAGCTAGTTCTAATAACCTATTATTATTAATCTTAAGTATTATAGTATCTATAATAGATTTAGTTCTAGTAATATTATATCTATAGCTAAGAGCGTCTACTCTACTATTATTCTTTCTAGATATATATATAACCTTAAACTTATATTAGCTTAGTTTCTCTAACTATTAAACTTATTAGTAGTTAAGCTTCTTAGTAGTTATAAAGTTAACTAAGTTCTTATAATCTATAAATATTATAAGTTCTAAGTAGCTTTTAGTATATACTCTCTAATATTCTAAGTAGATAATAATAGCTAAAAGCTTCTTATTATAAATATTATATTATTCTTTAAGTTCTAAGAACTTATATAAGTAATAGATAATAAGATACTATTTACTTTTATATAGCTAGCTAGCGTAGTCTCTAAGTATAAAGTCTAACGCGTTAGTTTTAAAACGTAATAGTTATTCTAATTAGAATATATAGAAGTATAGTAGTATAATACTTATATTCTTAAGCGTCTAGAATATATTTTCTACTTTCTTACTTTATATAAAAGATATATTCTTTTATATTAGCTTAGTTTAAGAAATAGTAATCTTAGAGTAGTTTTTAATAAACTATTAGTTAAAGTTTAGAAATTCTAGAAAAGATTATATCTTCTTAACTATAGTTAGTAGAAGCTATTTTTTAATAAGCTTAATCTTTTCTTTACTTATCTATACTTTATTAATATCTATAATATAGCCTAAGAAGAATACTTCTATTATATAGAATATATACTTCTTTAGCTTAACTTATAAGTTATACTAGTCTAGGCACCTTAGTACTATATAGATATATTTAATATAGTCTTTTTTATTCTTAAAGTAGATAAAAATATTATCTAGGTATATAATAATAAAGATATCTAGGTATATTCTTAATATATTATTAATAAGTATCTAAAATATTACTAGAGTATTTATAAGCCTAAATAGTATAATAGTATATTTATAGTATTTATATTAACGTAAAGTACTACTAAGCCGGCTATACTACTAAGCCGGCTACTTTTTCTTAGTATCGCGAACACTACGTACAAAATATAAAATTACTCTATATTCTCTATAGATTCTTTGTATAACGTAGCTATATTAGATTTAGAATTTTCTTCTATATCTTTCTAACACGTATAAGTATTATATCTAGCTCTTCTATAATTACTACAGCGTTATTAAGCTAGCTAGGTTCTTTCTTAACTACCTCTACTACTACTCTTCTTAGATCTTATATAAGTAGTAGAAGCACTTTTAGCTACCTATAATACTTCTACTATAAGAATATAGCCTCTATAAACCTTAGAGGTTTACTTAGAGCTATCTTCTTACTTTAACTTCGAATATCTCTATTTCTAAAGCTACTAGACTTTACTAAAGCTACTAGACTCTACTAAAGCTACTAGACTCTACTAAAGCTACTAGACTCTTTAAAAGAGATATTCACTACTATAAGCTAGTACTATCTAGTACTAGCTTCTATTAGCTTTCTCTCTCTCTTTCTATATAGATCTAGCTAGACTCTTTCTCTCTTAGATTCTACGTCTACTATTCTTAACTCTAAATATAAGCTATCTTCTAACTAGCCTACCTCTCTATACGTAAAGTCTACCTTATATAATAGTAGACCTTATAAGCATTTTTACTTACTATAGGCTTCTAGCCTTAATAAAAACAAGTACCTCTTACTTATTCTTAGTTATTACGTAGAATTATAGCTTTAGTTGCTAGTTCTTTACTAAGTCTAGCGCTTTTAGATAGTAGAAGAGCGCGCTAAAATTTTAGCGCTCTAATTACTACTAGCGTAGGTTAGATTTAGACTCTATCTTAGTACGCTAGTAGGTAGAAAAGAATAGCTCTCTTACTATAGAATAGCCTTTACTATCTAATAGCCTAGAGCTATAGCCTTTACTCTACTTACCTATCTATCTATAAAGATTATTCTAAGATAACCTAAGAGTTAGTTCTTAGAGAGTAAGTAAGTAAGGTAGAATAGGTTAGTGTACTAGTATAATTAGAAGATTAATATAATAGTATAAGAGGTAATAGTATATTTAGTAGAATAATATAATATTATAAGAAGTTAAGAAAGAAGTATAATTCTTAGATTAAATACTAGAGTCTTATATAAAGTTAAATACACTAAACTATAAGAGCTTAGTGCCTAAGCTATATACTTAAGGTAACTCTATAGTCTTATAAGTCTTAGCGAGTCTTAGTAAGTTCTAGAAGTTAGAACGTAGTAAGGCTAAGTAGAATTTCTAAGAATTTCTATTATAGCTAATAGCGCTAATATATATAATATGCGTAGAACTATAGAGTAGGTTACGTGTTTCTTAGCGCTTCTTTTATTCTTATAGATTAGATATTATTATACCTAATATAGCTATTAGTCTTCTATAAAACCTAGTGCTTATCTACTTCTCTCTCTATAACTATAACACTACCTTTATACGCCTACGCGCGCGCGCTCTATTTCTAGCTATAAACTTTTAAGTTTAGTAGGCTAGTAAATTTTAGAAATTTTACCTATTACGTAGATAGGCACTTACCCGCTACTACCTTAGACTACTCTACCTTTATAGTTTAAGAACCTATATAATTAAAACTTATCTCTCTCTACTTACGCACTTAGATAGAACTCTTAACTAACTTTAACTCTATTCTAAGTTATCTCTTATAAAGTTACTACTAAATTTTCTATCTTTCTTAAAAGGTACTATATATAATAGCTAATACTAGTAATAAAGATAAGTTCTAGCGTAGCTATAGCGTTTCTACGTAGTGCTAGGTATTCTTTAATAGCTCTCTTTCTAAAGGCTATACCTATACTAGAATCTACTCTTAGTTCTATAGCTAGTCGCGCGAAGCCTCTATAGTTTCTTACTTAGCTCTTTCTACTTCTAACTCTAGAGACTTCGTAGATACTAAGCAGCCTCTAATTATTACTATATTACTAAGTACTACTAAGCCTATTACTAAGGTCGCTAAGAAGTCTTAGCCTATTAT
>Ga0265797_10004816_pt1 | contig 20241 bp, 24 predicted proteins | sample P2T30metagenome_FD_192433 | JGI IMG/M metagenome (GOLD analysis project Ga0265797, IMG submission 192433) | Plant litter microbial communities from East Loma Ridge, Irvine, California - P2 T30 | ecosystem: Environmental > Terrestrial > Plant litter > Unclassified | place: USA: California...
TTCAGATGAGTCCTTAGTGTGAACCGGTGAAATGGGTGCTCCGAGAACTTCGGCGTCACCAGTGCTGGATGCCGCGGCCTCGGGCGTATCAGTGGTCTTCGTGTTGTCGACTGTGTCGTCGGCCACAACTGCTGTAGTACCAGCAGCGGCTGTACCGGCAGTCGCACTTTCGGCCTCCTCTTTGGAGATGTTACGGCTCTTTCTCTTGGAAGCAAGTCGCGACAGGAAAGACTTTCTCTCTGGCTTGCCCTCGCTCTCCAACTCAACAGACTTGCGCTTGTCCTCTTTCTCCGCCTTCTCAGCAGCCTTGCGCTCTTCCTTCTCCTTCTTGGCAGCGGCCTTTTCTTCCTCTGTGGTGCGGATTAGTTGGCTGCGAACAAGGCTGTACACATGCGGCAGTAATGACTTACGCTTAATCTGCTTCTGCTCGTCCTTCTCCTCTTTGTGCTTCTGCTTCTCGTTACGCTTCTGGCGCTCCTGCTCCTCCTTGTCCAGCCTGATCTCTTCGTCTCTCGCGCGCTTCTTCTCGGCCGTGTCGTTGATAGCATCCAAGGTCGGCTGAAGTCTGCTCTGAGCGATGGCTTCGATGGCAGCCTGGTCCATGAACTTGCCACCACCAATGTGAGTCTTGCCGTTGTTCTGCCCGCGCAACTCGGCTTCTTTCTGGGCCTTCTCGCGGGCTTTGGCGGCCCACTCGTCCATCTTGGCTTGCGACACCTTGCCAGTGCTCTGGAAGACTCGCTCGTCCATGTTGTTCATAGACTTGTGCACGTTGCGCTCAGCAGCAGCGAGGAGAGCTTTGCGGTCAGCTTCCTTCTTCTTAGTCTCGACATCAGCCATAGACGAGTTCAGCTGGTTCATCTGGCGGCGCACGCGACGGGCACGCTCATCATCGGAAGAGGAATCATCGTCATCGTTCTGAGCTTGCGAGCTGCCTGGACGTTGGCGAGGACGGCCACGCATGGACAGGCGGTTACGGTGAGGTTCAGCATCGTAGCCGTAGTGTTCTCGGAACTTTGTCGTCTCAAGGTCCTTGTCCATCTTGGCAAGGCGTTCGTTGGCCAGCTTCTTCGCGGTATCTTGAAGAGTGATGTAACGCAGCGCCTCTTGCTTCAGATCTGGTTGAGACATCGAGGAAGGAGCACGGTTGTGAGCTGCCGACGCGCCAGCTGCACCAGCTGCGCCAGCAGGATCAGATGACAAGACAGCACGGTTCTGATAGTCGTACATCTGCTTGGCCATGGACACGGCAGAGGCGCGCAGAGCAGCCTTCTGTCTCTGTTCCTCGAGCTCGATCTCAACCGGTGGGCGCTCAGTCCACATCTCAGGTGCAACGTTCTTACCGATGTTCTGAATGCGGGCTGCTTGCAAAGCCGGATCACTGAATTGTGGGCTTGCTGCCTGAGCAGGCTGAGGTGATTTTGCAGAGCCACGGTGGGAGACGGTAGCCGCATTCAGAGCGTTACGCGCTGAGTTGGCCTGGTCGGGGTACAATGCTGGTGCCGGAGAGGGAGTAGACCCTGCCCGTGATTGGGTATCCCTTTGCGACTTGGTGGCAGCAAGAAGAGCGTTGCTCTTGCCTTGCGCAGTGTATCCGCGATCAAGCTGAGGGCTCAGGTTCTTGTTGCCCATGGCAAGCGCGGCAGCAGAGTTGCCATCCTTGCTTGCAGTCGGCTGCCACAAGTTGAGATCGGCGCCCTTCTTGTGGGCCAGTAGAGCTGCCTTTGAGCCGGCGGCACTGTTTCCGTCGGGTCTGACAATCTCTCTTCCTTTGTAGTCCTTGGCCAGTACAGCTGCTGCGCCGGCAGAGCTGGTGGAGATGCCCACGGTTGGGAAGCTGGGCAGGTCCTGTGGTTTGGCGTACTTTAGCGAGGCAGCAGCACCTGCGCAGCGGAGTCAGTAGGATCGCAACGTGAACAGGAGGGTCTCTAACATACTCTTGGACGAGAGCTTGCCGTCGCTGTCAAGTACATCCTCCCTAGGAGTAGGAGCACGCTCGCTCCTGGCAGCCGGGTTGGTGACATAGAGGGCGGCGGTGGAGGCCTGTTCGGACAATTTGTTGTGCTTGTCGTGGGCAGAAGGATCCGGACAGTGCATGTCGGCTGCGCCGGAGGCCTTGTCAATGGCCATTGTTGCGATGGGCAGCCAGGCGGGTGTGGATGGGGTACTTTGGGGTGTTTCGCAGTGTGTTGCGGGATTAATTAAGAGTAATTACCACAATGACGAGAGCATGCGAGGAAGAGACGAGACAAGAGAGAGTACTGTGGGCCACGGGCGGCGCAAGTAGTGCTCGAGCATGGACTGGTGTGGTGTGTGAGGCGAGAGTTTACTAGCTCAATACCGCCTGGAGCCTGGAGAGGAGATGAGATGATGTCGTTGTTGCCCTACGTCATCCGTCCCGTCAATTCCATTTGATTTTCCTGAGAAGCCGCTCGCTGTCGAGGAAACGAAACAAAGCAGGAAATGGCCAAACTCAATTGTTCTGTATACCGTTAGGAAGAAAAGTCACACAATTGTCATTACATTGAGTTGATTGACAGAAAGTCATTCACACATGCAAATCTCACTCCTCCCATGTCCGCAATAAATGATCTGCAGCGCGGCTATAGAGTCCAGTCCAGATCGACGACAAGGTTGGCACAGTCCCGACACGTTTCCTTGTTTGCTGTCCCGTACCTATCGAAGTCACAGTGATATCTATAGAATCTAGTATAAGCATCAAGTCAGGAATACAAGCCTTTCTGGCTCACATGAACAGTCAATACTCTTGATCACGTCCCCAACACACAGCTATACCCACAGCCCAGAGAAAGCATACCAGCTACCACCTCAAGACAACACCACCACAACAACAGCAAGTACAACAACAATGGCCTCCCCCTCACCCTCCCACCCACCAGACAGCATCTCCAACTTCCGCGACATATCAACCTTCATAAACAACCCCCCACCCAACCCCCCAACCCTCAAACCCTCCCTCTTCTACCGCTCCGCCCTCCCAGCAACCGCCTCCCCAACAGCCATCGCAAATCTCACAACAACCCATCATATAAAAACAATCCTCGACCTCCGCACCGACACCGAAATCCTCGAAGAAGCAGAAAAGGACAAGCAAAAAGGAAGAAATGAGAAATCCTCCTCCGCACCACCACCACCATCCACCACTACCGCCACGCCACCACCACCACCACCACCACCACCACCACCAACAACAACAACAACACACCTCTCCCTCAACGGCCCCGCCTACACCAAAGCCCTCCTCTCCCGCCTCTCCTACCCGCAATACTTCAAACTCGCCGCTCTCTACACCCTCCGCTACCGCACCCAAGCCATCTCCGTCCTCGGCGAGAATGTAATGTCCCCCCGCGGCCTGTCAGGCCTCGCGCTCGACACCCTCACTTACTCCACGTCCGAAATCGCCACGCTGTTCACCCTGCTTTCCAAACCAGAATCTTACCCCGTGCTGGTGCACTGCACGCTTGGCAAAGATCGAACAGGGTTGGTGGTGCTGCTCGTGGCGCTTTTGTGCGGGGCGGGAGAGGAGGGTGTTGTGAGGGATTATGAGCGGAGTGGGGTTGAGTTGGAAGGGGAGAGGGAAGAGAGGGAGAGGGAGGTTGGGAAGATTGGGCTGGCGAAGGGGTTTGCTGGGGTTGAGGAGGGGTGGGTTGGGGTTGTTTGTGGGTGGTTGGAGAGGGAGTGGGGTGGGGTGGAGGGGTATTTGAGGAGGGGGTGTGGTGTTGGTGAGGAGGTGATTGAGGGGGTGAGGAGGATTTTGGTGGCGAGGTGGGAGTAGGGGTTTGGGTTGTGGTTGAGGGGTTACTTGTGCAGAGATGCGTGGCGTTCATCATGTTGTTTCTTGTATGAGAGCATACAGCAAGGGCGGCTCCAGACTTATATACATGTATGCATTGACTGTACATATGTGCCATTGTTTCTCGGCATTTGTATGGCAACCGATCTCACATGCTTCCAACTATATGCACGTCCATTCATAGTATCTCAAGAGAAGACATATCAAACACAACATAAAGTAGATCGTTCTTTTTGCATTGCTTCCTGCCTATCTCAAAAGGTGGTCGCCATTTCGCTTTCGCAACCAAAGCTAGGTGATATAAAAGGTACAGCAAAACAAACAAAGATACAGCGCCCGATTTTTTTCGTAATCCCAGCGCCGTCTTCAAATACATGAAAATGCCCAGATGGGCGGAGGAGCCGAACCCTTTTCGATCCTCTTCCGCCAGTAAAAAAGAGACTTGTAGCACACATTCTTCTTGTCATCCTCCTCCTTCTTCTGCTCCTTCTTTTACACGTTTACACGTTCACTCGTAAGAGCAGACTCCTCAGATCTCGTCAATCGCATACGTTTATGCGACGGTCTCGGTCTTCTGCTTCTTGGCACGGGGCACATCAGCCTCGTCGTCGGCCTTGCGCTCGAGTGCCTTCTTCTCGTCCTCCTGGGCGAGCTCGCGCTCAGCCTTGGCGAACTTCTCCTTCTCCTCCTCAGTAAGCTGGAGGAGAGGCTTCTCCTGGGTAGCGTTGAGGTTGTAGTGGTAAGTGCGGATAATGCTGTCGGCGTCATCGATGGCGAGAGGACGGACATCGGCCATGGCCTTGATCTTGAGGGTCACAGTCTTGATCTGGGCATCGGTCATGTCGAGGCCAAGCTGCTCAGCACGCGACTTGATGGCGTTCCAGCCGGTGAGACGCGAGGCGAAGTGGACGTAACGGCTCATGCCGAAGTCCTTCGGGTCGATGATCTCGTAGGTGGAAGGGTTGTTGAGGATGGCCTTGGCGTGGATACCGGCCTTGTGGGTGAAGGCGCAGAAACCGGTGATGTAGTTGTTGAAGGGAATGTTGATCTCGACGGCCTCGGCGACGATGTCCTCGATCTCCTTCAGCTTCTCGAGCTTGTACTTGGACTTGACGTAGTCGCGGTCGGCGACGATCATGCGGGCCATCAGGCCACCAAGAGGGGTGATACCGTTGCGCTCACCAATGCCAATAACAGAGGTGTCGATGTGGGTGGCACCGGCCTCGAGGGCGCAGTATGCGTTGGCAATAGCGCAGCCAGTGTCGTTGTGGAAGTGGGTCTCGATGTCGCAGCTGACGACACCGCGAAGAGTGCGGACGAGGTCGTAGACTTGTCTGGGAGTTGCGCAGCTGGTGTGATGTCAGTAAAAATCGTAAAAATTGTCAGAAAACCGGCTACAACTTACCCGACGGTGTCAGCAATACCGACTCTGTGCACACCGACCTTGTCTACGGCGCTGTAGATGGTGAGGAGATCGACAAGGTCACTGCGGAATGAATCCTCGGAGGAGAAGCGAATCTCCTTGCCTTGTGACTTGACGTACTCGATGACCTCAATGGCGGTGTTCTTGATGTATGTGATATCCTTGCCGTGGCTGTGCTCCATGAGGTGGCTGCTGGTGCCAATAACCACATCCACACCGTCCACACCAGTCGCGACGGCCAGCTTGGCGTCCTGCATGTTACATCTCACGTGAGTGAGGATCTTGGCCTTGAGACCGAGGTTGCAGATGGCCTCGCAGTCGAGGCGGGACTGCTCACTGGCAGCGGGAGAGGTGAGTTCGATGTAGTCCACGCCGAAGTCGTCCAGGGCCTTGGCGATGCGGATCTTGGTCTCGGTGTCGAAGAAGGCGTTGGCGAATTGCTCGCCCTCGCGGAGAGTGGACTCAATGATTTTAAACTTGCTACACGGAGAAGGAATCGAGTCAGCAAAGCGTTTCCTGGTATCATTCTGGACTGTATCGCTCGGGCTCTTACCTGACGTTTGAGAGGAAGTCTCCTACGGGAGCGTAGGGGTTGCTGCTTTGCACCTTCTTACTCTGGTCGGTCTTGAAAGCGCTGTGAAAAGAAGTCAGCGGTGTGTCCCTGTCCCGTCTCTTGCTCTGCGGACTCGCAGTGTCGCGGGCGCAGTCTTTCTTACCGGTAGCCTTCGTGGTCGCCATTGGTGGTACCGTTGCCGTTTTGGTGCACGCCATTGGCGCCGAGGGCCTGGGGCTCGTCGGGTTGAGGGCACATGGTCGCGTGTGTGTGTGTGTGTGTGTGTGTGTGTGTGTGTGTGAATGTGTCGCTGCGCTTGAGGAAAGATGTTCCAGGTGTAATGGAAGGTAGCGCTGTCGAGGAGGAGGAGGAAGAGTGTAAGAGACAATAGAAGAGGTAGTCAAGCGTGAAGATGACTGTTCAATGGATGAGTGGTTGAGGTGAGGTTGTGACTCGATGGGAGACAGACGGATTATTGGCAAGAGCGAAACGAAGTTGTCGCGGCCCGGGCTTCCCAAGAGACGTCACAGCAAGCTCCGAGCAATTTTCACAGAGACCCCGGCCCAGAAACAGCAGGGGTTCTTACTCTCCATTCTGTCTACATCATTGGCCTCTCCACAAACCAAAAACACACTAGTACAATCGCGGTGCAGCGACGTCGGAGGCAATATCTGCTTACCAGAAGGGTAGTAATAAGGCGAGCCGTCCGCTGCTGAGCGGTGTATGTCCGACGCACCGATGGCACACAAACTTTTAACCTGTTACTGCCCTCGCCCACATGGATCTGGAGCAAAGGAACAGAGCTCCTTGATCTGCAGCGATCTGATTGACAAGGAGAGAAAGAAAAAAAAAAGAAAACCAAGGGCGACCTCCACCAGCCCTAAGAACGATCGATACACAGAGGCTCATCATTTATCCGGCCGAGCCGCTCGCTCTTGGCCTGTCATGAAAATGGATACTACTGTAGGGTATGACAAAACGGCTAAGTTTTTTGCGCGTTGCTATGACTGCACTGTATACTACTTACTGTACACGGACGCGTCAAGTGGTTGTCTCCCATGCATGCTGCCATGCCTCGCGGTCTGGCTTCAACGTCCGTACCGCTTGCCCTACCGCTGAGATGCTGTCTAAGCTAGAATATCTCACTGGTTACATGTACGCTACTATCATCGACGTGCATAGTATCATATGCTCGTTCTTACCGTTGAGATACTATTTTAGTTGTTCGTTAGTCGCCATTATGTGCGCCGCTGTTGTTATGCGGAGATCAATGATACGCTCGTCTTACCGCTGAGATGCTACTGTAGTATGTACGGAGTTGGAAGCTAGACCGTGAGTCTGCTTAGATAGCTGTCGGAGTGCTCGTGCGTTCATGTTCGCTTGGTCTGGTTGGTCTGAACGGCTGTCAACGTCATACGAAGGACGACAACCTCCAATGCATCTCAAGGGAAATATGATTCTTTCAATCATTACAACGTTCAACGTAAGAGCATCAGGTAGTATGAGATCATCAGAATCCATGAATGGGAGCAGTCGTTTTTGTTCATTTAGCCTCGCTAGCTTTCATTTTGGAAAGAGCGTTGGACGAGATGTGTTCGGCTTCGTCAAGGCAAGTCTCTACGAGAGGCATCGTCAACCAAAGGTCCATAGTACTCGAACTGTGGTCTACCGAATGCTGTGCCTCAATTTTCCATGCAATGATGATTCTGATCATGTTCAATGCTGTCACCAAATCACCGATAGGCCATGTGCAGTTATCTGACCCCAACCCCAACCCTATTGATTCATGTCGTTGAGGCGACAACGCGTGCATGCTGGGATATTGAGCATTCACATCCAGGTTATTGGTATTTTATATATTTCTAGCCCATGATTGGATATCTTATTCTGGTGATGGGTCTACTGTCACCTTGTCTTCTCGATGCAAGAGCTCTAAAAAACGAATTGAGCTTGCAGATGTAATTTGACCATTTGTGTACGACCTTGAAGAACACCATTACGTAGCGCAACGGTGATAGACAGAGCACCAAAGCAAAGCAGTCACCCAAACACTTTGCATCACTCTCTGATCGTGTACCGTTCGCAAGTTCACTAAAGCGAATCGGCAAGCCCCTAAATCCTCCTCTCAATCCACCTACCACCTCCACTCTCATTCTTCCTCTCCCTCTCCTCTTCCACAGCCTTCTTCAACCCGTCTACACTCCCACCATTAGCCTCCCACCATTTGGGATCGATATTCTCAGCACTCAGATAAGGACTGCAGTCCGCTTTTTCCGGGCCGAGACGGTTCTCGCGCGTGAAGCCCAGGCCCAAGAACTCCCAGGGGTTTTTGCCGAAGCGCTGAATCTCAAAGTCTTCGTATCGCGGGACGCTGATCACTTTCATGTAGTGAAGGGAGGAGCCCGGGAAAACTGCGTTGACGCGGCCCGTTTCGTTGTTCTTGTACCAACTGCGGCAGGAACTTTTCCAGACGGTGTATTTGATCCATTCCTGAAGTCTTGCTGTCAGCGATGCGTCGGTCGGGCGAGCCAGGAGATTTTCTCGCGTTTATACCTGGACGTGCTCGTTGAACTGATCTGTGACATCTTGCCTTGGAGCCCAGCTGCGGAGGTTCTCGTTTTGCATCTTCTTGATCCATTGGATGGCGTATTCGGAAACTGTGTGCAGCGGACCCATGACACTGCCATCTGAGAGTGTGTTAGCCTTGGTTTGCCTCATGGCGATTAGGTTCCAGATGATTTTGGTGCCGACTCACTGCGAATTCGTTAGTCTACTGTCAATCACTTCCGGACCCTTAACATGCGCTTACCTTTCAACTGGCCAACTGGGACCGATGAACGTGATGAAGTTCGGCATGTCCGGGATGCAAAGTCCCAGATATGCCTCCGGACAAACCTTCCACTTGTCCGCCAAATCGACACCACCCTTACCGACGATGGGGAACCTGGGCCGGTAAGAGACGTCAAAGCCAGTCGCGCAAACGATAGTGTCCACCTTCCTCTCCACGCCATCCTCACCCACGACGCCATCCTCAGTACAGCTGACGACAGGGGTGAAATGCACGTCAACATTGTCCTCCTGGATAGCGAGCATGTACGGATCGCCCGGAGTGACCCGACGACATCCGACATCAAATTGAGGCGTGAACCCTTTGAGCAAACGCTCGTCTTTGATCCACTCGGCCATCCTGGCCCTGAACATCTCCTGCATCGCCTTCTGCCCCTCTGAACCCTCGTAAAATCCTCCCGCGAGCATGTTGATTGGGTCCTCGATCCCCTTGGCATGTGTGACGATCGCTTGAGGGTCATGCCTGAAAGCCTCGCGTTCTTCATCCGAGTACGTCTTGCCCTGTTCGACGCCGTCGACAAGAGTGACGAACCAGACTCCAGTACGCACGAAGATGTCCAGGTGCTTTGCGTGTTTTTGCATGTTAGGCACTGTCTGGATTGATGAGGCGCCCGATCCGATGATGGCAACGCGGTCGTTTGCCCACTCTGCCTCTTGATAGTCCTTGGGCCACCTTGCTGTGTGGACAACCTTGCCCTTGAACTTGTCTTTGAGGCCCTCAATGTCGGGCCACTTGAAGTTGTTCAGGATTCCTGTGCTATGGAGTAGCAAGTGGCAATGATCCTCGAACTCGCGCGGCTCCTGCCCAGGTCTGTTTTCGCGGAGTTTGACAAGCCACTCGCCCTTCTCTTCCTGCCAGTAGCAGCCGACGACCTCAGTGTGGAAGTGCATGAACTTTCGAAGGTCAAATGTCTCAACAACCTTCTCCAGATACGTGAAGATATCCGGAGACCCAGAGAAGAACTTCGGCCAGTCGGGGTTCAAAGCGAAATTGTAAGTGTAAGCATGCGAAGGGATGTCACAAGCCGCGCCAGGATATCTGTTCTCCAGCCATGTGCCCGCAATGTCTTCGTTCTTCTCGTAAACGACGTGCTCGACGTTCTCGCAGAGCTTCTGGATCTGGTATGCCATGAGGATGCCACTGACGCCAGCGCCGATGCTCAGAACTCTCAGGCGGCGGTTCTGTGGGTCCATCCATGTTGCGTCTTGTCGGATGTTGTAGCCTGATGATCCGGGCTTCGAGTAATCCATCGGCTCGCAAGATGAGAGTGAGTTCAAATCGGGCGCCATTGTGGCGTGGACGTTGAGGTACGCTGGCGAAAATGCTGATGTGAAGAAGTGGATGTGATCTCAGGCAGGTGTGAACTGAGGTGGATATGATTCGAGGCAGGTGAGCTGCGAAGCAGGTACACTGTGAAAATGTGGGAAGGAGCGAAGGGCAGAGCGTTGCGAAGTTGAGCTTTCTTGTAGATTTCAAATAGCTCCACGAGCTCATTTACCAATTTACCAACTTCCGAGGAATTGCATAAGCCGCCTCGCTGCCATGCCGGCTTCATCGAGTTCCTTGCCTATTCCCGTCACCTGCATACGTGAAGACTCCCCTGTGGAGAACTTCCACTGCAGCTTGATAGTGTACAGTGGGTATGAGTGATCAATTCGCTCGATCCATACTCGGCAAACATTCTGATGACGAGCACCATTCGAGCTGTACAATGGGGAAGCTCAAGTTGCCTCGGTTTGTTCATCGCAAACATCCCAGTAACCCCTCGTGGTCGGTTGTCACATATCCGTGCAACCAGTCTTCACGGCAAGCAAAGACTAAATACGCCAATCTTGTGATGCGCTGTATGGGTGGGGCTGCCGAAAGCGGGGTGGTGGTAAGGGTCGAAGGTTTGGTATCTACCGGTGATCGGTCGTACTTCCGAAAGGCAAACAAACTCAAACTGTTCTTCGACTCTGAGCTAAGCGAGGTTGGAAGTAGGTGTTCGTGATACCAATTGCTTCGGATGATGTTTGGTCCGTGACGCCGGTGGGTCATCAGGATTCACGGCACGGCCGCCACCCGTCGGCTGCAGCGCTGCCAAGTATACAGGCGCAGGAGTTCAATGATGATCCTCTCAAGTCCGCAAAGCCGGAGACTTTATGTTGTCTTTTATAGATCAACTTCAGAGAAGTGATTGGACTTGCCAGGAGTGAAGGAGATATATCAACTCGGAGCGACAGCATAGAGGCCACTGCTCATGACCGATCCTCTGCAGGTTGTCCTTGAAGCCTGTCCGTAAGGCTCACAATTTCGTTCAAGTCGTTGGCCCAGAGTATATTCGCTTCTGAAGCGTTCAACTGCTGCCAGGTCTTCATGGTATCGACATGATGCACCACGTGGCCCACACGCGACATCATCTCGGCGAGAGTCTTCGCACTCGACCCCATAGGATTGTCGCGAATGCAGATACCGAGGTCAGCAGCCAAAAGACAATCGAAGTCAGTCGCAGAGTCGCCGACATAGATGTTGTAGAGTCCTTCTCGAGAGGGGAAGTTCGAGAGTTTGTCGAAGCTGGTCCTTATGATGGCGTGGTTTGCGTCGGTCAAGCGGCCAGAACTTCCTCCAGGCTCATGTATACCGCTGATTTCGTTGGCTGCGATTGTTAAGTGATCAAACGTATGAAGAAGCGTGTCATCAGAACCGGATCTTGTTGCAGCCGCTTTGAGCGACGCGCGAATGAATGATTCACTCCAGTTTACGCTCAGAATGCTGATGCTGGAGAACAGTCTGGGAGAGCCACCATCCTGGGCCCTTATAAAGATGTCTCGCCAGCCCGGGCGCAACGTAAAAGCACCGTTCGCCAGTAGTTCTCTTGCTGCAGTTGATATGTCGTTGTGTGTTACTCCGGTGAAGAATCCAGAGCTTTCTACGCGTTCAGCGCTGTTCGATTCAACAGATGAGAGACTCTTCAGCCACGCAATTTCTTGCACGACCTCTTTACGCTCGTGAGCGTTCGGTCTGTAGGCTTGCTCGTGCTTCGAGTAGTCATCCATCCATGCTTTGCCAAAGCCTTCGAATAGTTTGGATCCATTTTGTTCTCGGTTCAGACGAGCATCTCTGATATCAGCCATCTTGCCGTGTGCGAACATGGTATCCTTCGCAGTGATGGTGCCATCCCAATCGAGAACGAGATTAATGGGCTTGGACGCCATGCTCATGTTGTTTCGTAGTTGCCGTGTCGCTCGGAACATGATACACCGCTGGAGTGTGGATGGCCTCCCCTTGCCGATTGCCTTTGAGATTCGAACCTGGAGATGTGTGACTTTGCAGATGAGATCGTATCAAATTGGATGATAAGGTCAATCTGCTAAAGACGTGCGACAAAATATCTTTCAAATGCAGAGAGCTCCCATCTTAGTCCAGATTCGCCACTACCACGCTTATGTACTCGTTACGTATCCCACGATCGTTGCCACCACCTTCGCAAAGATCGAGTCGTAAAATATAACAAGCGACCAAGTATGTCCAATATTCTGGCCTATTCTGAGACAATGCTGACCATGCAGCACCGCACAGACGCATCGTCAAACCCTCGCAGCGCATTCTAGCCCGTGTTTCTAGGTCCGCAATACGCCGTCCATCTCCGTGAGAAAGATCATGAACAACAGTGGCAAACAAGTATAACAAATTGAAATAATTGTTTTACGAGCGTGTTACTCTTAATGAAACAACAAACACTTCATACACAACCTACGACAAAATAGACGCTTCTTGTGTCCAATTAACCGATCTCCAATCGCTCTCGAAGGACGCCTCGATCGTCAAATCGACTGACAACGCCAGCGATTTGATTGGCTGGAAGTTCCGCTGCTCCCTCGGTCATCCATCATAGATTCGCGCTTCGTCGCCTTCAAGACCACACGACTTCGAACCTCCCTCCTCCACGATCCGCCCTCCACACACTCTCCACTCCACCCCCAAAACCACAGCAACATGGCGTTCCGTCTTGCCACCAGGCGCTTTGCGCCAGGCTTCGCGCCTCAGAAGATGTTCAGCCGCAGCATGGCCACCACAATTGAGCACAGCAAGGGCGAACCCATTTCCACGGCCGCCGAGGCCATGACCGCCTCTCGCCCTCCGGTCCACGAGTCGAAGACTACCACCGTCAAGGAGCCCTCATTGGACAAGGAGGCCTTGACCAAGACCTTCCACATCTACCGCTGGAACCCCGATGAGCCCACGACCAAGCCCAAGATGCAGTCCTACACCCTCGACCTGAACAAGACCGGACCCATGATGCTGGACGCGCTTATCAGGATCAAGAACGAGATGGACCCCACTCTTACTTTCAGGAGAAGCTGCAGAGAGGGTATCTGCGGTAGCTGCGCAATGAACATTGATGGTGTCAACACGCTGGCGTGTTTGTGTAAGTGGAAAAAAGAGTACAAATTGCCACGTTAGCAAGGACTAACATGAACGGACAGGCCGTATCCCCAGAGATGAGAAGCAGGAGTCTCGCATCTACCCTCTTCCTCACACCTACGTCGTCAAGGACCTTGTCCCTGATTTGACCCAGTTCTACAAGCAGTACAAGTCTATCCAGCCCTACCTCCAGCGCGACACCGCACCCGAAGATGTGAGTCTTGCCAAGTTGCATTGCCTTTTGTGCATCATACTGACAACATCTACAGGGCCGTGAGAACCGCCAGTCCAAGGAGGAGCGCCGCAAGCTCGACGGTCTCTACGAGTGCATTCTCTGCGCCTGCTGCAGCACATCTTGCCCTTCATACTGGTGGAACAGCGAGGAGTACCTCGGCCCCGCCGTACTCATGCAGTCATACCGCTGGATCGCCGACTCTCGTGACCAGAGGACCGCCCAGCGCATGGACGGCCTCAACAACAGCATGAGCTTGTACCGTTGCCACACCATTCTGAACTGCAGCAGGACCTGCCCCAAGGGTCTTAACCCTGCTCTCGCCATTGCTGAGATCAAGAAGAGCATGGCCTTCACTTAAGCGTTCCTGTTGCAGGTGGATGTTTTGGTTGACGAGAGTATTTTGGCTTTCCAATGGGCGCTGTTTTGGCGCTGTTCTGTAAATACTGTAAAACTGCCAAAGTAATTTCTTTTGACAAATTATACCCTTGTATCTCACGCTTGGCCCGTATGACCCTCGATTCGTGCTTCGCGTATCATGTCTAAGATCATGGTAATGTCGCGGTAAATCATCCTACGATTTCTCAAACCCTTGATTTCGCCCTTCACATCCTCGTGGTATGAGTGGCTCCCATCGCCACCAGCTGGATCTCTATTCTTCTCGTCCGCGCGAGAACCGCCATCAGCCGCAGATAATGCGTTCCACAAACCAAACCAATCTGTACCGCGCTTGCTACCGCTGTGGATATCCTGCAGCTCCCACACCCAAGGCATCTTGCGTCTGATTAAGCGTTTGAAATACGTCTGTGGCAGCTGAGAGAACGCCTTAGAGCACAGACGAAGACTAGCAACATCTCGCGGCTCCAGCATCTCGAGCAGCATCGCGCGAAGCTCTGGCGATAAAACGTGGAAAGGATCTCGCACTTTCGAACCGTTGAGAGATCTGAACACAACATCGCTTGAGGTCTCGGTGTGTGACCCGATGAGGCGAGTCAATCCGGGAATCTCGACGGGGTTCGCCGCGAGGTACTCGGTTCCTGGTAAGTGATAGTACCATTGTTCGCCGACGATGGTGACGTCTTTGCGCTCGTCGAAGCCGGTGAAGCGAGGGTAGTCGCCTTTGCTACTGCGGAGTAGCCACAAGCCATCTATATCCACCGTGCCGAAGAAATGCACGCTCATGCGTTTGAACCTGGGGGGGATCATCAGTGCTATCTCGGATGGCAGTAGCTTGGGCTTTGATGCTCACATTTCGAAGCAAGCGGGATGCATGGGCAAGCCCCAAGGCTCATCCTGGTCGATCATAGTGAGCTTATGGTCATGAGAGCTTCGTGCTATTCTACGGGATGTTTACAGTGTCTTCTTCAGAGCTGTTGATAAAGCAGTTTTCAACACTGTGCTTGACGGGCTGGAAGCCTCCGGCGTCGAACTCGTCGACTCCTTTTCTGCCGATACCTGTCACAAAGCAGTGTTTGGCATCGACTTCGAAGTCTTCGTCGTGGGCTTCAGGGACCCATGTATCGTCTTTTTGGTGTAGGCATTGTATCCAGGTGCGCTCCTGTTTTGATAGGTCAGTGAGACTGCTCGTGATCTTGTGCACATGTCCATGGCTCTCTATGCAGCTGCCGTCAGGCATGCGATACTCCAACACGTCTGTTTGCCGCTGAGATGCCGATAGGGTTACAAGAGAGTCATGGGATTGCGTACACCAATACCAATAAGCATGTGTTAAGGGTTGCAGTGTAGAGACCATTGAGAGATCGCAATGCACTCACCCTCATCTCTTCTGCTCCAATACGCCAGCCCGAGTAGCCTTTGTTTAGCTTGCAGTTTGGTCCCGCAATGTGCTCCTTCTCAGTCGCCCCTTCTCGCGGGATATCTTGACAGTCCGAACACTCTGCAGAATCATATTCGTCGATCGTGACGAAAGTATTGGGTCTTCCACCTGAACTCCAAGCGTCGCTCTCGCAATCGCCTGGGCAATCGTGTGTCAGTTATGTCTGCGTACGTTGCCGGCGCGATTGATACTCACCGGGCTTTCGAATCCTGCCGATGTTGAAGCTGATGCCACAAAGCTGGCAGACGCGCTCACTGTAGCCCATACTGATATCTGGCTTGGTCCGAGTTGGCGATCGACAAAAATAAGCTTGGAAAGCACAAGTGAACAAAGGTCGCAGAGAACGTTTGTGATCGATGTGGCGCCCGTTCGGAGTTCTGTGGAATTTGCTTCTAGGCAGCAGTTGGACTGACCCACTTATATGCACCTCGCTCTGTGGTGAGCGGCAGATCGTTGGTTCATGAGTATTGGCAACATACGAGGCGAGTAGGATTCAGATTTTTCATGTTCGATATGTTCTCGAACCCTTTGATACGCGGCGCCGATGCCTCATTACCATAAAGCACGAAGATTGCCAATTCTGGCAAAAGATGCGCATGGGTAGAGTTCTTTCTCACTGGCAACGTGCAATACTATTATTTTGTTTCTCATGATACTACCACGGGGAACACCAAGGAATTCGTGTCATGTTGTTGGTGTCTCGATGGCAAACCACTCTGCTGTAATACACTATAGCCAAATACATTGGCACGAATGTTATTAAGGAATTCGGATTGCTATATTGATATCTCAACGGCAAGTGTTCTGATTGCAGAACCTACATGCGATGGTACATTAGTAATAGAGTTTAGAGATTTTTGCACGGAGTCCCATGAACTCAACTTGGTGAGACAGCGTCTTTGACGGTCTGCAGGTTCAAGTTGCCTTTCCTTCCCCAGCCCTTCTGGCCCTTGGGCACAGTAGGTCTGAAGACTTCGTAGTGGTGAAATGCCCGTGCATTCAGCTCATCTTCCTGTCCTGACCACAGCTGTAATGAATCTCGAAAAGTCTCTTTGACATGCTCGTATGGCGCTTCCCCGAACTTCTTTATCAACGTCTGCTCGTTGGCTTTCTTCGGCTTGTCTCCAACCAGGACATGTCCATCCTTCAGCTTCAGGTGAAAGCCCATTATCTCAAGCTCGTCGAGACCGTCACTTTTGGGGCGTTTTTTCTTCTTCTCTGCTGTTGCCGGGTCCTTTTTATCAATAGTGCCGATTGCACGTCCTTTCGAAATGGCGCAAAGAGTTGAGATGGCACTGCCGGCGCTAAGACAGGTCTCCCAAGATGCTTCTGGGTAGAGAAACGAAGCCACTGTTGCTGCCCAGAGTTCTAGTACGGGTGCACGGTTGATGAGGATCTCGTCTTCTGACTCGTCGGACTTGGACTCATCGCCAAAATTGTCTTTTTGTGATGGACGTTCAGCCTTGGGGGTTTTCGCACGTTTCGACTGAGCAGCTTGCTTTCTTGGTCTTTCATTATCAGATGATGCTTTGCGCTTGGAGCTTGTAACAGCTGCACTGTTTTCTGACGGGTTGTCTATATGTGTTTGTTTTTGTTTAGCACCGTTGCGCGTTGTGGCTGGCATGCTGATCATTGGTGTGATAGAACGGTTTCGTGAAAGGACATAGAATATGGAACCGAACAACTTCAAAGCGATCTGACTCCTACAGTGGTATTAGAATCATCTTACATATATGGACATATGTTCACTTCCGCCTTACTTCAATGCTGTCATGCTGCGTCACATGCTAATGTAGGCACGCGATGCGGGGCTTAAAAACACGCTAGCAAGGATACTCCCGCATCCGCGAGCTTAACGAGCTTCATCTCCTCCCTCCGTCCAGCTGAACGTTTCTGGCGTTCATGTTTGCGACAAAGACCTTTCTACACACCACCAGCAACTGCCAACCTTCCCAGCTGCCACATTCTCTCGCCACACCCACTTCTACATACTGCCTCGCTCGATCTTGAACACTTAGTTCTCACACAAAAATGATCGACTTCGGCTTCAGCGAAGATGCTGAGCTGCAAAAGCTCAGCGCCCAAGTCGTAAGGGCTCCTCGCAACTATTGCTGATATGCTGTCGCGCATTTAGCGCGCATACTCGAGATCCAAGAAGCTAACATGTGCGACACAGGCAGCCGATCCTGAGGAGTTTGAGCACTGGGAGAAACTGGTTCGCGCCGCCGAGGCGCAAGAGGGTGGCCTGAACCGCAACTCGAGTCCGCAAGCGATCGCCTCTACCCGTGAGGCATACGACCGATTTCTCGCGAGATACCCTCTATTCTACGGCTTCTGGAAGAGATATGCCGACATGGAGTTTGCGATTGCTGGACCGGAGGCAGCAGAGATGGTGAGCACAACCGGACGAGAGCATATTGGATCGCGCTGACAAGTGCAGGTTTACGAGCGCGGTGTCGCTAGCATCGGCATTTCCGTCGACCTCTGGACCAACTACTGCGGCTTCAAGGCCGAGACAAACCACGAACCCGACATGATCAGAGAGTAAGTCACTGGGCATTCCCTCCCCTCCATTGCCCATAACCACAGCACGAACAAGCCAAATCCACTTTGGCGTACATCCTATGTGAAGCGCGGTCGCGACACGCTCGGTGAGATTTCCAGCCCATCTCAAGGTTGTGATTAAGTCTCACGTCTGCCTCATCAGCACTTCCACACGCCGCGCTTGCTTTCCTGCTCGAGCCTGCCTTTATCCGCACAGCTACGGCTCATACACTGCCTCTGCGCAACCAAGCTTGCCCTTCGAGCAAATGCGCTTCCTTTTGCAATATGTTCGCCTCCACCTTCCTTTCCCCTGCTCCCGCCCCTGTGATGTATTCGAACCCGGTCATCTAACAATCTTAGGCTTTTCGAGCGTGGCGCAGAAAGCTGCGGTCAGGACTTCCTGGCGCATCCCTTCTGGGATAAGTACATCGAGTTCGAGGAGCGCCTTGACGACAAGGACCACATTTTCGACATTCTCAGCAAGGTCATCCGTCTGCCACTTCACCAGTATTCCCGTTACTTCGAGCGTTACAACAACATGTCCAAGGAGCAACCGATCGAAAAGCTCGCCTCTGCAAATGTGATTGCATCTCTCCGTAGTGAGGTTGAACAGACCGTTGGCAACAACCCTGCCGAAGTTGAACGCGAAATGCGCACACGCGTCGAGGCTATGCACTGGGAAATCTTCACCGGCACTCAGACCGAAGTGACAAAAAGGTGGACATATGAGTCCGTAATCAAGCGTCCATACTACCACGTCACCGAGCTCGACGACGAGCAATTGACCAACTGGGGCAAGTACTTGGATTACGAGGAGGCTGAGGGAGACTACGGACGCATCAAGTTCCTTTACGAGAGATGTCTAGTGACAGCCGCCAACTACGACGAGATCTGGTTCCGCTACGCGAGATGGCTTGCCGCGCAAGAGGGCAAGCAGGAAGAAGTCCGCAACGCGTACCAGCGCGCCAGCTCCGTCTTCATCGCAATCGCAAAGCCTGCGATCCGCCTACAGTACGCCAACTTCGAGGAGTCACAGGGTCGCTCTGACGTCGCTGTCGCAATCCACGAGGCCATCCTCATGCACATCCCAAGCCACTTGGAGACCATCAAGTCACTGGTGAACCTACACAGGAGGCAGTACGGTGTAGACTCGGCTGTCGAGGTGTTGAGGAAGTACAGCGAGGACGGAGACTGCACGCAGCAAACAAGAGGTGCTCTCGTAGCAGAGTGGGCTCGCATCCTGTGGCGTAGCCGAGACGACAGCGCCGGCGCCCGCGAGCTCTTCGAGAGCACACAGAACCAATTTCTGGACTCACAGCCATTCTGGAGCAGTTGGCTTTTGTTCGAAATCGAGCAGCCAGCAACGCAGTCTCAAGAGTCGGCCGCACACAAGCGCATCAGGGGTGTGCACCAACTCATCCGCCACAAGTCTACACTTCCGCCAGAGCTCATCAAGGTGCTGAGCTCACAGTACACGCGTTACCTGGAAGAGCGTGGCGGCAAGGACGCGATGAGCGAGCTTCTCAAGCTTGACGCTGAGTTGAATGGTCCTGTAAGTGTCCAGGCTGCTGCCAAGGCCAAAGCTTAGATTGCCTCGGCCCCATGCAAAGGTGGACAGGGACTTGAGACATGCCCGCCGTTCAGACACGGGTGGTTAGCGTACTGAGTCCGTCACGAGGCCAGAGCACGGTTCGCACATCGTGGTGATGTGCTGGACATCCGCTTGTGACCGTGATTGGAGAGAGAAGATTGAGCGTTTGGAGAGAATATTGAATGGCATGTGTGCAGGAAGTGTACATGCGCTTCTCTCACGGATGGGTGGCTTCTGTATTATAAAGAAGGCGGCTTGTAGCTATGCATACTGCGAGTGACGAAATGAGATACTTTGTGGAGTGAGTTATACCAAAGATTTAACAACACAGTGGTAATAAATTGTCCATCTCTCGGTGGCATGAAATTCTCTGGCCTCAACGCCTCTTGCACACACGCTCAAGAAATGACCAACTCTGATGGCTGTGCGTGGATAGTTGGCAGCTTGCCCATGACCATCTGATCCTCATGCTGTCTGCCTGTTTGGACATATCTACATATCGTACATCAACCACCGCCTTCGCAGTCCGGCATGCTTTCAAAGTTTGTAGAAAAGCCTGGCTCTCATCATATCGTACACGTGCTTTTTGCAGCACATTCTGCTTGGAGCTCAGAACCAGGGCTTGGCGTTCTTGCGCTTCTCTTCGGCGGCGAGGCGCTTGGATTCTTTCATTTCTTCCATCTGTGGCATTGTTTAGTGGTTCAATTTTCAGCGTCGAGTGAATCTTGTTTCGGCGGCGTGTTCCAAACTCACCCAATTCTTCTTGCACTCTTTGTAAGCTCTACACATATCTGTCAGTCTTTCTTGTCCGTTGTGGTGAGATAGCATCACGGTTCCCATCATCACAACCTACTCGAAGTAATCCGTACACAGCTCCCTATCGCCGCCGTTTCGCCGTAAGCATTTCAAGCTCCGGTTCGCTGCATCTTGACATGGGTCGAAGTATTCGCTGGTGCGTTTGCTGGGACGGTGTGTAAGCTCGTTGGTTGGAGTAT
>Ga0265797_10004817_pt1 | contig 20240 bp, 31 predicted proteins | sample P2T30metagenome_FD_192433 | JGI IMG/M metagenome (GOLD analysis project Ga0265797, IMG submission 192433) | Plant litter microbial communities from East Loma Ridge, Irvine, California - P2 T30 | ecosystem: Environmental > Terrestrial > Plant litter > Unclassified | place: USA: California...
TACTCGCCAAGAGACGCGATTGACATCCGCGGCCCGGTCAGGCACTCGATCATTGGATCTTCGGAATCTCTACGAGTACACGTACAAAACGTCAGTGGGGCGGGATCTGTCCAGGTTTTGCTTACATTCACCTCGCAGGAGATGTCGTTGAACTGGGCGATACCGATCCGCGGAAGAGGTGAAGTATGTTGCACCGGTGACTCAAATGCTCGAAATAGGACTGTTGCTATAAAGACCACCTGACCGTCGCTACCGATACAATGCACCTTTCACTTCGAACAAGTTTTACTCTCAACACATCGTAAATAGCTCGACATATCCGTCGACCAATCCACCACATATCACTCGACTCTCCTCTATAAGCAATCCAGATATCCTGACATGCAGCTCATTGTGCTTGGAGGTACAGGACAAGTAGGCAGAAATGCCGTGAAAGCTTCTTTATCCCTTGAAGGCTACTCGAAGGGTAAGTAAACCCTCCTTGTCGTCAATAAATCGGAGCTGACATGATGATAGTCACAGAGTATGGAAGACGATTCCTTGACCTATCACCTGACCCCAAGCGCAACACGCGACAATGTGATTTCGGAGCTCTGCAATCTGATGATATCCGATCTACCCGGGCCGACACACTGCTCATTGCCCTGGGCACCAACCGGAAGAACGCAGGGTCAGCTGAGGTATTCAAGAAGGTGGATCAAGATTATGTACGTTAACCAAGATGGTCAAGACTTATGTGATTTAGGTGGTTGATTTCGCTAAAGCGGCTCGTAATCCCGATATCGCTCAGACTTTAGTCTACTGTTCTTCCTGGGGTGCCAATGCCACTTCTTCCGGGCTGTATTTGAAAAGTAAAGGCGAGACAGAACAACGATTGAGTGAGCTGGGATACGAAACAATTAATGCAGGGTTAGTCGTTTGGGCTAGTACCAGTCTTTGACGCTGATATAGATAGCCAGCATATCTGACCGAAGTCGATCGTGCTAAAAAGCCATACGAATTTATCGCTCCTTTCTTCATGGCTGTCCTGAGCGTTTTCGGAGTCTCGTCCACTATCACAGTCGCTCAGGTAGGTGACGCAATGGCGAAAGCTGGAGTCCTAGGCGTCAAGGGTTTGAAAGAGAAGCAATTAGGGGAGCGGAGGGGGAACGCTTGGTATCTGTATAATAGCAATCTACTGGAGCTAGCAGAGACCAAGCTGTGAGGCTATGATTATCTATGGTACGTTTGCAGATAAACACCTTTGAAAGGCCAATCCTGCTTTCTCGGCTTCGTCGGATCAACGATACAGGGCCCATAGGTCCGTCGCGTTCGAAGCCCGTGAACCCTATCTCCTCTCGCCAAAGCCATTCTGCTCATCCTTTGTCCACACGAAGTCAAGTGGATACCAAATCACCTTTGATAGGAACTATGATCTGCTAACATGCGGGGGTTCCTGCTTGATCAGATAACACATCCGGTCGAAAGCCTGGATCACCGGGTAGGGAAGGAAGGCCCTGTCGGTATGGCCATCCGTTTTGTCCTTCGATGATAAGCCTGACTGCTCTCCTTGATACTCGTAGAAAGTCGAGGATTGCGCACACGCCTTCCGTGGCTCGGCCTATCATGTGGACCCTGACCAGATAATACATAAAAAAAATCTCAATGGTTCGTCTCGCCTCTTCCCTACAGTTTTACCACTCTTGCCACCTCTTGCGACAGAACAAACATACACTTCTGAGCCTCTACCACAATCCCCTTAATCATAGTGCCACAAAGCCGCGTCGACATGCCGAGTCAAGACCCAACGATCACGCATGACGATCACGAGGAGAGCTCCGCTTTCAACGAAGAGGAGATAGCTCGGGCTCCAGCTGCCCTACAGACCATCCTGAGCCAGCAGAGTAAAGTATTGCTGCCCAAGTCAATCAAATCTACAAATACATGGTCCAACAATTACGGACCAACCCAGAGCGGATCGCAACGATCGACGCCCGCTTCCCCAATCTCTGCCTCTGCCGTCGAAATAGTGAATAACCATTTGCCCGCAAGTTTGGCGATACGAGAAGTTCAAGCATCAGGACCTCGTGAAGAAGAGTTTGACGCCAGAGAAGACTCTGACGAGGCAATGCATCAGGAGCTATCGAAGACCGCAGGAACAGCTCAGGCATCTGAAAGGCCACCAGAAGGTCTGATCTCAATCGGAACAGCAAAAAGAAACCCAGCGCACAATCATACCGATATCCAATAAGAGAAGCCAAGAACGGGTAATCGCGATTTTGATGTTGCCACGTCAACCAATGATTCTGTATCGAAGCGCCGAAGAGAGTGATGTTCATGCCATTCCTTAAAGCCTAGTGCGTGCAATCTTGTACTGTACATAGGGAATCAACGCGTGGCGTCCGATAAGCTGTCGGTCGCAGCTCAGTATCGATTGTAGATATGCAGCAGAATACACATGAAGACTCATTGGTGATCTGGATTTGGACTGCTACATCAACGTGGGAAAGTACGAATGATACTCCGTGAGGAATTGTCACAGATCCACTCTTTCTACTCTGAGAGACTTGATCGCTCATCGCCACTTCACAGACACGTAGTTTTCAGGAGTCTCTCGTCTCAGTCCGTACGAGATTACCTTTCTACACATGGAAACTCGTAGATGTTTATCGTTCACCCTGCATCCCTTTCATGCCTTTCATCCCCTTTCTTCCCTTCACATTGCGCAACCCCTTTCATCACCTATTCCTTAATTAACTCCGCTCCAAGCAGGTCTGCACAGCTCACCCCACTACTTCCATCGTCAACACTATCATTCGTCCGCTCCTCACACCAAATTACCTTTTCACTTCAACACTACACAAATACCCTCTCGCCACCCGGCTTACTAGACATCATTTCTCATTCCACATAACAGCTCATCATGTCCGACAAACCCGATTCGATAAGATCTTCAAGACTGACAAAGAGTGTACATTTCGCTCCGCTCCCAGACGAGCCCGGGATGTCGCAGGTCTCGGCAGCAGGAGCGCAATCAGCTGATACTGGCACAAGGAATTTCCAAAGTGGCCAATTCGGATCGATACCACCTCACTCCCGAAGCTCGACCTGGCCGTCATCTGCCACCATTGAAGGTCCTTCCATGACCAACGCCACATCCGAAAGATACACAGTTGGAAGCAAGAGAGGAGCTGATACTGAGGGAACAGAGACTACGGCACCAAAACGACGTTACACCGGCTGCGGACCGCCTCCTTCCAGCCCCGGCAGATCGGCCTATCAAGGGCCGGTAGTGGACGGAGAGACCGCGGCGCAGTTCAGCGACAGGATGCACGAAGATTGGGAAAACCGTGTCAGCAAATTCACATCTCATGGTCACCTCTCCGTGACCAGTGATCAGGCCTCGGGAGTAACAGATGAATATTGGGCAGTCAAGGCGAAGTACGACGCCAGAGCTGAGTAAACACTGGAGTGGAAATTATTCTGTTGGAAGAGTAGGGTTTAATATGATTTGTGAATGAGTAAGTATGCAGAAGAAAACCCCAGAAAACCCCACCAAACTAATCATGATCGTTACATCACTATTCTTTCTCTCTCGTGACATTGCCTCATCACACTGTGTACTTCAAAACATTACCATTATTCTCCTCTTTCCTGTAACATTGCCCCCGAAAACTCTAAGCCATCTCATCATCCCCGCTGTCGAACAGGAAGTTCGCGGCTAATTCTTCGTTCTTGTCACAGAGCATGTAGGCCTGTAGAACCATTTGTCGATCGAAACCGAGTGCCTCGAGCTAAGGGTCAGCGTCGATCGATTGACAATTTCTTGAGTAAGGCGTGTATCATGAGGGGAGATGCACCACGAGCGACGAGCGAGAAGTGAAGGCGTGTACGCGAAACTTGACTCACCCTCTCAACAGCAGCCGCATCCGCCTCGGTCAGATCAACGTGCATAACCTGAGGACCAAGGAAATCATCCTCTCCTTCACCCTCACCACCAGCTCCAGCACCCAAAAGGTCATATAGCGCCTGTGGGTTCTGGTTGATAAGCTGAGCGAGCTGTGGGTTCGAAGTAGCGATTTGTTGCATTAGGGGTTGAATCAATGCTGGGTTTTCTTGGACCATCTAAACGTCAGCTATACCCATGTCGAGGGGGGCTTGCTAGCTGACCTGTCTGAGTTGTTGCATTTGAGGAGATTGGGCGAGCTGCTCGAGCATTCCTCCGTCAAGTCCTCCTCCGGCTGCACCACCAGCTCCAGCTCCGGCTCCAGCGCCTGCACCAGCAGCAGGTCCTCCTCGATCTCGGTTCACTGCAATCAGCTTCTACTCTCACACATAGATCCCTGGTACAACGCACTGGCAGCTTCGGCGGCCTAGACGTCAGCTTTGATGCAAAATGTGCGTTCTGTAGCTTACGGCAAACAAGTTATCAGCATCTGAACCAGCAGAAGCGGCTGGTGCAGGTGCGGCAGCGGGAGCAGCAGCTGGAGCAGCGGCGGCGGGAGCGGCAGAAGGTGCAGAAGGAGCAGCGGTCTGACATCAGTCACTCCTTCCTGTTCCTATCTGGATAGACTCACAGGAGCCGGACGACCCATACCCTCAGTTTCTGGAATATCTCCCTATTTATCAGCTCAAGCCTCAAAATCAAAGCAGCGGCAGCTTACAGACATCAAGTACTCGACAGCCCTATCTGGGTTATTATAACTAGCCTTCATCGCTCTCATTACTAGATCCCTCTCGAATCCCATTTCCGTCATTGATCCAATAGCAGACTGTAGCTCAGGGCCGGAAACTAATATAAGCCAAGGATCCTTTTCTCGAACGGGTGGTCACGGGGGGAGTAGGGAGCTGAAAGTGGGGGTGGGACATACGGAATGAACCACCTCCGAATCCAGTTCCACTTCCTGTTGATGCAGTTGGAGCTGCAGCTGACTCGGTAGTAGGTGCTGACTCGCTAGTGGCTGGAGCTGTTGCTGGAGCGGATTCGGCGGGAGCAGCTGGGGTAGAAGTAGAAGCTGCTGGAGCTTCAGCAGCGGGAGCTGGGGCGGGTGTAGGAGCAGGAGCGGCTTTCTTTGGCTATTTCATCAGCTTATCCCGTGTTACGAAAACAAAAGCTACCTTTGAGACCATGACCACTAGGAAATCCTTTTCTTTGATATTAAGAGATTCAACATTTGCAGTGTCATTCAAGATCTTTCCTGATCTTATCAGCTAATTCACCACAGCGAGGGACAGCTTACCAGAGTAGATGAGTTTCTGGTTCTCTACTGGGAATGTTTGAGATTCCTGGATCTTCTTCTTGAGATCTGCGACCTGATAATTAGCTCAGTGGAATGCAAACACGTTCGGAGCAAGGGGGGACATACAGTCTCTGAACCCTCTGCCTCTAGGGAGAACAACTATTCCGTCAGCTCTATTCCCAGAGATGGAGCGTCTTCAGCTTACTTTGTTCTGTACGGTCTTGAAATTGATCTTGACCATTGTAGTGATACTGTATATGATAGAGAAGGAAGGTGTTGTATAGTTGCGCTGACGATGCTCCAACTAACAAAGTGGAGGTTAATTGATCTTATCCCTTCCCCCTACTTTAGGCCGGACTCTCGGAAGTATCCGAAACAGATGACAAGTGCCACAGAACAGACCAAATTATTCGGTAATATCTCTTGTGATTATAATCCCGGTGATGCTCGCTGGTGCTGCTGCCACCAATTAACGAAAACCTACCCTTCCTTAACCATAAAGACTTTTGTACGTACACCCCTAGACCCATATCCACCTTACCACCTAGCTAATCGATCAGTAACGATGTCGTCCTCTTCTTCCAACAAGATCAGAGCGTTCGAGCTACAGTCCAAGTACGTTTTCAGGGTGGAATGGAATGGAGAATGGGAACTAATCAAGTAGGAACAAGCAGGACCTTATGACTCAGTTGAACGAGCTCAAGACTGAGCTTGCTTCTTTGAGGGTTCAGAAGATCGCCGGTGGATCCGCTTCCAAGTTGACCAAGATGTAAGTTGGATGCGAGTGGACAGAGGATTCGACAAGGGATGTCTGGAATGGACTGGACTGGATTTGGAGATCTACATGATGGACAGAGGGATAGAACGGAGATACGTGGATACTCGATCAATCAGAAGGGATGCTTCACGGAATATATGGGAACAGTTCAGTCCAGTCCGAAGAGCAGGAAAGCGAGATGGACACACGACCACGAGATGCAAAAAGAAAGCCACTAACCTACAGCAACACTGTCCGAAAGTCCATTGCCCGAGTCCTCACCGTCATCAACCAGAAGCAGAGGCAGAACCTCCGAGACTTCTACAAGAAGTCCAAGTGTGAGTTTGTTTTTGCTCTGTCATACGTGATAGAAGCTGATCATACTCTTTTTTCGACCCCCTCCACATCGCATTACTCTATCACATTGAATCTATTCTGCTCAATCTCTACTCGCTACATGTCTACTCGCAACTCTCTCGCTCGATCTCGTTCACACAAAAACAGACCTCCCCCTTGACCTCCGATACAAGAAGACCCGAGCCATCCGACGTCGATTAACCACCAAGGAGCAATCCGCCATTACCGTCAAGCAGCACAAGAAGAACATCCACTTCCCTGCAAGGAGGTTCGCCCTCAAGGCTTAAATTCAAATGCATTCACTAGCTTGGATGAGTTTTGAGTTTTGGAGGATCGGATGGACTGGACTAGACATGGCTTGATATAGACATGCATCTGGTGTACTTCGTGATTGGTTGATTTGGACCTGCCATGATCCTGTCTGGACGTTTGTCTACCTATGCTATAGTAACGACTGCTCTGAGCCTGTAACTCAGGGGAGGAGCCACTTGCCACGTTTTGCGGTCCAAGCCTTCGAGAGATATGTCATCAGCAAAATTTGCTGCCGTTGATGAAACAGGATCATTTTAAGAGTTCCTTTCACTCCGCGCAAATCAAATACAGCGATACACGAAGAAGAGGATCATAGGCATAAAGTCCATGCATGGGAGTGACTGATCGTAATCATAAGGGTAATGACAGTGTGTGATTTTGGTTGGAAAATGGCTATGAACAAGAAAAGGTATCAGAATATCGTATCGTAATCATGTCTATCTACGGATTAAAGCATAACAGCTCCAACACCAGCAATCATAGCTGCGAAAGAAACGACACCAGCTACGGCGGGTCCAAAGGCAACACCACCTACGGAAGAGGCAGAGTTGGGGGTTGTGGATGCTGAAGATCCTGAACCGGCGGATTGACCTGATGAACCGGCCGACATTGATCCAGAGCCAGACATTCGTGCGGATCCAGAAGACATGGACATGGACATGCCAGACATGGAACCAGACATGGATCCGGACATGGAAGTGGCGGAAGCAGCACCGGTTGCTCCTGATCCAGAAACGGTAGCGATAGTTCCGGAAACACCGAGGGAAGCTAGGGCGATACCGTTACCGACAGACGAGTAGGTGGTACACATGGATGAGGCGGGGGTGGAGAATGGGGTCTGGGGAGTAACGGTCTGACCGACAGTGAAAGTACCGATGGATCCACCATCACCAGTGAATGTACCAGTGTATCGCTGGGCGAAAGTAGAGGTAGATGCTCCCTCGGGGTAAATTCCTGGAGGGTAGGCTGCATCGGCTTCACACGAGGTGAACGAGTTGTTGGTGTAGCTGAAAGTCAGCGGGGCTCACGACGACGATCAAGAAAACGTCGACTCACTCTCCGGGCATGACCCATTGACAACCCATCTCGTCGAGAGTGTGCTGACATTCAAGAGCGGCAGAGTAGGTAGAGTTCTCGGCGGTACAGACTCGGATACAGAACTGGTTAGCGGCCATGTAGCTAACCAGTTAGTTCTGCTTCTGACCTCACGGTAACAATAACTCACTTCATCCACTCTTCGTAGTGGACATCGTCTCCTGTGACGTTGGAGGTGACATTTCCACCAACGGGGTTACCGTTTCCAGTAGCACCGTGAGGATCAAGTTCACCACCCATATCACCTTCAGCAACATTCATCTTTGTGAAATCTCCCCATCTACCATTAGCCCCTTTCCAGACTTATTAGATGGTAATACGAAGACATACCCTTGGACCTGGACGTATAAAGGAGTCTTGACAAAGTGGACAGCCTGGAGGACACCATCGGGGATAACTCGAGCGTTGTTTCGGGGTTCTAGACACTTAGCTCGGCGTACAGTGAACGAGGAAAGTTACTCACGGACACACCATGCGACTTCGATTTCCTCAGTGTTTCCAATGACCGAGTTTGGCTCTGGTGGAGCGAAAATACAGCTGACAATTAGCGTCCGTGTCCGCGTTCGCGTCCGCAGTACACTAAGGAGCGAGGCGGTGAAAGGGATTGTTTGGGGTGGGTAAATTGACTCCTTTCTTCAAACATCGAGAGTCATGATCGAGGAGTATTGACATCGGAAATAAGGGAGCAAACAAGCGCGAAACAGAGCAAGAAAGAAGGAAAGAAGAGACTCACAAATCATCGATCGAGTTTACGGATAGTAATCTCGAATCGGAAGTTTGGTTGATTGAAGTACCCATAGTAGCTTGGGGAGGGTTGGTGACACCCATGGTACCAGATGCGGTGACCTGGGCTTTGGCCTACAAGTCAGTTTTGTCCATGTACCAGCCTTGAAGTTGAAGTTATGGAGGAGGTCCGAGCAACTACTTACAGAGCCAGCCATGAGTGCGGCGGATAGGAAGATGTTCAACATTGTATATATGTTGTATAGGTTGAAGGGTGATGTGTGATCGTGGTTGATTAAGTAGGTGAGGTGAGGTAAGGTAAGGTGGCAAGGTATGTAAATGTGTTGAAGTAGAGTATATATGTAATGGTATAGCCACGAGTGATCCAATTCTGTTTCTCTATCCCTGTCTGTTCTGTCTCGAATGGAGAAACAACAGTTTGATCCTGAAAATAGATCTGAAAATATTAAAAATAGATTCAATTGACGCGAAAGTGGAGGTAAGAGCGGTGCGATTTAAAGGGTCAAAGGGTCATAGGACAAGGGTACGTGTACGCAGTTACGCAGTTGTATTTTGATTCCCCTGATGGTTGTCAAGGAGAATGCAGTGAGTTCAGGAAAGAATAGGGATAAGGGATAGTGATCACCGTAGCTTCAACTGGATTCAATCACGGCAGCGTATATCGTATATAGATGCCGTGTTGTGATTTCCAGTGGGGCTATCAGTGCCCAGATCGTAAACAACAACGACTGGTCAATGTACAAACACAAACACAAATACATGTGTTAGAAATCGTCGTAAGAGGCGAAGTGATATACAGATATTCATGATAAAATGCTATAACCGATACACGTACAACGGGGACTTATGTCCAGCCTCCATCCTCATCCTCCTGCCCGAGGCTACAAACCCAACATCAACCCTTCAATCCATTTATTAGCATCCAATCGACCTTCAAACTCTTTAGCAACAGCTCTGAGCTCTTGCACCTGCCTATCCTCCTTGACTTCTCCATCTTGTTCTCGTTCCAACACTTCAATCCTTGATTTCCACGTATCTAAAAACTCTTTGATCAGATCCGTTCCGGAATCAGTCTCTTCCTTTGAATATTTCATCAATTTATCGTCTGGCTCGCCTAAGGATCAGTCTCTATAACCCAATAATAAGAGCTGCCTAAAGAGTGACTTACCGCCGAAATCCTCCAATTCCTCTGCTTTGCGCTTAGCCAACCTAACCACTTCTTCTGGGAAATTGGCCAATTCAGCCACATGAATTCCAAAACTCTGATCACAAACGCCATCCTTGACCTGATACAATAACGTGATATCATTTTCTTTACTCACTACCCCCTCTGCGGACCGAGGCGAGACTTGAGCTCGGACATGTAGATTTTGGACATGGGGCAAGGATTGGTCCAGGATTGTCAGTTCGTGGAAATGGGTGGCGAAGAGTGTAAAGCATCGGATTTGGGTTGCTATATGTCTGCGGGCAAGCGTCAGCGTACTGTCCGAGCGAGAGAGCGGACAAGTGAAGACGTACTCGCTGATAGCCCATGCGAGACCGAAACCATCATACGTCGAAGTACCCCTTCCAAGCTCATCAATAATGATAAGCGAGTCTTTCGTAGCAGACTAATAGTCAGCTTCCTCTCCTCTCGCTACATCGCAACTCTATCTTAGTCTCATCTCCTTATTCCCTCCTTCAACTCGAATCGTCCCACTCACCTTCATGATATTAGCAGTTTCCAACATTTCCGCCATAAACGTCGAAACACCCTTCAATTGACTATCCCCAGCTCCGACCCTAGCGAGGATACAATCGAATATCGGAAGTTCAGCTTCGGTAGCGGGTACAAAACAACCAATTTGTGCCATGAGCGCTATCACGCCTATTTGACGGATGAATGTGGATTTACCACCCATATTGGGGCCTGTTAGGATGATGAATTCGGATGATTCTGATTATCAGCCGGGTATCGAGTAGTAGAGCGAGAAGAAGCGGAAGGAGGGGGTTGCAGTGTTGACGAAATCTTGTGAGGAAGGGAAGGACATGTCTGACAAAGAGAGAGCCGGGATCACCGAGATTGTTCGAGGCATTGACTGTAGCAGGAGAAAGAAAACATCCGAATCCAAAACCAAGACTCACCCTTGTCCATCAAATGATCATTCGGAACGAAAAAGATATCATCCTGAACTTCCAAACAAGGATGTCTAGCCCCGATCACTTTGATATTTCCAGTTCCTAGGTATCAGCTCCGTCCTACCTTTGCTCTTTCTCTCTTTTCGAAGATGTAATGTAGAGAAGGAAGATGAACTAACCCTTGTCAAACAATTTCGGTCGAATGTATCCCTCCGAAGAAGCTGATGCGACTTGAGCAAACGATATCGATACATCAATAGCTGCAATCAAACCATCCAGTAGCTCAAACAATGGGCAATAAGTAGCTGACAGTCAGTCAGATACTTGCGACAAAGATTGCAGGGAGTAAACGACATACCGGCAATTTCGACGACTTTCTTGACCAAGCTGTTTTGTAACGTCTCGTACTTTTTCTGTAGATCTAGATATTGATCGCTTAATTCACGTAGTATTCGAGTAGTAAAGATGGATCCTGATTTTTGGGTTGTGAGATCGATATATCCTTTCTTGTTCCGGGTCGCTCCTGCTTCCTGTTTGTTAGCTTGGCAGTGTGACCAGCGACGCCCATTTGTAGCGAAATGACAAAAGAGGCTAGTAAGGGTAGAAACTTACGGCTTTGGTGATCCTAAGAGAATAATGATAAACCTGATGATTCTCCAAATGTAATTTCTTATTCTTCTCAACCCCCAAATCCCTAGCCACTCGATCATGTTCATCATCCAGCAGATCCCTTACTCTAACCAGATCTTGCTGTAATGCTTCCAAATCACCATCAAGGGTCGCTTTGAGAACCGTTCGGCCATGGTGGATATCATCTAGTTCGATTGTATCCTCCACTAGCTGAGTGTACGGATCTAGGGATTGGATATGTTCCTGCCTATCAGCAAGAGCGAACAACAAGAAGAAGAGAGTGGACCAACAGCTAGGGGTTTTAGGAAGATTGTATTGATCAATTCCTTATTGGTGTAATTATCGGTATTGATACCTTCTAGACCTTTGGATAAAACCGGGAGCTTCTGTCAGCTACCTCCCAGCAACTAAGTGGCCATGAAACAAACAGTTTGAACAGACTGGTAGACTCTGACGACGTCATCTAGGGTGGCAGTACCTCTGTGGAATTTCTTGGATATACGGTGGAAATCTGGCATTCGATTCAAGACTGTATCCTATCCCGTTAGTCGCTTCACTTGATCGGCCGCAGAGAGGTGGCTTACCCGGATACTACTTCGAGTAACCGTATCATCATAGAAAGCCTCGACAATCCCCTGTCTCTGAGCTAGCAAGTCAGCCACCGTCACTACCAAAGGAATGCGATTTTCAGCACGGATGCGGCTCACAGATCTCATGTAGATTGACCAGAGGCTGCTTCAACCACCTCTCCAACAATCTCTTCCCCTGAGCAGTCTTACAACGATTCAACAAACCATACAAACTCATATTCTTGTTCCCACCTAATTCATTGGGCCCAGGGATCAGGTTCAAGGCTTTAACAGCAGAAGCGTCTAGTTTCATGTACTGCGACAAATCGTGTTTGTACAGTCGTAGTTGACCTATCAGGGAGGGGTCGGATGGGAGGGATAGGTAGATCAGGAGAGCGTTCAGAGCTGACATTGCTTGTTTCAATTCAAATTCGGCTGCTCGTCAGTTTCCTTTCTGGTACTGGAGAGGTGAAATTGGGACATACGTAAGGCTGCGCCAGCGTGCGATTCATCAAGAAGTCGATTCAAGTCCTGTTCGACGTTCTTTGCTTGGAAGTCGGCTGGCGATGAGCTTTGTTCAACGCGCTGATGTAATGCTCGAGGTAGCTCACCCGCTCGACGTTCAGTTACGATCACATTACACCGCTCGACCAGTGTCTTCAATTTCGTCAATTCATGATCCGCCTTTTTGTCGTCTGCTTGTATTAGGCATTCCTTGATACCCAGCTGGATCAACAGAGACTATCATCAGCCCGGCCTGACATCTCACCATTGCAGCGTAAAGAATGGCAAGGAGTAGACTTACCTCGGTATTACTGAAATTCTCTGTTTCATCAAATTGACTAACTCCCACTGTCTTTTCTTGAACATCCACAAACGCACATCCCACTGTCCTTATTCCTTCCTTCATAGTCACTCGAATAGCCATACTGACGGCATTGGACACTAGATCGTCTTTATCAAACAATAGATCCTCAAGTTGTCCAATATTACCCGGACTAGCTTCTTTACTGATTTTCCAAGCTGTATTAATCTTCCTCCCACCCTGACCTTCTAGTGGTTCGTAAATTTCTACTCTCATTTGCTTTGTCGTCAATGCTTCCCTCAAGAATGCTTTGGTGAGAGCCATCGAGATCGTTACGGATGGAAGCCCTCGAGGGGTGATTACAGATGAAGATGTTGCTGGGCGATTACCGGATCCTGAACCTAGGTATTTGATTACATTTGTGGTCTTGTAGACTTGATGAGCTATCAGGATAGCATCAGAAGCGTGGGCGGAATAGTAATCCTGCTATCAGCTACGTTGGAGTGAAGGTAGACGTACCCCTCGGTCAAAGAGTCGAACCATTCCTTCGGGTTTCTGGTGATCAGCTCGAGCTTCGACGGACATCCGGAGTGAAGAGAGCTTACAGGCGGCATATTCTCGACATATCGACAGAATCGATCTTCCCCTTCTTTGTCTGTGATGTCAGCTGGAACCACACACAAAAGGGTACTCTAGCTGACCCATTTCGAACTGAGGCTTCGGCCCCGAGGTGGACTCATTACTGTACATCGGCTGGCGGTAAGCTGGGTATCCGACTACGAGTGGGGGAGGCCAGCTTACCATCCTGACGATCGTTCTCCCCGATTCAGTGTTCTAAGGTCGGATTTACGTATCGCTGATGGCAGAGAGGAAAGGAATGAAAGTAAAATCACTATCGCGATCCGACGCGTCTACCGTATGCTCATGTCTGGCTGTCACTCCTGCCGGTTATCAAAGCGACGCGCCTAGCTCCGAATAGTCGCACAGTGCCTGGACACCTCAATCAACCTATATAACCTGGTCCGCTAGGCCCAATCTGATCAACCCCACTCTATACTTCATCCTCAACCACTCCACAATGGTCCCCGTCCGCCGCCCTCGCAATTCCCTCCCAAGCTCCCCAAACCCAGGCGATGAATTCGCCAACCTCACCCTATTCGAAGTAAGGGATAGATTAACCCGTAATGCTCGAGTTTTATCATCCACCCTCTTCTCTCCCTCGACTTCGCCCTCATCGGCCAGCGTGCTCAATCAGCAAGCGGGCCCATCACGACCTAGGGTAGTTCACGATCCAGTAAGAGCGAAATTAGAAGCTGTACGCGAAGCTCTACTGGCTAGAGAAGCTGAGTTGTTGGCAAATGAGATGGGCGGATTAGGGGTTAAAGATGAACCTATGGATCAGGTGAAATCGGAACTTGGGAGTAGTCCACTTAGTCCGACAAATATGGGTCGGAGGGGGAGTGGAACGCCAGGAGGAGGTCGAAGTGGGAAACAAAGGGCTCTGGACCTTATACGGCAGGGTGAATCTGATATGGCTCCCGGGGCAATCATACTGTAAGCCCTGCCCTTCTATCGCACGTTCCCGTATACCCAATACTGATAATCAGACCAATCGAACAGACATTAGCACTAGGCAATCGAGATTACACTACCCAAACCCTAGACTCCTTCACACACCTCTCATTAGCGAAGAAGAAAGAAAAGGCCTACGACCCATTAGACGAGAACGCTCGCGCACAAGCTTTGGCCAGAATGAACAATTTCATGTCTTACAAAGGCGATGGTGAAGACGATGATGGAGATGACGATGGGATATTCGGATTCGATGATGGTGAATATGAGGGGGAAGATGATCGGATGGGGACTAGTGGGACTCGGGCAAGGGGAACTGGTGAGAGGGTTGATGAGTTTGGGGAGGACGAGGAGAACTGGGCAGAGGGGGCTGAGGATGAATATACTTTAAGAGGAGGGGAACTGTAATCTTGGCATGAGCCGAGGTAGCCATTTTGTACACATTACACGCATCCACCCGCCCCACCTATTTACGTATTCTGGCGCAACTACCGACATCACTTGTAATTTGGACATACTGTATCATCAAGCATAACAATGCATATCACTGGGAGCCTATCTACACTATCATAACATCTATCGCTCTTCGCGTCTCCAATCTAGTCAAGAGTAGGATAATATGACTAAGCCTGATACTCGGGTGGAGCGGCTACACCCTCTTTTTTCTCTGCTGCCCGATATAAGTCCCGATATTTCCCACTCTTTTCACATAATGATTTGAAGAGTGATCCGTCTTTACGCAAGAGATTCTAACATCAGTGCAATTCACCACCCTCATCGTACCGCCAAGGATTGAAGGAGGGAAAGAAGGGACACAGGGATGTAAGGGACATACAATTGGGGTGTCAAACTCAGCCACTTTGCCATCTGAAAGCACCAGGAGCCTATCGTAATCGATAACAGAAGACAATCGATGAGCGATAGTCAATAAAGTAGAAGACTTGAATTCGGATCGGATGGCCGATTGAATAGCTTCATCCGTTGCGAAATCTACAGAAGCTGTAGCTTCATCCATGATCTGTACATTAGCTTTCTTTCCCTCTTTTCTCCTTCTCTGTCATGGCTTCCCTGTGGGACAGCGTGACTTACAATCAGATTAGACCGCCTCAGCAGAGCCCGGGCCATAGCGACCAACTGCCTCTGACCTTGACTGAAATTCGCTCCTCCAGAACTAACTTCCGTAGTGAGCGTAACGGTCATCTTTCCGTTTCCAGTATTCGTACTGCTTGGAGCAGGAGAAGCAGCTCCATCACGACTCGTTTCAGCATCCTCTTTTGCCAATTGCGACAAGCGGGTCTTGGAGGGTACGCGCGATGGAGCCCGGGATGTTGAAGCTGAAGGAGCTTCTCGGGGTCCGAGATTGACTCGTGAGAGAGCATCGAGTAGCTCGTCGTCGGAATGTTCGTTGAATGGGTCGAGATTCTCTCGGACGGTACCAGAGAATAAGACGGCATCTTTATATCAGCTTTGTTCTGCTCACGCACGGTAAACTCACCTTGTGGAATATATGTAATTCTTGATCGCTGAAGATCAGCGGTCGCTCGCAATGAGTCGGCACTCCACTTACCAAATCATCAACTCCAATGGAAGTAATATCGATCCCATCCAAGACAATCTTTCCTCCAGCAGGTTCCGAGAACCTCAGCATACTCATTGCCAGTGTACTTTTACCACTCCCAGTTCTTCCAATCAATCCGATCTTTTCCCCTGCAGCAATCGTGAAAGACCCTTTGAACACAGTAGGTAAATCAGGCGCATACTTGATCTCGAGATCTTCTACCCGTAAGAAATCAGAACCACTACTGGTCGAAGGCCAGTATGCTGGTGGAGCGTTGGAAGTGGTGGAAGGTGGTTCCTGCGGTAGATGAAGATACTCTTCAACACGCTCTACTGCATTGAAGTCCATTTCAAGTTGACCCCAGAATCGAGAGACCCAATAACAAGCCATGACAAATGATTGGGCGGAAATGATGGCCATTCCTGCTGACCCTGGTTTGACCGCACCGGAAAGTGCGAACAAGGTAGTGAAGAACACAGAGAGAGCGCCGAGTGAGTCGAATCGAATCAATAGCCATCGATTCATCATCCAGTAATAGTAGGATGCCGCCTGAGTCTTGTCGACCTGTTCGCAGAGGGTCTTGAAGAATCTTTCTTCGACACCGAAAGCTCGGACGGACACGACACCATCGAGAACTTCGGAGAAGCCAGAGTAGATGGGAGATCGGAGTGTAGCTTCCAGTCGACGAACACTTCGGCCTGCTCGGAGGTAGAGTAGAGTGTATTGGTAGTATAGATACGAGATGATTGCGGCGGGTACGAGGAACCAGGGCACGATGGTAGCGACAACAGCAATTGCGACAAAGAGGTTGGCAACATAGACAATGACTGTCATGAGGGAACTATTCAGACTTCCATCGATAGTTTCGACATCCTTCGAGAATCGATTGATGATTCGACCAAGGGGTGTCGTATCGAAGAATCGTACCGTTGATTTCAGGACAGTACCGAGGAGTCGATCGTGAATAGTCACTGCGGCTCGATAAGATCCCCATGACCCTACACCACTAGCAAGAGACCCAAGAAGGGCATCGCCGAGGACGATCAGAGCATATACAGCCAAGTAGAAACCAGGATGAGCATTCGCAGAAGGCAGATCGGACAGGACACCGGAAGCATTAAACGCTGGTCCGGTAGAATTCGAAGAGACGGGTAGATGAAGACTTTGGAAGATATGTTGTTTTGTCGTAAACTCTGAATGGCTATAGTGTTGAGGATGGACCCAATTGAGGGGATGGATGCTGGACACGGTGGGAGTGAACGATGTAGTGTACGCTATAGATTAGCCTGACTCTTTCATCGCACGAGTGGTGTTGAATAATACCTTCTCCCCAGACTTTGAGCCAGTATCGCTCTCCGACCGTGAACAGCTGACCAAAGACTATCGATCAGTACTGACCTAGGGCTGAACTCACTCATCATAAGAAGCGTCAAAGTCCAAGTCAGGTATGTCGCAGCTACGATATACAGCTTATAAGTTTCCCACTTGACATTGCCAATTGGTCTTTCCTCGTCTATCAATCAGCCGATATTCTATATGAGGACATACCTTGGACGAGCTTCTTTCCGGGTCCTTTCTTTTTATCCTTCTTGGCAGAATCAGCCTCCTCGACTATTGTAACTTCCTTGTCCTGCGAGCTACTAGCAACGACAGGTTCTTCAGCAGCTACTTCCGCACCTTCGATAGCGATCAATCCATCAAGAGCTCCGGATTCCCGTAATTCCGCAGGTGTGCCTTGAGCATCAATCCGACCGTCGAGAATACGGACAATGTAGTCGGTGATTGGCAAGAGTAGCTCCACATGGTGCGAGACTAGGATCTGGTCGTGAGCTGTGAAATCAACAAGGGGTGGAGCAACTGACGATAGTCCGTCCCTTCATCAATGAGCCCCGAAGACACTTGTCGGTCAGATGCTTAGCGGTATGTGAATCGACCGCAGCGAGTGGATCATCAAGAAGAACATGTTGGGTGTAGGAGTACACAGCTCGGGCCAAAGCCACTCTAGCTTTCTGACCACCACTTAGCGAGACCTGTCATTAGTATGGACTCTCTCTCGACCAGTGGAAGGCTTACTCCTTTAGCACCAATCTCAGTCTGATCCCCGTCTTCCAATATATCCAAATCCGGCGTCAACGCACAAGCATCAAGCGTAGCCTCGTATCGCTTTTCGTCGAATTCCTCTCCAAACAAGATATTGTCTTTGATGCTTTTCTGCTGCAGCCAAGGAGTCTGAGCAGCGTATGCTACACTATTTCGTAGTCCCGTCTCGTGATCGACTTGAGTAGTCTGTTTGGGCAGATAGGAATGACCTTCGATCAATTCCATTTCTCCCAATAAAGCGGTCAAGATGGCTGTCTTTCCAGATCCAGTAGGACCAGAGACCACACTGAGTTTACCGGTGGGGAATTCCACGTTCAAGTCGGCGAGCTGGAAGACGGGTTCAGGCGTAGCTTCAACAGCAGTTTCGCTACTATCAGTCGAGGTCGAGGGTGCCGCATCGGGTGTAGGTCGACCAAAGAAAGCTCGTTTAATCTTTTTCAATGGTTTGTCTTGAGTCTTGACCTCGGCGACCTTTGAGTCCGCTTGCTGGCCGCTGTTCCACTGCAGAGTAGCTTTGGTGAATCCAATTTTCCTAGATTCAGATTCCGTCTCGGGCTTGCGCTTGAGCGAAGACACCCAGTCGGGAACTACCATCAGCCTAAATCTCTGGGGTTTCACATGCCCTCATCTTCCTGTAGATAGTCCTCGATTCGCTTCACCGACACATGCGCTTGTAAGATGAAGACGGCCTAGTATTAGTGAGATGTCTCCTCAAGGGAGAGAAGCCACTCACAAAGGTAGGAATAACGTTCAACGGCTGTCGGACCATGGAGAACAAAGAAATGGCGGTGAAAGCAACAGAGACAGTCAATTCTCGCTGAGCGATAAAGATGAAGCTAGTAGTCAGTATGCCCATGATTTGAAAATTGCAAGAGAATAGACTGACCTGTAAAAGGCTACCAAAGTGACCAATAGAGGGGCAACGTTCCAAAGGAGAGAAAAGAAGACACCGTTAATCATAGCTACTAGTCAGCACAAAGCGTTGAATGGAATGGAGGAAACTGACACCTGACTAGATGCTTCATCTCTTCCTTCCTCGCGTCTTGGGCCCTCTTCTTCCACTGACTAGTCCAGGCGAAGAACTGAGGTTAGCAGAATCCATAGGACACAGCTTAAGTACCTTGATGAACTATTTTGTCAGCTTGATCGCATTCGAATAGTCGGCATGATTTACCTGGATAGCTCCAATCAGCTCCGTCATGACTGTGATTCGCCTATCTCTAGCTTTCATCAAAGTTTGGGTGATCTGGCATCAGCTCGATTTGTACAAGTGGCTCACTGTAATGTATCGTTTCGAGATGAACGAGTTTACTGGTGTGGCGATAAGAAGGACGACCATGCCTGCGAACGCAGACCAGCCTAGAATACTGTCTTGTCAGCTCACATCTTGAAGACGGACGCTCCCTTACTTGTAGAGGAAGATGGAAGCTACTACAATTTCGAAAGGAGCACCGTAAATGTAGTACGCCGCTGCTGCTGTATTACTGATTCTGAGGGTCAGCTAAGTTCTCCCGCTCGATCATACCTCTGTGTATCACCTATCATCAGCTAGGTGATCGGGAGCAGAGCTGTACTCACTAGCCATAAGATTAACAATTTTGCCCGAATCCGCATTGACTTTCTTCTCCTCTTTCTCGCCTTTCTTGACATCCTCGATCTTCTCCTTGCTAGCGACAACTCCCGATGCATCTTTACGCCGCAGGGCCTTGTCGTAGATCGCAGCCTACATTATCAGCTAAGGGAAAGAGCTGTTGTAGTGGAGGGCAGACTGACGATGAGCTCCGACTTGATCCTGATCGTGGCTCTACGGCCATGCCATAGATGTAGAAGATCTGTGGCCGCCTATTGTCAGCTGATATCGACGGCGTGAGACATACCTTTGCGACTGAAGCGAGGAAGGCGAGGAAAGCATAGACATATGCCCGTGACATGGCCTCCTTGGTGCCCAGCGTCAGACCATCCCTATCATCAATTCTGACCTCGTTCTTTCTTTTCATGTTCATGACGACTCACAAGATACGTTTCAGGAAGAATGGCCCCGCATAGTTGAAGATCACACTGAAGAGTGTCAAGAGCCCATCTAGAGCTAGATCTATTGCATTCGCCGACAAGATCCGCCTCAGCAGTGTCGAGCTAGACAGATCCTTGAACCGGTGGAACACTATCGAGGTCTGCATAGTCAAGGACAAGGGGGGTAAATCCTCAGGCTCGAGTTCTTTCGAGTTTCCGTAAGCGATAAACTTGTTCATCCATGTAAATGTTATCCAGGATGAGAGCGTCACTAGATCATCCGGAGCTACGACTGGCTGATCGTCAGCTTGAACCATGAAGTGAGACGTACCATGCGAGCCAGGACTGCTGGTGGTGCCATATGGAGTCCGGCAATGATTGAAAGAGTTGCGAT
>Ga0265797_10004818_pt1 | contig 20236 bp, 18 predicted proteins | sample P2T30metagenome_FD_192433 | JGI IMG/M metagenome (GOLD analysis project Ga0265797, IMG submission 192433) | Plant litter microbial communities from East Loma Ridge, Irvine, California - P2 T30 | ecosystem: Environmental > Terrestrial > Plant litter > Unclassified | place: USA: California...
GCTTGAGTTCGCGCATTCGCGGGAACGACGGATCAACGTATTTGGGCGACGCTCCAGTGCCGTAGTCCACGACCACAAGACCGTCGTCCCCGCGAAGGCGGGGACCCAAGTGCGCAGCACACCATCAGCGCATGAAAAAAGCCGCCCGGCGCAAACCGGGCGGCTTTTTTACATCTGAACCAGCAACAAATTACTGGTTGTGCAGGAAGGTCTTCAGCTTGTCCGAACGCGACGGCTGACGCAGCTTGCTCATCGCCTTGGCTTCGATCTGGCGAATCCGCTCGCGGGTCACGTCGAACTGCTTGCCCACTTCTTCCAGCGTGTGGTCGTTCGACATCTCGACGCCGTAACGCATGCGCAGCACCTTGGCTTCGCGCGGGGTCAGCGAGTCGAGCACTTCCTTGATCACATTGCGCATCGAAGCGTGCAGCGCGGCGTCCAGCGGGGCCAGGGTCGCGTTGTCTTCGATGAAGTCGCCCAGTTGCGAATCGCCGTCCTCGCCCATCGGGGTTTCCATCGAAATCGGTTCCTTCGCGATCTTCATGATCTCGCGAACCTTATTCTCTGGCATTTCCATCTTGGCGGCCAGGGTCGGCAGATCCGGCTCGCTGCCGGTTTCCTGCATGATCTGGCGCGAGATGCGGTTCATCTTGTTGATCGTCTCGATCATGTGCACCGGCACGCGGATGGTGCGCGCCATATCGGCGATCGAACGCGTGATCGCCTGGCGAATCCACCAGGTCGCGTAGGTCGAGAACTTGTAACCGCGACGGTATTCGAACTTGTCGACCGCCTTCAGCAGGCCGATATTGCCTTCCTGGATCAGGTCCAGGAACTGCAGGCCGCGGTTGATGTATTTCTTCGCAATCGAGATCACCAGGCGCAGGTTGGCCACGGTCATTTCGCGCTTGGCCTGGCGCGCACGCTTCTCGCCGGCCGCCATCTGCTTGTTAATCTTTCGCAGGTCGGCCAGCGGCAGCGCCACGCGCGCCTGCAGGTCGATCATGCGCTGCTGCAGCTCCTTGATGGCCGGCAGATTGCGGCTCAGCACCGCGCTGTACGGATAGGCGCAGTCGACTTCGCGGTCGCCCCATTGCAGGTCGGTCTCGTTACCCGGGAACACCTTGATGAAGTGGGCGCGCGGCATGCCGCAGCGGTTCACGCAGATGTCCAGCACCGAGCGCTCGATCGAACGCACTTCGTCCATCTGGCCGCGCAGCGAATCGCACAGCTTCTCGACCACTTTCGCGGTGAAGCGGATGCCCAGCAGCTCGTACGAGATCACTTCCTGGGCGTCGACATAGGCTTGCGAACCGTAGCCCTGGTTCTTGAAGGCGTGGCCCATCAGGTCGAACTGCTGCTCGATCAGGGTGAACTTCTCCAGCGCGCTCTTGCGCAGCTGGGCCAGTTGCTCGGCCGAGTAGCCTGCCGCGGCGCCACCGGCGTTGCCGGCATCACCGTCTTCTTCTTCCTCGACTTCTTCCTCTTCCTCGTCGTCTTCCTCGCTCGAGGCAGCCGCATGGGCCACCGAGGCGGCTGGCGCCGGGGTGTCTTCGCGGTCGACGAAACCGTCCACCACGTCGTCGATCTTCAGCTCGTCGCTGGCGATCTTGTGCGACAGCGCGATGATTTCCGAGATCGTGATCGGGCACGCCGAGATAGCCTGCACCATATCTTTCAGGCCCTGCTCGATGCGCTTGGCAATCTCGATCTCGCCTTCGCGGGTCAGCAGCGACACCGCGCCCATTTCACGCATATACATGCGGACCGGGTCGGTGGTGCGGCCGAAGTCGGAATCGACCGTCGACAGCGCGGTGGCGGCGGCGGCTTCGACTTCGTCTTCGCTGGTCGGGGTCACGGCCTGGTCCGACAGCAGCATCATTTCGGCTTCAGGGGCGCGCTCGTAGACGGCGATGCCCATGTCGTTGAACGTCGCGATGATGCCTTCGATCGCTTCCGGATCGATGATGTTTTCGGGCAGGTGGTCGTTGATCTCGGCGTGGGTCAGGTAGCCGCGCTCCTTGCCCATATTGATCAGGTTCGTCAGCTGCTGGCGGCGCTTTTCGAGTTCGGTTTCCGAGAAGCCGGCATTGCTCAGCAGGGCGATGCCCTTGGCCTTGCGCTCGCGCGCCTTCGAAGCCGCCTTCAGTTCGGCGCGCTCGACCGCGTTCAGCGCCGCGACTTCGTCGTTCTCCGGCACGAACTCGCTCGGCTTGCGGCCGCGGCGGCCCGGGACCTTCACCTGCGGCAGCAGGTAGCCCGAGGTGTCGATCGCGGCGAGGGCAGCGGCGTCGGTGGTCTTGCTGACCGCGCCGACGGCATTGATCTGGGCCGCAGCCAGCGGGCTGGTTTCGACCCGGCGCACGGCGCGCGCTCGCACCACCTTCGGCGCTTCTTCAGCGGCCGGGGCTTCGGGGGCCGCGACCGGCGCGGCGGCAACGGCGGCTTCCGGCTCGGCCGCCTTCAGGGCGGCCAGCTTGCCGCGCTTGCGCACGATGACGGGCGCCACGGCCGGCTTGGCCTGTGCCTGCATGTACTCAGCGGCCAGGTCGGCGCCGGCATCGACGTCGTTGGCGGCGACCGGCTCATCGGCCGCATCATCGGCTGCCTGAGCAGGGGTCAGGGCGGCAGCGACGGCGACCACTTCCTCGACCGCCGCGGCGATCGGGGTCGCGGCAACCGGCGCTTGTTCCACGACTGGCGCTGCGACCGGCTCGTCCACCACCGGACCGCCGGCGGCCAGGATGGCGTCAGCCTGGGCCTTCAGCGTGGCCAGGCGCGAACGGGTCTTGACCACCGTCACCTTGGCCGCCGCTTCCGTTTCGAGGAAGTAGGAGGTCGCGGTTTTCGGCACTGCCAGCGGTGCCGAAGCCTTGGCCGGCGCTTTGTTCGCTGTCAGTGTCAATGTCTTGGCGGTGTTTTTCATACTTAAAACTCTCCAGTCGAGGCCTGTTGCGCGCCTGCGAAGTCAATAATCCGGCGGGACCCGCTTGCGGGCCCTGGGAAAGGGGGGACGGAAGTGGCCCTAACTAAGGGCGGACATGCCAGACTTCAAGCACGACTTACCTGGTTTTGCGCGCGCCAACACGATACGGGGCTGCGGACAGAGAGGCGATGGTCGATGTTCAAGATCGTGCTGTGCATATCGGAATGAAAAAAAGCCCGCTAACACGGGCTTGCATCTATTTTTCTAGAAAAATAGGGGAAGGAGCTATTATGCCCCAATGCAAGTTTTGGTGATAATTGATAGATCCGATAAGGGATATACACAATTCACATAGCGCCACCCTGGCTGGCCCTCCGCACAAACTGCTCGGTGGGTCTGCGCCGGCGCAAGCCGGACTCAAGGCAAGAGGCGGATGATACACGATTTCATGGGTTGGCGCTTCTCCCCACGATGTGTTTCTCAACATTTATCATTGGAACTAGTACAATGCCCGCCCAGCACCATGCTATCCTTCGCAATCCTGTTCTTACCATGAAGTCAATGAATACCAATACCCCTGCAGAGTCCGTCGACACGAATGCCACCCCTGCCACTCCGGCTGCTCCGGAAGCGCAGCAGCCGCCAGCTGAAACGCCGGTGGCGGCAGCACCGGCCGCTGCGCCGGCGCCTGGCCTGTCGGCACGTTCGCTGCTCAAGCAACTCCAGCAGGAGTATCCGGCCTTCCGCGACTGTCTGCCGCTGTCGATCGGCATCGACAAGCAGCTGCTGGCCCGCATGCCGGGCCTGGACAAGAAAGTGATGCGCGCCGCACTGGGCATCCATACCGGCTCGATGCGCTACCTGCGCGCGATGGAAAAAGCCAAAGTGCGCCACGACCTCGATGGCACCGCCGGCGCCGAAGTGCCTGAAGCGCACCGCCTGCATGCAAAGGAACAGCTGCAGCAGCGTTTCAAGAAGGAAGCCGATCGCAAGAAGGCTGAACGCGACGCCGCGCAAGAAGAAGAAAACAACCGCAAGCGCCAGGAAAAACTGCAGGCGCTGGCATCGAAATTCTCCAAGAATTGAGCGCAGCCCACGAGGCGAGCGATCTGGCCGGGGACGATCTGCCGCCGTATATCGGCATCGACCTGGCCAATGTGCGCCTGGTGCGCAGCGAGCAGGACGCGCGCGAAGCGCTGGCGGCCCTGCTGGCAGGCGACGCGATCGGCTTCGACACCGAATCCAAGCCGACCTTCGCCAAGGGTGAAGTCTCGACCGGGCCGCACCTGGTGCAGCTGGCGACGACGGACATCGCCTTCCTGTTCCAGACCGCGACCCCGGCCGGCATCGCGCTGGCCCTCAGCGTGCTTGAACCCGTCCTCGAGGATGAGCGTGTGCTCAAGGTCGGCTTCGGCCTGGGCGATGATGTGCGGCGCCTGAAATCGAAGTTCGGGATCGAACTGCGCAACGTGCTCGACCTGTCGACGGCCCTGCGCCGGCGCGGCGAAAGGAATCCCCTTGGCGCGCGTAGTGCGGTCGAGCGCTTCCTGGGGCAGCGCCTGCAAAAATCCAAGCGCATCACCACCACCAACTGGGCCCTGCCCCGGCTGTCGGAAAAGCAGCTGCAGTATGCGGCCGACGATGCGCATGCGGCATTGAAGATCTACCGCCACTGGAAAGCGAATCCGCCGGCCTGACCCAGACTGGGTAGGCGCGCACCGAAAGAGTGAGTTCCGGCTCAGCAATTCGCGATATCATGGCCAGCATCGTCGATGCCGGTGGGAGTCCATGAGATCACGCAGCCTTCGCCTGTCCCTCTTTGCCCTGTGTGGCCTGCTCGCCTGCACGGCCACGGCGACCCCGCACACTGTCCCCGACACGCTCGACCAGCGCCTGATGGCCTGCGCCACCTGCCATGCGCGGGTCGATGCGCGCGGCATCCCGGTCAACGACAGCTTTTATCCGCGTCTTGGCGGCAAGCCGGCCGGCTACCTGTATCACCAACTGCTGAACTTCCGCGACGGCCGGCGCCAGTATCCGGTGATGACCTACCTGGTCGACCATCTACCTGATGATTACCTGCGCGAGATCGCCCGGCACTTCGCGGCCCAGCCGCCGACCGTGCTGCCGGCCCAGCCCTCGGGTATCTCGGGTGCGCTGCTCGAACGCGGGCGCCAGCTCGTGCATGAGGGCGACGCGGCGCGCAAGATCCCGGCCTGCATTGCCTGCCATGGGGCGCGCCTGACCGGCGTGCAGCCGAACATCCCCGGCCTGGTCGGCCTGCCGCGCGACTACGTGAATGCGCAGTTCGGCGGCTGGCGCAACAAGGTGCGGCGCGCGCAGGCGCCGGACTGCATGGCCGAGATCACCGCCCGCCTGTCGCTGGAAGACGTGGCCGCCGTCTCGGGCTGGCTGGCGGCGCAGCCGATGCCGCCTGACCCGCGCCCGGCCGAATCGATCGCACGCCCGTTGCCGCTGGCCTGTGGCAGCGATCCGGAGGCGCGATGAAGACCTTGCGGATTGCCCTCCTCGTCGTTGTTATCGCGCTACTGGTCGCGGTGGCGCTGGCCTGGCCGCGCGCCGAGCATATTCCATCGCGTTCGGCGCAGGCTTACGCACCTACTGCCGCCAATATCGAACGCGGCGCCTACCTGGCGCGCGCCGGCGACTGCATCGCCTGTCACACGGCGCGCGGCGGCGTGGCCTATGCCGGCGGTCGCGCGCTTGAAACGCCGTTCGGGCGTTTTTACGGACCGAACCTGACGCCCGATGTCGCGACCGGCATCGGCGACTGGAGCGCGGACGACTTCTGGAATGCGCTGCACAACGGGATCGCGAAGGATGGACGGTTGCTGTATCCGACCTTCCCCTATACGAATTACACCAAGGTCACGCGCGACGATTCGGACGCCTTGTTCGCCTATTTCCACAGCCTGACGCCGCAGCGCCAGCCGAACCGGCCGCACGAACTGGATTTCCCCTATAACAGCCAGGCGCTGCTGGCCGGTTGGCGGCTGCTGTACTTCCGTCCCGGCGTGCAAGAACCGCAAGCGTCACGTGACCTTGCCTGGAACCGCGGCGCCTATCTGGTCGAGGGACTGGGTCATTGCAGCGCCTGTCATAGCACACGCAACCAGTTTGGCGCGAACAAGGACGGACTCGATGGGGGGCTGATTCCGACGCTGGGCTGGTATGCGCCATCGCTCACGTCCGGCAGCGAGGCCGGGCTGGGCGACTGGGATCGGGAACACATCGTGGCGCTGCTCGGCACCGGCATCTCGCCGCGTGGCTCGGCCACCGGGCCGATGGCCGAGGTCGTGGCGCGCAGTCTGCAGTTCCTGACGCAGGAGGATCTGGGGGCGATGGCGAGCTACCTGAAGTCCTTGCCCGCCACGCAGGCGCCGACGCCGGAGCGGCGTCCGCCGGCCAGCGAGCAGATGCTGGCTGAAGGAGGCCGGATCTACGCAGCCAGTTGCGCGCAATGCCATGGCGACGACGGCAAGGGCAAGCTGTCTGCGTATCCTCCGCTGGCGGGCAACCGCGCCGTGACCTTGAGCCCGGCGGTGAATGCGATCCGGATGACGGTCAACGGCGGCTTCCCGCCGGGGACGAAGGGCAATCCGCGTCCGTATGGGATGCCGCCGTTCGGACATGAACTGGACGATGCGCAGGTGGCGGCGGTGCTGAGCTGGATCCGGAATAGCTGGGGCAATGCGGCGGCGCCAGTGACTGCGATCGAGGTGAATCGCTATCGGGCAGTCACGGGCGACTGAACGGCATCATGCGCATGCCTGCGTCAGGCTGGCCAGCGTACGGCCCCGTCCCTGTGCCTTCGCCTCGTACAAGGCGACGTCGGCACGCTGGAGCATGACGTCGATGGTATCGCCGTCGAATGCGCGCATGTCGAGGCCGGCGCTATACGACAGCGCAAATCCCAATGCCTGGTGCGAATGCTGCGCCAGCCACTGGCGCAGGCGTTCGTCGTAGGCCATCGCCGCGCCACGGTCGGCGCGGTTGAGCAGCACGCAGAATTCCTCGCCTCCGTAGCGGCAGAACACGTCGCTGCTGCGGCTGACCGCCCGCAAACCAGTGACGAACAGTTGCAGTGCGCGGTCGCCGACGGCATGGCCGTACGTATCGTTGATCTGCTTGAAATGATCGAGATCGAGCAGCAACAGGCCGATTGGATGCTGGTAGCGCACGCTGCTGGCCAGGTCGATGCCGGCCTGCCGCATCCAGGCGCGACGGTTCATGGCCCCGGTCAGGCCGTCGAGCATCGCCAGGCGCTCCAGTTCGCGCGCAGCCTCATCGCGGTGCGCCAGCAGGATCGCCACCACCGACAGCACCATCATCGCATTCGACGACAAGGCAAAGATCTGGTTGACGAGGTAGGGGCCGAAGAAATTCGGAAACTCGGCGGTATACAGCGCGCCCAGCACAGCGCGGCAGGCAAGCACCAGCATCTGGATCGACAGGCAGATGACCATCAGCCATCGCCAGCGTCCGACCGGCACGCGTGGCGTGCGGCACAGGGTGAGCACCACGGTGGCAATCTGCAAGGCCAGCAGGCCATTGGCCCAGCCTACCCGGAACGCGTAGTCGGAATAGCCGATGCCGTAGCCGGCGGTCATCAGGATGGCGATGGCAGTCGCTGCCCGCGCGGATGCCCTGTGGCCACACCATAGTTGGAAAGCGATGGCGTTGAACACCATGCCGCTCGAAACGCACGCCATGGCGAGTGTCGACAGCAGCTGATCGGCACAGCTACCCCGTTCGAATGTGCTGGACGACAGCAGGCAAATCCAGCCCGCCGTTTGCAGCAAGATCCCGGCTTGCGCACAGCGCGCGGCGCGGTTCACCCGTCCCATGAAGCAAGGCAGCGCAACGGCCATGATCGCCAGGTTGAGCGTCATGGCGATGAACAGCGAAGGTACGTCGATCTTAAGCACTGGCCATATTCTCGGGAATCAGCTTGGGCATGACAACGCCCCCAGGGATAAACATGCCGGACCGGTCACACCATATCCGCAAAGGCCACGCGGTCGGTCGTGGCATTGCGGGCATCGTCCACCCTCACCTTGTGCGCCGCCAGCAAGCCTTCGAGCGAGGCATTCATGGTGTGGCAACCTGCATCGATGCCCTTGTTCATGTGCGCTCGAATGCCGCCCAGGTCCCCGTTTTCGAGCATGCGCACGACCGCCGGGCTCGGCGTCAGGCATTCGGTCGCCAGATAATAGCGATTACCCTCGACCGACGGCAGCAGGGCCTGGCACAGGATGCCACGCAGCGCATGCGCCAACGCCTGCGCCTGCGCATCCGAATTCCCCAGCAGCCGCAGCATCTTCTGCAAGCCCAGCTCGGTCGAGCGCGCATGCAGCGTCGCCAGCACCAGCGGCCCCGATTCGGCCAGCGCCAGCGCCTCCTGCGCCGTCTGGGCATCGCGGATCTCGCCGATCACGATCACGTCCGGCCGCTCGCGCAGCGCATCGAGCGCGCCCAGGTAGTAACTCTCGACGTCGCCATCCTCCCCCACCTCGCGCTGGGTGATGATGCACCTGCGCTGCGGGATCAGGGTCTCGACCGGATCCTCGATGGTGATGATGTGCCCCGAACGCTGGCGGTTGATCTCGTCCAGCAGCGAAGCGATGGTGGTCGACTTGCCCTGGCAGGTGTCGCCAATGATCAATACCAGCCCACTGGTCAGGCGCGCGAACTCGCGCTCGTCATCCCACAGGCCCAATTCGGACAGCGCGATCGGCTCCTTCGGAAAACGCCGGATCACGCACCCGATGCGCTTGCCGCCCTGGAAGCGGAAGCAGTTGGCGCGGATGCGGGCCGTGTGCAGGTCGATCGAGCGGTCGAAAGCGCGCGAGGCGATGCGCTGTGGCCAGTTCGGCTCGATCACGTCGAAGAATTCTTCCAGCTCCTCCTTGGTGATCGGCGAATCGGTCACCGCCACCAGGCCTTTCGGCTGGCGCAGCATCAGCGGGCTGTTCTGGTGAATGATGATGTCCGAGAACACCAGCCTTGAATTGAGCAGGTGCAGGATCTGCTGCACCAGGGTTTCGAATACCGGATGGTCTTCGTTTTCGATGTACGACAGGGTCGGGATCTGCGAGGACTGGTGGTATTCCATCTGGCGCTATTCAGGGATCAAGTTCCGTTAATTATAAAACTTGAATATTGCACCAAAGTAAAATATCTTCAGCGTGACATGCTTGCAACAATCCGGTCGCCAAACACCGTCACCGTCACCCCCAGCACCACGATCAGCGCCCCGCTCAGGCGCACCCCCGACACCTTGCGTGTCGCCATATTGATCAGCCCAAAATGGTCAATCGCGATCGAACTGAGCAACTGCCCGGCGATCACCAGCACCACCAGGGTCAACAAGCCGATGCGTGGCGCCAGGAATACGGTGCCGAACACGAAGGCCGCCCCCAGGAAGCCACCCAGGAATTTCCAGGCCGGCTGCGACGGCAGCACCGTCAAGGTCGCGCCCAGGCCGGCCACACCACCCTTGGCCAGGGCCATCGCCAGCAGCACCAGGGTGCCGCAGCTGAAGGAAATCAGCGCCGCCATCACCGAATTGGCCCCGATCGAATGCGCCAGCTGGCTGTTCACTGCAGCCTGGGCCGACATCGCAATGCCGATGCAGAATGCCGCTGCCAATAAAATCAGGTTCATGAAGCTAACTCTACCCAAAAAACGCACGATTCTAGTGCATTGCGCGCCTGTGCGTTGGCACGGCTAGTCGCGTGCTCATGCATTTCACCCCCGGCAGCGTGCAATCCGTCGCAAACGCCGGGCCGGAAAGCGCGCGCCTGGCTAGGATGACTGCAATACAAACAATCCACGAGGAGTCACCCATGAAAGCCTTCCAGCCATCGTTCGCCATCCGCACCCTGTTGCTGGCCGCCACCCTTGCCTGCGTCGCCGCCCCGACGCCCGCCATGGCCTGGCCCTTCGGCGGCGAAAAGGTCGAAGGCAACGGCAGCGTGACGCGCCAGACCCGGCAGGTCGAACGCTTCAGCGGCATCTCGCTCGAATTGCCGGCCCAGGTCGAGCTTCGCATTGGCAATACCGAAGGCATCACGATCGAAACCGACGACAACCTGCAGCGCCTGATCGAAACCGAGGTCGACGACGGCGTGCTGCGCATTCGCCCGACCAAGCGCAATATGGACCTGCGCGCGCGTACCATGAAGATCGTCGTCAACGCACGCCAGATCGAACGCCTGTCGCTGGGCGGCTCGGGCACCATTGATGCCGCAGCCCTGCGCGCCCCGACCCTGCGCTTCAACCTGGGTGGCTCGGGCAAGATCCGGGTTGCCAGCCTGGATTCCGACAAGGTCTCGATCAGCGTCGGCGGCAGCGGCGACTTCCGCGCCAATGGCGGCAAGGCGCGCGACGTCTCGGTGTCGATCGGGGGTTCGGGCAATGTTGACCTGGGCAAGGTCGCGGCCGACAGCGCCAGCGTCAGCGTGGCCGGCTCGGGCGACGTGACGGTCTGGGCCAGGAATGAGCTGAGCATGTCGATCGCCGGCTCGGGTGACGTCAGCTACTATGGCGACCCACACGTGCGCCGCTCGGTGGCCGGCTCGGGCGAAGCGCGCCGGCTGGGCGGCGCGCCGAATTAAAAGCCGCGATAAAACCGCGGCGCGCCTTACAGGGCGCCGCGCAGCACTTCGCGCTCGACCAGCACCGTGTCGGTGCCGTCGGTCAGCCAGATCTGTCCGTCCTGGATCGTGCACTGCAGCTGCATCGAGCGGCTCGCCATCTTTTCCAGCTGGGCGCTGATCTCGGCCGGGATGTTGATCACACTGACGTTCTTGGCGCGCTCGATCTTGTTCGCCAGGCCCTTGAACCAGATGATGCTGGTCGCGCTATAGCTGTACACCACCACTTTGTCGGACCGCCCGGCGGCCTTCAGCAGGCGCTTCTCGTCCGGCTGGCCGACCTCGATCCAGGTCTGGATGGCGCCGGTCAGGTCTTTCAGCCACAGGGACGGTTCCTCGACGTCGAACAGGTCCTTGCCGTAGGCCAGGGCCGGATCGGCGTGCAGGGCGAAGGCCAGCACCCGGATCATCACCCGTTCCTCGGTCTCGGACGGATGCCGGGCGATGGTCAGCGTGTGTTCCTGGTAGTAGTTTCGGTCTATGTCGGCGATCGACAGGTCGGCCTTGTAGATGGTCGCTTTGATAGCCATTATTGCGTGCGCTCGATGTGATGGTGGATGAAAACCCGGTATTGTCGCATGCGCGGCGACTGCCAGGCTGCCAGCCGGTATAGACTTGTCGGTCAACCTGATCATGGAGACCGCGATGACCAATGCTTTTCCTCCCAACCAGCAGTTCCTGCTCGCCGCGCGCCCGGTCGGCCTGCCCAAGCGCGAAGACTGGCAATTCCACGAACAGGCTGTGCCGGAGCCAGGCGATGGCGAGATCGTGGTCAAGGTCCTGTACCTGTCGCTCGACCCGGCCATGCGCGGCTGGATGAACGAGGGTAAATCGTATATCCGCCCGGTCGCGATCGGCGAAGTGATGCGCGCCGGCGGCGTCGGCGTGGTGGTGGCTTCGCGCTCGCCACGCTTTGCCGTGGGCGACCATGTGATGGGCGGCACCGGCATCCAGCGCTACTGGTCCGGCCCGGCCGACGACAAGACCGCCAACCTGGCCCGGATCGATCCGCAAGTGGGTTCATTAAGCACCTGGCTCAACCTGCTGGGCATGCCCGGCATGACCGCCTATTTCGGCCTGCGCGAAGTCGGCCAGGCCAAGGCCGGCGAGACGGTGGTGGTGTCGGGCGCGGCCGGTGCGGTCGGGATGACCGTCGGCCAGGTCGCCAGGCAGATGGGCTGCCGGGTGGTCGGCATCGCCGGCGGCGCCGAGAAATGCGCGTTCGTGGTCGATCGCCTCGGCTTCGACGCCTGCATCGACTACAAGGCCGGCCAGGTCGCTGTCGCGTTGAAGGAACACTGTCCACAAGGCGTGGACGTCTATTTCGACAATGTCGGCGGCGAGATCCTCGATATCGTCCTCACCCGCATCAATATGAAGGCGCGCATCGTGATCTGCGGCGCGATCTCGCAGTACAACGTGACCGAGCCGGTCAAGGGCCCGGCCAACTACCTGTCGCTGCTGGTGAACCGCGCGCGCATGGAAGGCATGATCGTGTTCGACTACGCGGCGCGCTATCCCGAGGCCGTGGCCCAGCTCGGCGAATGGCTGCAGGCCGGATCGATCCAGAGCCATGAACACGTGGTCGACGGCTTCGAGCAATTCCCGCAGGCGCTGCTGATGCTGTTCGAAGGGCGCAACCTCGGCAAGCTGGTGCTGAAAGTGGCTGACGCCTGAGCAATCTGGTTCCTTGTCCATGGTCGTGGCGTACGGCCGCGCAGAGAACGACGACGGGGCGGAACTAACGCTCACCACGTTTCTCTAAAAGCACGAGCGCAGCCTGAGATGGCCCCAAGAGCGTTCATGCATAGCGTACGGCCTCTACAACCGATAGCCCCACGGGCACAAGGAGATCGACATGGCGACCAGCAAAGAGAACGGCGGTAAGAGCACGAGCAGTCAAGGCAATGCCCAGAAGAGCGGGCCGCCCACCAAGCGCGGCTTCGCGGCGATGGACCAGAACCAGCAACGCGAAATCGCCAGCAAGGGCGGGCAAGCGGCTCACCAGAAAGGCACGGCGCACGAGTTCGACTCTGAAGAAGCGCGCCGCGCCGGCCAGAAAGGCGGCGAAGCCGTGAGCCGCAACCGGGCCCACATGGCCGATATCGGGCGCAAGGGCGGCGAAAGCCGCCAATCGGCCCAGCGCGCGGTGGCCGCGGCGGCGGCGCAGAAGGGCAATCGCCAGGGCGAAGACAGCTAGCCGGTGGCCGCTATCGCTCACGCCGGCCAGGGCTGAATTCCCGCTGCACGATCAGCCCGATCGCCATCAGGGCAGCGGCGCCGCACCGCGCCGGCAGTGCTGCCCTGTGGTACATTGCCGGGCTTATGCACACCCTGAAATTCCTGACCGCCTATCCGGAAACCCTGCAAGCCCAGGTCAGCGGGCTGATCCAGCAGAACCGCCTGGGCGACACCCTGCGCCAGCGCTACCCCGAGCCGCATGGCATCCGCACCGACCGTGCGCTGTACGATTACGTGCAAGACCTCAAGGACGACTACCTGCGCCAGGCCGCGCCGGTGTCCAAGGTCGCCTTCGACAGCAAGATCCAGGTGATCAAGCATGCGCTGGGCCTGCACACCGCCATCTCGCGGGTGCAGGGTTCACGTCTGAAGGCCAAGCACGAGATCCGCATCGCCAGCCTGTTTCGCGATGCGCCGCTGCCCTTCCTGCGCATGATCGCCGTGCACGAGCTGGCGCACCTGAAGGAAAAAGAACACGACAAGGCCTTCTACAAGCTGTGCTGCTGGATGGAGCCTGGCTACCACCAGCTCGAGTTCGACGTGCGCCTCTACCTCACCTGGCTCGACCTGTCCGGCGAGCGCCTGTGGGGCGGCGACTAGCCCGACTGGCGTGTACCGATCGCGGCCGGCGGTTGCGGCTGACGCACTGGGAACGCTTGCTGGGCGCCGGGCCCGGCCGCGCAACTGCGGGTGCAGCGCCCGAGCGCGCTGTCGCAAGCGTCCAGGCGCGCCATCCTGCGTCCATTGTCGCCCGCCGCGTCCAGCGCGCGCGTCGCCTGGCCCGGCACCGCGCCCTGGACGGTGCGCGCCAGCGGGTTGCGCTGTTCCGGGGTAGACGCCATGACCCGCTCCTGCAGCGGCTGTATCTGGGCCCCGGCCCGGCATTCGCGCAGTTGAGAGTCGCACATCGATTCGCAAAATACCCCGTCGCTCGCCAGCGCGGCGCCGGCCGTGGCCAAGATTGCAAGCAGCATCGACGAAAACAGACGTTTCATTCCTATCCTCTAGCAAGTGGTGACTGGGTAGCACTGGCACGCACATCATGCCGTCCTGTCATCCTAGCCTGTTTTCCTTCACCCTGCCCACTGTTACCTGATCACAACGAACGTTTCGTTCAAGTAAATTTCTAACCGTGAGTCACTCGACTTTCGAGGACGGCTCCGCTACAGTCAGCAGTCCTGGAATTACCCTTCCCCGGCCCACGGCCTCTACCTCACATCACATGGTTCAGCAACAACTTCCCGGCGCGCGCCTGCCTGCCGTACTCGCTGCGTGCGCGCTCGCTTGCCTGCCGTTCCATGCCAACGGCGCTGCAGCGGGTGAAGAGCCGATGGCGCCGACATGGAAGCTGTCCGGCTTCGGCACCATGGGCGCGGTGTATTCGAGTTCGCGCAGCGTCGACTTCACCGCCTCGGTGCTGCGCGCCGATGGCGCCGGCTATACACGGGCCTGGAGTCCGGACGTCGACAGTCGCCTCGGCGCCCAGCTCGACGTCGGCCTGGGCGACTGGTCGGGCGTGCTGCAGGTGGTCAGTGAACAGCGGCTCGATGGCAGCTACCGGCCCGAACTCGAATGGGCCAATATCAAGTACCAGCTCACACCCGACCTGGCTGTGCGTGCAGGCCGCATCGCGCTGCCGGTGTTCCTTGGCGCCGAGTCGCGCAAGGTCGGCTACACCATTGCGTGGGTACGCACGCCGGTCGAAGTCTACGGCGCGCTGCCGATCTCCAGCAGCGACGGCCTGGACGCCACCTGGCGCTGGAGCACCGGGCCGGTGCTGCACGCCACCCAGGTGTTCGCCGGCCGCACCAACCAGGACCTGCACAACGGCCTGCGCATCAAGGCCGAGCACATTGTCGGGCTGTCGCACAGCATCGAGCGCGGCGCGTTCAGCGCCCGCCTGTCGGCCGCCGGCGCGCACCTGAACACCGCCATCGGCCAGGAATTGTTCGCCATCCTGCGCAGCTTCGGGCCGCAAGGAGGCGTATTGGCCGACCGCTACGAGATCCGCAACAAGCGTGTGTCGATGATCAGTGCCGGCATGAGCTATGACCCGGGGCCCTGGTTCGTGACCGCGGAATGCGGTCGCACGCGTACCGATTCCCTGCTCGGCGGCGGCACCTCGGTGTATGCCGGCGCCGGCCTGCGGCGGGGCGCGTTCACGCCCTACCTCGGCTACGCCCAGGTGCGCGCCGACGTCGCCACCAGCGACCCCGGCCTGGCGCTGGACGGACTGCCGCCGCCGCTGGCCGCCGCGGCCGGGCAGATCAATGCCGGCATCAACGGCTACCTGGCGACGATTCCCGTCCAATCGACCTGGAGCGCCGGCCTGCGCTGGGACGCGGCGACCAATATCGCGCTCAAGCTGCAATACGAACGGGTGCGCCCGCGCGAAGGCACGCGCGGCGCCCTGATCAACAACCAGCCCGACTTCCGACCCGACCACGCAGTCCATGTCGGCAGCGTGGCCCTGGACTTCGTATTCTGATGCGCGCACTTCCTATCTCCCTGCGCCGCCTGCTGGCCGCCTGCGCGCTCGGCATCGTCGCCGCCAACGCCTCGGCCGAGCTGGTGGTGGTGGTCTCCAGCCGCAGCCCGGTGGGCGCGCTCGGCGCCGACCAGGTGGCCGCGATCTTCCTTGGCCACGCCACCCGCTTCCCGGACGGCGCCCAGGCGTTCGCCGTCGACCAGCCGCTCGGCGCGGCCCAGCGGGACGGCTTCTACCGCACGCTCACCGGCAAGACCCCGGCCCTGCTCAAGGCGCACTGGTCGAAGATGGTGTTCACCGGCCGCGGCCAGCCGCCGCGCGAGGCCGCGGGCGACGCCGCCGTGCGGCGCCTGGTGGCCGGGAATCCCTCGATGATCGGCTATATCGGGCGCGAGGCGCTCGACCCGTCGGTGCGCGCCGTGCTGGCGCTGCCGTGAGGACCCGATGAACACGCTCGCGTCTTCGACTGCCGCTGCCACGGCGGCGCCGGCCAGCCGCCAGCGCCGGCGCCGCGGCGCACCCGCGCGCTGGCTGGCGCTGGCGCTCGAGACCCATATCTCGCTGCCGCTGTTCGCCGTGTTCCTGCTCGGCGCCATCTGGTTCGGCACCCTGCATGTGATCGAGTCCGAACGGCGCGCTGCAGCAAGCGCCGCGCGCGACGCCACCCACGAGCTGCTCGACACCTATGAAGCGCAGATGGCGCGCAGCCTGAGCAATATCGACCAGACCCTGCGCGTGCTGAAGTACGCGGTCGAGCAGAACGGCGCACAAGGCGCCCTGCCGGCGCTGGCGGCCAAGGGCCTGCTGCCGCCCGGCCTGGTGTTCCAGGTCGAGATCACCGACAGCCAGGGCCAGGTGGTGGCCAGCAATCCCGCCACCGGCGCGCGCGACCTGTCCGCCGCCAGCTATGTCGAGTTCCACCGCCACACGCGCCATGACCTGCCCTATGTCAGCCAGGCGATGGTCGATACCGGGACCGATGAACCGCACCTGCACTTCACGCGCCGCATCGACGACGCCGCCGGCCGCTTCGCCGGCGTGGCCGTGGTCGCGGTCGACCCGGCCTATTTCACCAGCTCCTACGAACGCTCGCGCCAGGGCGAGCGCGGTCTGCTCGGCCTGGTCGGCCTGGATGGCGTGGTGCGCGCAATGCGGGTCGGCGAACAGGTGTCGTGGGGCCAGCCCTACACGCCCGGCGCCACCGACACCGTCAGGCTGCGGCCCTGCCTGGTCGATGGCGAGACGCGCTATACCAGCAGCCGGCCGCTGGGCGGCTTTCCGCTGGTGGCGGTGGCCGGCCTGTCCGAGTCAGAACAAATGGCTGGCTTTCGCCAGCAGCGGCGCGCCTGGCTGCTTGGCGCCAGCGCCGGCAGCGCGTTGCTGGTGGCGGTGGTGATCCTGGTCAGCGCCTGGTCGTGGCAACTGGCCAAGGCGCGCCGCCGCGAGCGCCAGGCGCAAGAGACCTGGGCTGCCGCCTCGGAGGCCAGTCCGGACGCCTTCTTCGTGCTGCAAACCGTCACCGGCCAGCAGGGCCAGGTGGTCGACTTCACGATCGTCACCTGCAACAGCCGCGCGGGGCAGCTCACTGGCCTGTCCAGGGAGCAGTTCGCCGGCCGGCGCCTGTCGGTAATGCTGCCGGCCGCCTTCCGCGTCGGCATCTTCGCCGACCTGGCGGCGGTGGTGCAGGATGGCGCCGCGCGCGAGGCCGAATGGCTGGCCACATCGCTGCCCCAGGGTGAGCGCTGGCTGCACCGTCAGGCAGTCGCGATCGAGGGCGGCGTGGTGGTGATCGCGCGCGATATCACCGAGCGCAAGCTGGCCGAGCAGCGCATCCACCACCTGGCCCACCACGACGACCTGACCGGCCTGCCCAACCGCAGCCTGCTGCGCGAGCGCCTCGGCCAGGCGATCCTGGATGCCCAGCGCAGCGGCGGCGTGGTGGGGTTGGCCTTCATCGACCTCGACGGCTTCAAGCTGGTCAACGACTCGCTCGGCCACAATGCCGGCGACGAGCTGCTCAAGGTGGTCGGCGCGCGCATGGCGCGCCGCCTGGGCGATGGCGATACGCTGGCGCGCTTCGGCGGCGACGAGTTCGTGATCCTGCTGCCGGCGCTGTCCGGCGAGCCGGCATCGATCGCGCCGCTGCTCGAGCAGGTGCGCCAGGCGGTCACCGAGCCGGTACTGGTCGAGGGGCAGGAGGTGCGGGTCAGCTGCAGCATCGGCGCCACCTTCTATCCGCGCGACGGGCTCGATGCGAATGCCCTCATGATGCACGCCGACGTCGCCATGTACCGCGCCAAGGAGCTCGGCAACGACAACGTCCAGTTCTACGCCAGCGAAATGAACGCCAGCATCGACGAGAAGCTGGTGCTGCTCGAGCGCCTGCGCGCCGCGGTGCTCGGCTGCGTTGACGGCGGCGCCTGCCAGTTCGAGCTGCTGTACCAGCCCAAGGTCGACCTGCGCTCCGGCCGTCTGTTCGGGGTCGAGGCACTGATCCGTTGGCGCCACCCGGAACAGGGCCTGGTGTCGCCCGACCGCTTCATCGGCCTGGCCGAGGAAAGCGGCCTGATTGTCCCGATCGGCGAATGGGTGCTGCGCACCGCCTGCGCCCAGAGCGTCGCCTGGCGCGCCGCCGGCCTGCCGCCGGTCGACATGTCGGTCAATGTCTCGGCGCGCCAGTTCGAGGACCCGCGCCTGGTCGAGCGCGTCGCCGACGCCCTGCGCGCCAGCGGCCTGGCACCGGACAGCCTCGAGCTCGAGGTGACCGAAAGCCTGATCATGCGCGACCTGGGCCGCTCGGTCGGCAAGATGCGCGAGCTCAAGGCGATGGGCGTGTCGCTCTCGATCGACGACTTCGGCACCGGCTACTCCAGCCTGTCGGCGCTGAAATCGTTCCCGATCAGCCGTCTCAAGATCGACAAGTCCTTCGTTGCCGACCTGGCCGATTCGACCGACGACCAGGCGATCGCGCTGGCCGTGATCTCATTAGGCCATAAACTCCATCTGCGGGTGATCGCCGAGGGCGTCGAGACCGCGCAGCAGCGCGACTTCTTGCGCGCCAACGATTGCGACGAGATGCAGGGCTACCTGTTCAGCCGCCCGCTGCCCGCGAATGAACTGGCGCGCCTGCTGGCCGACAGCCACGGAGGCCTCGTGTGAGGCCGGTGCGCGATACCACCCGCGTCCTGCTCGGCGCCGAACCCGCGCTGCGGCGTATGCTCAATTACTGGATCGCGACCGCGCTGCTGTACCTGGCCGGGATCCTGCTGCTGGCGGCCCAGGTGGCCTGGGGCCACGCACCGCGCCAGCCGGCCCTGCTGCTGGGCGCGACCGCCGCCGCCGGCACCCTGGCCTTCTATGTGCTGATCCGCTTCAGCACGGCGCTAGCGCTGGCGCCCGGCACGCTGGCCATGCTGCAGTCGCTGTTCGCGATCGGCTGCGGCATGGGCTCGTATGCGATCGCGGGACCGATGCGCGCCGCGCTGCTGTGCATGACCGTGGTGATCGTCGCCTTCTGCGCGGTGGCCTTGCGCGCGCGCCAGACCCTGTTCGTGTCGGCCGCCGCGCTGTCCGGCATGGGCTATGTGATGTGGTGGCTGCAGGCGCGCGACCCGCTGCGCTATCCGCCCGCGGTCGAGGCCATGAACTTCGGCTATATGGCGGCGGCCCTGCTCTCGAGCGCCCTGCTATCGAGCGAGATGACCAAGCTGCGGCGGCGCATGAAGCACAAGAAGCAGGAACTGGAACAGGCGCTGGCGACGATCCGCATCCTGGCCACGGTGGATGAACTCACGGCCCTGTCCAACCGCCGCCACATGAACGAACTGCTCAGCGCCGAGGAACGGCGCCAGCCGCCTGGTGCGCGCAGTTGCGTGGCCCTGCTCGACCTCGATTTCTTCAAGCAGGTCAACGACCGCCACGGCCACGCGCTGGGCGACGCCGTGCTGCGCGAGTTCGCGCGCGCCGCGCGCGGCGCGCTGCGCAGCAACGACACACTGGCACGCTGGGGTGGCGAGGAATTTTTGCTGCTGTTGCCGGACGCCGCCCAGCAGGACGCGCAGCGGGTGCTCGATCGCATGGCCGAGCGCGTGCACGCCCTGCGCGTCGAGGGGCTCGATCCCGGATGGCGTGTCAGCTTCTCGGCCGGCCTGGCCGCGCGCCGCGACGGCGAGCCGTTCACCGAGGCGATCAGCCGCGCCGACAAGGCGCTGTACCGGGCCAAGGCGGCGGGGCGGAATCGGATCGAGGTGGCCTGAACATCACGCCACCGTCGTTCCGCGCAGGCGGGAACGACGGTGGCTGTTCGGGTGGCGCTGGCGCTAGCCGCGCAGCTCGTCGGCCGCAGCCGGTGGCAAGGCGGTGCTCGATGCGGCCGGGATCGCGGCGCGCAGGCGCCGGATCAGCAACTCGGGATCGCTCTCGGCCAGCATCAGCCCCTCATGTTCTGACCGCACGAAGCCCTCTTCCACCTGGTGCCGCACGAAGGTGCGCAGGCCATCGTAGAAACCGTTCACATTGAGCAGGCCGATCGGCTTGGCGTGGATGCCCAGCTGGGCCCAGGTCACCATCTCGAACAGCTCTTCGAGCGTGCCCATCCCGCCCGGCATGGCGATGAAGCCTTCCGACAGGTCGGACATCATCGCCTTGCGCTCGTGCATATCCTTGACCACGAACAGGCGGGTCAGGCCGGCGTGGCCGACCTCGCGCTCGACCAGCGCGCGCGGGATCACGCCGGTGGCTTCGCCGCCCAGGCGCAATACCTCGTCGGCGATCACGCCCATCAGGCCGACCTTGCCGCCGCCGTAGACCAGGGCGATATTGTGTTCGACCATTGCGCGTGCGAGGGCGCGCGCGGCGTCGGCGTAGATCGGGTTGGCGCCATGCGCGGCGCCGCAATATACG
>Ga0265797_10004819_pt1 | contig 20236 bp, 19 predicted proteins | sample P2T30metagenome_FD_192433 | JGI IMG/M metagenome (GOLD analysis project Ga0265797, IMG submission 192433) | Plant litter microbial communities from East Loma Ridge, Irvine, California - P2 T30 | ecosystem: Environmental > Terrestrial > Plant litter > Unclassified | place: USA: California...
AACAGGGTGTGGTTGGACGGGCGTTGTTCGAGGTGCTACAGGCGTGAGACGAAACAAGCGCTTTCGAGGTACAAGTGCCGACGCGATTACTACTGACGCGAAACGGTCAGTACACACACACACACACAAACACACAGACAAGCTTGCAAGTTGCAGGGCGTCGCAGGCAGGTGACGCGAGGCAGGCAGTGGTTGCGTACAAGATGGCAGCGGTAGAGTGGGCGAAGATAATCGGCAGTCGGTCGGCGGCAATGGGGCGTAGTGGGACGGAGTGAAGCCAGTACACCCAGGGATTAAGGAATGACGAAGAAAAATGAGCGGACAGGTGCCTAGAGTCGCCTCAATCAGTGTGAGTTCGACAATGGGCTCCAGAAGGTGTTGAAGGGACGCGACGAGGAGGGCGGGGAGGGTGTTGACGGGTGTATAGGCGGAGTGGGTGAGAGACGAGCACCTGGGCAACCCGCGCTTTTGTCGGTCGTTCCTTCCCAGGTTGTCTGCGCGCTAAGCAGCGACCCACTCTGAGTTGCAGGGATAGCCCCGTTCGTGCCTCTACCCATGCTAATCGCTGGCTCCCTCGTAATTTCGCGCCTGATCCACACACGATGCGGCTGCTCAGGTACCAAAGTACCAGTACTGCCCGCAATTCCTTTTTGGCACACGTCCAGCGACTTTTGCAGCCGAGGCTGCCCACAGCTCGAGTATCTGCCCACCGCCTTTGTCCAGAATGGTTGATGACGGATGCAGCAGCAGCAGCAGCAGCCAACGATGCGCTGTGCGGGACCCCCCCTCTCGCCCGCCTCACGACTGCAAGGCCAGCAAGACGACCAACGGCCAGCAAGGCCAGCGAGCACTCGGAGGACCGAGACGACGAAGCAAAACCCGCTGCGACTCTTGCGCGGCGTCACCATGTCTGATGTAGCCGTTCCCCTCGGCTTGGCCAGTGCCTCCTGATGGCGTGCCTGGACATGCCTGTTGCCTGTTGCGTGTCTAGCCCAATGTAGTTTTTTGCCAGTTCCAAGTATCCAACGCTCCAGCGTCACCTGTCTCGGTGGAGGTGGGAGCACGCGATATGCATTGTCTTCGCTCTGCGTGCCCATCATCTCCCAGATGGTCTTGGCCACCTGCCGCAAGCCGACGCCGACCCCTCTTCGCCGTCGTCTTCCGCATCCAGCCTGCGCCATCGCACATCGCGGCTAACAACTCGACGCGACGCCGGCATGCTTACTGACGCTGCAAACATGATGGCGGCCCTTCAGTTGCCAGACGCTCCGAGCTGGTCGGCACTCTCACGTATCCTCGGCCTCGAGACATGAGGATGGGCACCGAATGTTTCACCGTACCCGTTCAGTGGCGGGGCTGAGCAGCAGCCCCAGGATGTATAGCCAAGCATGAATTTGATATGCCACTCGGGCCAATCGACTAGACTACGCCCGTTTAATCCCAGCTATGCAGGGGCAAGGACGCCTGGCTATCCCCCTTTTGAATTGCGACAGAGGCTCGTCCTCGTCCGCCCATAAATAGGTTATGATAGACGAAATGCGGAGAAGCGGCATGACAGAGACACAGGCAGATAGGGTTTGCCATCTGGCACAGTAATGCTGATGATGATGATGACGATGATGCTGATGCTCATGCTGATACTGTCAGATGCTGATGCCCAGGGCTGGTCGTGCGAGCACGAGTAGCAGTGCAGCGGCGTGTGAGGTTGATGAGGCGGCGAATGCATTCCTGCAGCGCGCGACTTGTACGAGTGTGGAAAGATAACAGGGCCCGGCAAATACAGTATCAGTACGCGCACCTGGTGCAGGAACGCTGTGCACACCACCGGTGACGAATCTGGCCCTTTACTTGCACCCTCCTATTGCCCGCCGGGTCCTGGATCAGGCCTTCGGAAGCGCCTCAAGTTTGCAGCGAACATCCGTGTCGCAAGCCGCCACACCGGGGATTGCCGAGTGCTGGAGCTTGTATGACAGCTGTCTCTTGTTCGGTTTCTTCGCTGTTTGAAAGTTGGCAGTTCAGCCTCCTGGCATCAAAGACTCGGGCCGGGAAGAGGACATTACTGCAAGTACAATCAATTGTCCCTGCATGCGCAACCGCGACCCTCGCTGGATGCATCAACAACAATGCAAGTCCTTGCAACAAGGAAAAAAATTCTCCGTTCGCGCGCCTGCATGCCGAGATGACAGTGTATTGCGATTGGAAGCCTGTGCCATCTGAATATGCTCGGCGCTCGTTTTATCTGTCCCGTCCGCGTCCAACCAGGTTCAGCCTCTGGGGCCCAAGTCGCAAACTTCTCGACGTCATCATCATGGAGTACCATGTCTCCCGCTCACGCTGCACCATCTCTATGATCTCCAGGGTCCATAAAACTCTCGGTGCAATATGCCGAGCAGGTCCCGCACATTCTGGCAATCCTCATTTTCCACCAGGCATTTGCATCTGCCGCTTTTTTGGAGCAAAAACTCTGATTTGCCAAGTCACCAGCACGCTTATGGGATACGAGAAAGCGATGCTGCAACAAGGCCGAGAGTTATACGAACTATGGCGCCGTTCGGTCCTAGCGATCCGATCTGTGGAGCGTGGTGCACGCAACGGCTTCGCTCGTGACGTCCATGTCGGCGCTGCGTGTTGCGCCGTCAAACTCTAGCATGGACTTGCTTTTTGTCAACCAGACCGGCGGTGAGGACGGCCAGTCTCGTACCACAGAGATGGTGTTCCTGTTGCGCATTCGCGGCCATTGGCGCCAGCTGCCCACAAACACGAGGCCGAGTGCATCCGCAAGCTCGCGCGAGGACGTGTGTGTGTATGTGTATGGTGTTATTTCTGGACAAAGGGCACGCAAGCGCAAACATGGCACCCGAGCTTTTTAGCACCGCACCGCCACGTCGCTGCTCCACACGCCGCGAAAGCCTCGGCGCTAAGGCTGTTGGCGTGCGAGCAGCAGGAAGCTTCCGACCTGCTCCTAAACCTTCAGCTGGCGTCCGTTAACGTTACATGTCAGTGTCAAAGAAGCAATGCGATGGCAACGGTCGCAGTAATTGCATAGCAACCACATCGCGCCCACAACAGGTACAAATGTAACCACGGAGCTGGCGCCAGCCGGCCGTTCACCCTGTCCTTGGATGGCTTAAGGCACAGCTGTATTGTTGTTGTGCGCAAGGTTGGCGGATAACGGACAGCACAAAATTGCGAATCTCGTTTCGAGTCTGGTATGGCTCTTTAGCAAAGGCGAGATTGGCAATTTCCGCCGTCCAGTCTCTGCCATTGCCGAAAAGGAAAAGTGCGATGAGCATTTTGACTAATTCGGCCAATCACAGCGCGTAGCCACGACTGCGCCTTCGCTGCTGAGCCCGAATCGGCACGTGATCCCTGTCCTGCTGCCACCTGACCCCACCCGGCCAGCAACACAGACAAGCATGATACCCGACCACGCTGAGCATGGCCGCCTTTCTTTTACTTTTTGTCGTCATCGTGACTTGGACGCCTTTGGCCTGCCTTGACGTGGCAGCGACACGACACGACCGACACGACCGAGACCAAGGTGCGGGCGGCATTTTGCCCATTCAGTCAGTCCTCCCTGACAACCCCCAGCCAGCGACGTGTTACTGCACTCCGCCCAGGCCCGCAGAGCCGCACATGCGCGACACTCTCCATTGCCTTGCAGCCAACCACTAAATCTCCCAACAGAAAACATTTCATCTAGCTACAAACCACTTGTACTCTCAAGCGCGAGATCGACTGCTGTTCGTCCCATGGCCGCTTCCCGCTCGCTTCCATCTATGGGCCACTGTTTTCCCCAGACGAACCAGATGCTCCAACCCCACACCCAACTCGACCATCTGAAACCACGGCCACCGGTGTACCGGCTGTTCTAGATGCAGGAACAGGCCCAGTTGGGCCCTTTCCAGACCGCTCATCATTCAACGCCTTAACATCTTCGATAGGCGTTTTTTTTGTCCTCAGAGAGAAGAGCTGGGCACACCATCAGCACTTCCGCAACCTCTTCGTCTTCGGTCTCTAAGTACAGGTTCAGTAGCCACACTTGGTAATGTTCAGCTCCTGCTGCGACTTGGTGGAGAGCGCGCTACCGCTTACGGATATTATCAGCGTCTGGATGGGCCGCCACCTCGCGATAACGTTCGCTGCCCCCCCATTGCGCAACCGAATACCCGTTGCTTCCAGCTTTATCAGCCGCCCGAGCATCTGATTGGTCAAACTTTTTCTCCTTAGACGTAGGTCGAGTTCGGCACTGCATATGTTGCTCACACCATGCGGTTCCCTAGTGATAAGCCCTACCGATCCTGGATGTCAAGCGTCATCACCTGAGCCTACAGTTCATGCAAGGGCAAGACTGGGTCAGCATCTCGTTTTTCCTCAGCCGTGGATGCTGGAAACTCGTCTTGTCACCTGCATATGTTTTTTGCAAGAAATGCAGCCACCACGTGCACGACAGGGCTCGAGATCCAAGGGATTCTTTTGGTTGCTCCCCGACTGGCCGGCACTCTAAGCCGAAGATCTCGAGATGTCGATGCTGCAGCGTTCTTTTAGTGCATGACAAGCGTGCAGACTACTGACTCCGTCTGGGTTGGGGGGTCGATCTACAACGCAATTGGACACTTATGGACCCTTGCGTCATTTCGAGAGCAACAACTACAGGCTCTCAAAGGCATTTGTTGAATACCAAGATATGAGGTGTAACTCAGCTCAAGCAAAGACTTACAAATCCTGCAGTAGACACGGCGTCCACAGTTGCGCGGCTATCTGCGCGAAATCCATGCGCATATAGGCGCAAGGGATAAGCAGCGTCAATCAAACCAAGCTATTGCACAGCCTAGCCAAATCTCTCAACCTGTTACAAAAGCAAGCAATGGATTACGATCTTCCCATAGCATCTTCACATATACAGACGTCGGCTTTATTGCGGCGACAAAACCCAATGAGTGCGGCACCTGACCATCACTAGGGAAGTTCCCGACAGCCATGGCGCTGGATCAGATTCGCGTAGCATTGACATACATAAGATTCTCATCGGTCAATAAAAAAGACACGCGGCATAGTAAACTTTGTTGCTATCGATAAGGCTAACTTGCGCTTCGGTCTACTGAATGTGCGACTAAATTCTTTGTCCACCGGACCAGTTCCTGGGCCCGGGCGTTACGCCACCAACCGCCTTACTGTTCAGTATTTAGACTACGAAAGCTAGGAACGGTATCCACGCAAGTATGGACACCTAGGGCCTCCAAGCTGCTAGGACTTCTTGTCAACCTAGTGCGTCGTTCAATGCCCGTTCATAGAGTCTTGGATAGCGCTGGCTTACTGTTGTGGCTGCTGCAGGTGAATGAATCAACATAGTAGTTTGGCAAGACAGGACCTTCCTCCGTGGGCAGTCGATTGGAGCCGATCGCCTCGTATCGATTGCTTGTCCGACGTGCAACCTATACGCAAAAATGACACGTGACTACAGAATGCTTGCAGGCCCAAGACATGGACTTGTCGCACATGTCAACCTACACAGCTTAAACTACAGTTTAAACCCTTCACACCAAAGGGTCGGTTTGGTCGCATCCTGTATCCCTAGGTTACAAAGTCCGCAGCACTGGAACAAGAAGGGTCTCTCCTTGTTTATGGCTCAGACCACAATACCGGGGTTCCTAGAACGCTTGTACCCTCCCGCCAGGTCTGCGCGCACACCTAAACACCACGTTCCCTCAAACACCAGGCTCCTAACCCGGACTAGACCGGAAATCAATCGTGGGTACACATGTGTCGGCATTTGATGTTTGATTGCGAATACGGGTTTGCGACATTACCGTTGTCGTTTTTTCGTACTGCTTATGTGAGAGTAGCGACCCAATGATGGCTAAGTGATTGTTATCAGTGATCGGCAGTATAAACTTTTTAGGCTGGTGATGAGTCTATTCTTGGGTAGTAAGGGATAAGTAATGGGGAAGGGGGTGGTGGTAGCGTTGAGGTCTGGTGAACTGGTGAGCGATTCTTTTTTTGTAGGTACGGTGTGGGTGGTGTACAAACTCTCATGTGGCATATCAAAGTAGAGGTAGATATTGGAGTAGTGTACACGATAGTGCAGATATGCATCATGATCATTCACTATAGCATCATCACTCTCATCTACTCCCCCTTTTTTTTTGCTTTACATCTCATCTCATGTCATCATCCTCAACCCTGTTATTTGGTCGGACATGACTACGTGTTATTCTTTAGACATCTCTCTCTCCCCTCGTCGACTCACTTCTCTCCTGCGGCTCCCCACACATCTGACATTCCATCGATCGATCTCATTCTTCCACCGTCGCTCAACCTCCTTTCCCACCCCCTTTTTTTTTTACACCTAACACCCCCCTTCAACCCATAGCTCCTTCGAGGCAAAGATCAATATTACTAGATCTACCCTTTTTTTCTTTTCTCCTTCACCCTATCCAGAAATTCGGACAGTAGCGGGCGAGACCTGGATGGATGTACCTCTATCTTTTGCTTTTGCTTTTGCTAGGAAATTTTGGTCCACTTTTGAAAGCTTGGGGAAAGCAAAGCTTCTCCCAAGGTTTGTATTTTTTGTTTTGTTCCCGCTTGTGAAGGGGTATAGTAGTGGTTGTGGTGGCTGTAGCCTTGTGGTACAGGGGAAGATGCTGACTTGATTGATGTCTGTTGCAAGGTTTTGTATGTTGAGATACATCTAGCATCTTTTCTTTGACCCAAAATCTAACCTCCACCCTCCTCGTGACTTGATAATTTCTTTACCCTGTTTTCGCTCTCTTTTTGGGGGGGGGGGGTTGGGTAGAAATTTGTATGGGGGGTATTAGTTCGATGCTGGAAGTATTTTTTGGTTCCATGGGTAATGGAGACGTTGGTGGGTGTAGTGGCTGGGACTTGTCGCAGTGAGATGAGTTTCTATCTGCGCCTCCATCGTCTTCGTTGTCGTTGTTCGAGTGGGGAGTCAGAGCCAGAGTTGGAGATATGATCTTATTAAGGAGTAAAGATTTCGCCACGTCGTCCTCGCTGCAATCGTCGTTGTCGTAGTTGTTGTTTGTATGTAGGCCAGAATCAAGGTTAGGATTAGGGATCGATCGATACTGCCCTAGTTGCGAGGAGGCAAGCTGAGACGGATTATACTATCACAACGTCGGAGTAGTACGCTATGTTCACGTAGGGTATGAAAACAGATTCGTGTTCGAGTAAAAACTGGGTTAGGATGGCAAAAGACTACAGAGGTGATCGCGTCTACATTAACGTAAATGTATTATTAGTTAAATATAACAATGAGACAGTGCGCAAACAAACTTTAGTTTCAACCAGGCTGTGTTAAAGAAGCTGTGTATGGGGAAAGAGGGGGATATCAGTGCTCTTCACTGTATCATCCCGTACCTACTAGTTCTACCACGAAGGAGAAGAAAGAAATGAAAATATACGGAAATAAATGTTTTAAATTCCAAATTGCACAATCGTTAACACTACACACCACGTCTAAAGATCCGTCACTTATCACGACTACATTCATACACATCACATTAAGACACGCATTGTCCTTGGTGACGTGGTTCTGCAATTCAGTTTGATTTCCAAAAAAAACTCTGCCACCTCTGAGACACGTACGTGTGTGCTCAGCAACAACTCCACTATAGCACGCAAGTGTTTTCAACATGTATTGTATCATCCATCTGTCACCTCTCTTTTTCTTCGTTCTCCCATTGACAAGCTTGATAGAATCTCTTATTATCATTGATACCGCCGCCACTGATTCAAGAAGTAGAAAATCCCAAACCATGCTCTCCTCTAAAAGCACACAGGTAGGCAAAAAAGAAAATGTCGAGGAGACTAAAGGAGATAAATGTACAGTGTGTGGCACGTTGTTGGTGTGCGCGACGTTGGGAAAGGGAGGGAGAGCGTTGATGTGTAGTGGATGTGGGATGGGTAGGGGTGTGTGAATTCAGGATGATTAGTATACAGGAGAATAAGGAAAAGGACGAGAACAAGAGGTTATATGTAGACATGACCCTTAGTACCTCGTTTTTTGCTTCAACTCACACGTAAACAAAGCCGGTTTTGGTATTGGGTATTCGCTATATTGGTATCATGTCTTTCCATTCAATCCTGGAGTAACGCCTAGAAAAAGAAAAGAGAATGCTAACATAACCTCCTCAATCTCTCAGCTCGGCAACAGCAAAATAGCCCTTGCTCTCCACTACACCTCTGTCTTTGACCACTGCAGTATATTTGACGACCCATTGTGGCTCAACATCCCCCTTGAGCCCGTTTTCATTCGCTTGTCCTGCTAATACGCCTAATCCGTTCTCCCCACTACCCAATATTTGTCTCAGAGTGCCTCTTGGCAGGATGTTTGTGCAGTCATTGTGTGTTAGCAGTTCAATCTGCTGCTGCTTGGCATATAGTATCAAGGGTTTGGGCACCACGCAGCAGTCCCTAACGTTGATCTGATTAACACTTGGTTTGATCTTTGTCTGTTCGAGGAAGCGCGTTAGGCGGGCGACACCGAATTCGGCAATACCGAGTTTGGAGACTAGGCCTTCTGATTGCAGCTTTTCGAGCGTGCGCCATGTCGTGATCATGGTTTCTATGTCTTCGGGTGGGACGCCGGCGTCGAGACAGTCGCCAGACGTGTTCTCGGAGGTTGATTGCGTGGCAGATGGGGGAGAGGGCGGGTCGTCGTCGTCGAAATCGGAGTCTTCGTCGTCGGCGTCAAAGGATACGCCTGGGAAGCTGACGATCAGGAGATCTATTGACGATGTGCCTAGCTCGCGCAGTACTAGCTCTATCGCTTCTCTTGTTTGGGCGCAGCGTCGGTCGGCGGGTATGTTTGGGAGGTAGAAGAGCTTGACGGTGATGTCGTATGATTCCCGGGGCTCAGTGAGGGGTGAGGGTGTGTGTGTTGGAATATACAAGGCCGAGTCTGTCTTGGTGGTCCATGTTGTATAGTCTGGTTTCGAGGGCGCGGGTGAGGGCTGGTGGGCGGCAAAGTTTGCGCGGAGAGAGGACGTGAGTTCAGTGTTCGACTTTTCGAACAATGGCCGCCGTATTACGGAAGGACCGCCGGACATTATGTTTCTGCGATTGTTAGATAGGAACTGGGGCGGGTAGAGACGACGTACGAGGTTGACAGGATGAGCTTCATGGTTGCGATTGGCAGGCCCCGTTCAGTCGGTGATTGAGCGAGCGTATTTCTTTCTGGACAGAATGCCTGTCTTCTTTCTCAAGTCTGGATGCAGGCTTGTGTCAGCTGCGAGCCAAGGTTGCAATAGCCGGCCGGCGTTTGTCAGCGGGTGGGGCGCATTTAGTAACAAAACGAAAAAAGATGGCACCTGGCTCGGACGGTATGGGATATGGACGCTTGGGAGAATACAACAACACACAGGCGTATGGGCGCATTCAGATGAAGAACGGGCTGAATTGGTGATAGCGGGGTGCTGATGAGCGCGCATTGACGTTTCTCAAACTCGCGGGGCTGGCCTGTGACCACGGCGCGCGCCGATCGCCCAACTTGACATCTTTCTAAGCCGGCCAACGCTACCAGCTCCTCACCGCACACGACACCATGACAATCAAGTACGAAAGCTTCTTGCTGCCCCCTGGAACCGACACGTGATGCTAATAGCTTCAGGTATCTCATCCTGCTCTCGCGGCAGGGAAAAGTGGTTGGTCCCCCACCCTAAATGACAAAAGTCCCCTGCTGAAGATAGAGGTAGCGGCTAGCCAAGTGGTTCACCACACTCGCGCCCAAGGACAAGGCCAAGATTGTCAAAGACGTCTCTCAGCTCGTCCTCGCCCGCCGTACGCGCATGTGTAACTTCCTTGAATACAAGGGTCAGTATATCCGGCAAGGGGGAAGGGGGGTTTACATGGCTATACTAAGGCTCACACGTTCTTTCCAGACACCAAAATCGTATACCGCCGCTATGCCTCGCTCTTCTTCATCGCCGGCTGCGACTCGACCGACAATGAGCTAATTACGCTCGAAATCGTCCATCGCTACGTCGAGCAAATGGACAAGTACTACGGCAACGTGTGCGAGCTCGACATCATCTTCAATTTCCAAAAGGCCTACTTCATCCTCGACGAGCTGCTGCTTGCGGGCGAGATGCAGGAGAGCAGCAAGAAGAACGTGCTACGGTGCATCGGACAGCAAGACAGCCTCGAGGATATGGAGGTGAGTGAAGTGTGATGACTTTCACGTCCGCTTCGCCGCACCCATAGCGCCAACTGGCTGACGCGCTCCGTCGTCCAGGCCGAGGACGACATCGTTACCAAGATTATGTAAACGTGTACGGAGCACATAATTACATACCGTTATGGCCTCACCCTGCTTGCCGACCGTCCCAAGACCCCTGGCTGACCTCGCCTCGCGGCCCTCCAGGATGCGGATGACTTCAAAGGCCGGCTTCGCGAGAGCGGCATCATGTGAGAGCGCACATCTGCCCCCGGATCTGGACATGCATTACTCGGCGTCATCGGTTTGGAGAATGGACGACAGGCGTCATAGCGGAACGAGATGACACGGCGCAGGGAGTCGGGTCCCTGGAGAACGCACTACCTGCCATCCTGCCCTGTAGAGCGGATGGCGGTGGCTGTACTCTATCTTCTACTACAACAATCAAACACGCCCGACTGGCGGGCTCTTGCTCGACACAGCTAGGTTTGACACCAGGTTCATGGGCTCGAACGTGATTACAACATCATGCCATCGGGACTTCCACCCTTGATATTTGACTGTCCTCTTCCTTTTGTCCTGTTGGGTCTACTAATCTCGTCTATCTAGCAGCTGCTGTCGCATTGCCACTCGTGAAAGCAAAATGGTTCGGGCCAACTCTTGACCCTTCATCCAGAACCTTGCCATGCCATGCATACATCAATGATACGTTGCCGAATCCATTTGGATTCACCTCATGGCCAGGCGACTTTGTGTCTCACATCATGTTCGAGCGACATCAGTTGAGACCCCACCGCCCACGCCTACCTGTCAGGCCGGGCCGTATCCAACTAACGCCAGCACCTAACGTCAGCGCTCAACACCAGTCGCCTCTCGCCAACTACCCATCCTGTCTTATCGCCAGCTGTTGTTGGTTGAGGAGGCCGTCTCTCGCTGACCAATCAGCATGCATGACCCCGACACACATGCCGTTGTTAGCTCGGCGACACCGCCAAGCGGACCACCTTCTCCGCAACCGCGACCACGTCGTAACAGGGACACCGCACACCGCACTCCACTATCACGCCACAGCCTCACTCATGTCCACTGCCTGCTAGACAACTGTCTGGCCGAACAACAGTACTCTCTCCTCTCTGCAGCCAGCCTAGAGTCGTGTCTACTCGTTGTATCGGTTCGCGCAGGCTATCCCCTCCCGAACAAAGCACACCGACTATCAGCTGCCCAGCGCGCTGACACCCATTCTCCAACCAAGGCATTGCACACTATACGCACAACTTAACCAAAAGACAAGAGCCCATATTTGGCATCATGAAGGTATGCACGTACCCTATGCAATGGGGGTGAGGCTGGGCGATGATGTAATTAACCCGGGCACCAGTACCTCGATCTGTGCGCTCTCCACGAGGTGAACCTCGCCCTCAACTTCGACACCCAAGACACTGCGATCATCGGCGGATGCGATCTATGGACCGTAAAGGCTGCAGGAAGCGATAAGAAACTATACAAGCGCATCGAGAAGACGCTCGAGGAGCGGCACAAGGACCTGCTATCGGCGGTTGCGGGGCTGTCTGAGCAATCGGCCGCCCAGTTCGCAGACCAGCTGGATATTTCTAGGGAGACTCCCTTTGGCAGCTTCAGGGAAGCCTCCAACCGCCATACATTTGCCTACCTTATCGCGACACTCAATGCGACACACATCGACTACGATTTCGCGAATACACTGAACCCCGACGAGTTCCGCCGAGAGACTATACACAGCTTCATGCACAGGGTTGACACGACCATGTACTACCTGCGCCCACAGGTCTACTCGGCCGGCCTCCCCGCAGGTGCCGTTACACCTCTTGGCTCACCCATCTGGAGTCCACGCAGCTGGCATCTCCTCGATACAGAGATGGACATGAACAACTGCGAATACTACGCTTGGGAGCCATCAGACGACCCATTCGCCGACGACGGCGCGATATGGAGCCACCATTTCTTCCTCTACAACAAGGACCGCAAGCGAGTTGCATACTTTTACCTCCGCGGCGTATCAGCACTATCCAACTCACCCAGCGTCGCAATGTCGCTCATGTCAAAGTTCAAGGCCTCCAAATACGAGTCGAGTGCCAATGCGGGCAGCAGGAAGCGTGCTGAATACTGGCTCGGTGACCGTGCGCGGAAAGGCCTTGAAGCATACGGAGACAGTGATGAACTCGACAACATGGTCATTGATCACCCCGGCGAGGTCGTTGATGCTGAGCAGCAGCGTTACCTACCGGTGAGAGAGATGAGCATGGATGCCGAGTATTACGAGAGTGACCAAGACAGCGATGTCGAGTCTCTAGTAGGCAGGGAGAGGGCTGTGAGTAAAGTCCGGACGATGAGTGAGGGTGTAGTTGAAAGGATGGAGCTTTAAATCTCTCTTGCTGTCAGTTCCCTCCTTCGTTCATTTGCTAACATTTTAGGCCATGTAGGCGATGAGCGATGAAGCGACAACTCAACTTGTCGAAGTCCTCTTCACTACATGATCTATTCTTTCATCCATTCGGTTTCATGCCGACTTGTTTTCTCTTTTCACAAACGTCGTTTTTGTTGGCGTTTTGCTCTGTCGGATGGCGTTTGTCGACCATGGTTCTTTTTGTCTGGTCATCTCTTTAACCCGGCTCGTTGAGAAGACGGCATGGCATGCATAGGCGTTTACGGTCGGTGGGAGCGACGTCGTGAAATCACGCCCAATTGTTGCTTATCGTCTGAGCCTTGAGATACCCCCCGCGCTTTTTTGTGAAGTTTGATTTGGTTCGCTGTTTGTTTTAGTAGCGGGTAATGAGGGACGGTGGATGACCAGTGTGGGTGTAAGCAGGATGATGTAGATGAACTATATGGCATTCGAATTATTATGACGGTGTTCATTTGTGATGTTTGTGAAGTTGAGATTACTTTTGAGATGGACGTGGGTGTAGTATATACCTTGGCTACGTATGCATATCTTGGAGGCAAGCGGTCTAGCTAGGGTTTTTGATTATGATTGAGTACCGTCCCGCGCGCGACTGTATAAGTAGGTAAAATACTCTTATCCGATTTTCAATGTACTTTGGCCCTGCTCGGTCTACCGTAAAATCGTATGTCGTCTCAGCCACACTAAACTTGCAGTGAAGCTGCCGTCCGCCTTCCAGCATATGCACCTTCCCAATGTTTGGTTTTCCTATGCCTTGTAGCGATGCAGAGATCCGTGGCTTCCTAGAGACACCTGAGTAACATCTAGAATATCGGCCTTGGACCAACTAGTTTCGATTGATTAAGCACGTGGTTGCTTGTTATTGAAAGTATATGGGTGAAGAAATGTATTCCTGAGTAACTGCCGAGAATACGCCAAATCGAACGCCTTTGTGATGCTACACGAGCCTAAGGGTCATGCGCCTATGGTGTGGCAGGCGTATCGCATTTATTTGGGTGATGACGACAAGGCCAGCAGATACATCGACGTACGGTACTTCATCCCAGATGCGAACTCTCTACATATCATCATCACGAGGCGAAGCAGCGCGGGAGGAGATATGACGCAGTTGAAGGGGGTGTGGGTGGGCGAGATGAAAGTAGTTTTATATTTCACCTACTCTAAATGTTAGCTCGCTGCACCTCTTGCTGCATAGCTGCAAAATGGTTGCGGCACGCAACAGTCCGTGAATGGCTAAAGCCTAGTTGTTCGGCGTGTCCATCACATCCTCGTTGGTATAGCTCCGCAGCTTCTGTGTACTGACGCAAAGTTGTGGAAAAGATAAGCAAAGCAATAGGTACAAGGTTCAACTTTCATTTCGTCTGTATGAAGCTCCTAATACCCCCATATTACATTAGTTACTGCAACCTAGTCTCATCAGTTTCCCCTTATATCCGCAACCACATAGATATCATCTTCACCGCAAGACCCTCATCCTTTCCTAATACCCTTGCGGCATGTGACCCCTCCTAGGCTCACTGAGCAGGAATGCCATGTCCATTTATTTCAAGCTGATCGACTGCTTCAAGCCAGATCTTCCGAAGCTCCTCCGAATCATCTTCCCTATCCCGGGCCTGCAAGCCATCCTTGACGAATTCAATAGTTGTCCTTGTAGATGTTTCTTTTCCATCACTGTCTTTGTTGATCCTCTCGCTCAAAACGCGAATGTTTCTCCCTTGAAGATATGTCATTACATTTGCAATCGCAAAGAAGACACTGGTCATGGCCACCGACGCGGGCCAGTTCAGTTTCCCGGTGAAAGTGATTCGGTGACGAGAGTTCTTGCCCGACAAATAGCCCCCGTTGGCATTCGAAAACCAACCCATGATCGAAGCGACGGCATCAGAGACAGCAGTCTTCACCGTCTTGTAGGCGTTTTCAAAGGCCTTGAAGATGCCTTTCAAGAAATCCGCAATCGCATCTGCCAGGTGACTGATGGATTGGCTGAATTGATCGTACGCCATGAGGGCCCAGTTGCTTCCTGCAATGTAAGTTTGTGTAGCAACAGGGCGAGCCGCTTCCGGAAGGTCTTTGATAAGTAGTTTGGCCTGCTCTGTAGCTCCTTTAATCTTGGTAATCGCAAAAGCGATCGTTTTCTCCTGTTGGGCATCCAGCATTTCGAGCCAATTATCTGTGGTAGTATCGGGGACCTTCTTCTGTTCTTCAATCGCGGCGGCATACATGTCGATGGCTTCACCAGGAGCATTGGCCGCCTGAACGTTGATGCGTTTGATCTCCTCGATGCTCTCATCAGAGCTGGTGACGGCGAAAAGTACTTGCGCATGGTCTTCAGTGTCGCCGGTGAACGACTGAGCCACAATCGCTTTGATGATTGAGAAGTTTTTTGTTTTCAGTGCCTGCAGAGCGAGAAACTCATGTCGGTCGATGAGGTTCTCCCAGGAGACTGGTGCAGCGGCAAGGGACGAAGTGTACATTTTTGTCGACGACGGGGAGTGTATAGTTGTACAAGAAGAATAAGGGTTGAGCTTGCTTGTAGTTGGGTAAGGTAGTTGCTGGTAGATGCACTTTCTTTGGCCAAATCAGGTTGTAGTTGTAATGAAGTTGCTCTGGCTGTTGGTGATATATGTATCGTGCTTCTAACCCACTTCTTAAATACTTTTCCTGATATCGCCTCAAGCCTTGTCTCAATCCCCACAACATGTGCCTAGATTCATCTCAGTTATGTTTTCAGCTCAGCTAGGATTGTTGTCGACCCACCAGTTTACACAACGGCACACAGCCTCGGACTTCCCGATACCCTCAAATGGGCTTACAAGTATCTAGATAGGTCATTTCAAGCGAGTTATAACGTTACCTTCCGATTGCGTGTAACTTTCCAAGAGCTAAGACAATCCAGAATGGGTTCGATTGTTGGAGCTGCGCCAGGATCCGGCCTAATGTAGCAACCCATCGAAGGGGCGGCTAGATCCAGGATGCGCACAATACCGCCTTCTGGCACATACGAAGGAAATGGCAGGGGTAGCAACTAGGGTCTGAGAGAGATTTCCTGGGCCATACATCTATTGTATTACAGAGACGCTTTGTCTGGATTTGCTAGTAAAACAGGCTGTTTTTCGACAATCCTTCTGTCGTTCGTCTGTTAAAAGAGGTGACAGGACTTTTTTTGATGCAAAGAAGAAGAAAATTGGATTGAAACAGTCGCACGTACAATTATAGAAAAATAATAATCGGTATAGCTTTAACACAAGATTGTTTAGCTATGAGAATTTTGTATAATCACATAAATAACCAGAAGCTGAACACAAAGAAGAGCTTTGGAAAAGTACTATACAACACAGATGTTTTTTTGTGGCTGTATATTTCTCTAAAACGACACAAGTGACATCCTATAGACCCCTGTCATTTTTCATCGTCTATGAAAAAAAGGAATACTCAGCACATTGATATCGTTTCATTGCAGCACCCCTACTCTGTACGGGTTTTGGACATAGACACTCGCACCTATAGCCCCATACATCGAAACTGTGGCAAATCTTTTCATGGCAGCTTGATATAGTGTGTGGGTAGCCAAGATGTATTAGGAAGCTCAGAAGAAGGTGTCTTATGGTGGCTGGAATGTAAAAGCTGAAGATAGATCGACAAGGAGGTAAATTGGTATTGAAGGCGCAAGAACTTATCAAGAGTGCCCTCGTAACTATTAGCTTTGCGCCCCCAATAAGCGGCAGATGGGTAGTGGCTAGCTGCAGGCCTTGGGGTATGGAGGTGGCTGAGTGCAAGGCTGGCTGAGCATAAGACGTTTACAGGCTTCGGCCATACTAACCTAATGCAGCAAAAGCGGCGACGACAAAAGGGTGTTAACTCGTTCCTTTCAGTCCCAAAGTAGAAGTGGTTCCTGATCTAGAATCCGACACTTCCAATCTCAGACTTTCGCCATCCTATTCGCCAGGCTACAGTATGCCCATCGGCCTGTGCTGTGACATGCACGCAGATGTACGCGCCAGAAGCGTGATGAGCCAATCACATCTCCCCTAGAATGTGATTTACTGTGTGAACATGAAAAAGCATTCCTGCTTCTTCTGATCTAGTTGCCATGAGGTTGACGGCATGCTTTGTGTTGAGATCACCATCGTCGACCTGGAGTGGCTCTATATCGATGCCTAGGTGCGTTCGTACGTTTTCTTCGCTATTGTCAGCAGCGTCATATATAATCTTTGTGATTAGACTGCATCCAGTCGTTCCTTATGTTGGTTGGTGCACATACTACCCAGACGTTCTAGCCACAGGTAAAAGACGTTCGGTAGTTGTTTGGGGCCAATCTACGGCAAAAAGCAAAGATTGAAAAAAGTAGGTACAGCCAATCAAGCTTGGCTAAGCCTTGATACGAGGTCGCGTAATACCCAGGCGCTAATTCGGCAGCAGGTCTTTCCGCGGAATGGATTCTTTCGTTCTAGGAATTGGTGTTTCAATCGCGTAAAAAAAACCCTGAAAATTCAGAAGTCAAGATTGTAAATTCTTTGACAAGGACAAAGGGAGCTTTGAAGTAAGGTATTTAAAACGTGGTGCTATTACCCTTTCTCTATCAATTTCACCCCTGTATTGGTTGTGGCAAAACACCACATCAAAACTGCTCGGCTCACTAAACATGAGGCCGCTGAGCCCACCCACAATCAATATGATTACGAGATTTTTTGAAGGTCGAGGTTTCATGGGGCTTTACATGGTTGCTAACGGCTAAGATTATTCGATATCTAACTTGGCTTCCTCATCTACCTTTTTGGGACAGATTTTGATGCGATCCCGACGCTATTTTTTATAACCCACGGGCTTGCTGAGTTCGGGCTCGCCCGGCTGCCTGATCGACCTTGTATTGGAACCGTGTAGTAGAAGAGAGAGAGGAGAGAGAAGAGAACGCCATATCATGAGAAACACTTGTATTTTTTAGAAGACATATGAAGTCCGTCGATGAATTTTAGAGATCTGAAATAACATGATGATAGAGAAGGAAAGAAGGATGCGCCTTATGAAAATTAGCCCAGATCAACAGGGTAACAACACGTCTTTCATACGAGAAACTTTTCGAGAATGCTAATCTTACGAGTGATTCGCCCTCCGCCATTTGAACTCTACAGCTCCGTGCTATACAGTAAAGTACACACTTGCAGCACTTTTTTGAATTCGTTGACATGAGGAACTCTGAAATATAGCTTGGAAATACGACGGCTTTTGGCGTGGGTCCACAACTACACGGTCATCCATCCCAGATCCCAGCACGTCTTTCTCGCATACATACCACGCATTTATGTCACATTCAAAGTCTTTTTGTATACCTTTAGACTCGTTGTAGACGCGTTTAATCATGTAGTATCACTGACTGTGTTATTTTTTTAATGGCAGACCATTCAATTGGAATTCATGGAAGACATGGCTGAGAGAATTGGTCTTGTGGCTTGACTTTATTGGAGTAGCTTTTGATATAATGTATGATAGAAGGAGCTAAATATATTGTGTACAGAACAAGAAGAGAAGGTTCTTTATATCTAGAAGCTCTGTTTTTTTTGGCGTGATAATGCGGTACTGATACTCTCACGTGGTAGAGATGTATAGAGAGAAGAGCAGGAAAATAGTAGACAAAGAGAGGGTTTATGAACCCCGATGGGAAAGATCTTACCAGACATGTACTGTTGCTTCCTCTATTCTGAAATGTAGCATACCTTTTCTTTCGTTGGTTGTTTGCTCATGTCTCGGTGACACAGCATACAAAGTCCTTGAAACCAGTCTCCTCACAACGTTACTTTCCGAGTCTAGCACAATTGTAGAGCTTAACTCAGAAAAAGGGTATCACATGCTACCGTCTACTCCATACTACCTTGACTCCCTATACGCACATGGCCCTCTCTGCCTTTCTTCACAATCTCTCCTCTCCCCCATCTCATACCGTCACTCACCACCTACTACCGAATGCTCCTAACCAACTCCCTCAAATCGCCACCCTCAACCCACTTCTCCTCGCCGCCACCCCCAATTCCCAACCCACCGCCTCCACCACCACTAACGCCCCAGCCCTCACCCACATCGCCCACCACCCTCGCCGGCTGACCGCCCACCACCGACCCAGAGGCAATGACCATGTTGGCCGGGACAACAGTATGCGGCAAAATCTTGACGTTTTCCTTGATAATAGCAAAGGGGCCGATAGTGCAGTGTTGGCCAATATGAACATGTGAGGATATAGAGATGGCCTGGATGGTTGAATTGGGACCTTTGTAAATATTAGCAACCATCATCATCATCATCAATGCCTCAAACATGAATGCCAACAAAATAAATAGCATACCAACAAAAACATTGTCTCCAATCTTCATCGGATAATAATGCACCATGCCCCTACTAATCCTACTCGGTGGCTTAATCACGCTGCCCTGGCTAATCACCGTACACCGCCCGATGCTTATGCTCGTCGGCGTCACGTCTTTGCCCGACTGCGACGGCGCTGAGCGTGTTGGATGCAGATCCCCGCGCAGCTGTACGTCTGCCATGATGACGGTTCGACCGCCGAGCGTAATGTTTGCTGTTCCCGTGATGGCGCTACGTCGGGATACTTTGTTGCCCGAGTCCTGGTAGCGACAGCACACATTGCGTTAGATTTTTTTATGCTTGTTGGGCGGAATGCGCGGTGCGGGGGAGTATGTTGTTTGGATAGGGGTTGGAGATGTTGCGGGTGATTGCGGCTGTTTATGTTTGTGTGTGCGTGGCAGAGAGAGAGAGGATATGGGGTAGGGTTTTGGGGCATCATGGGTTGCTTTAGTTTTGCTGGTGGGACGCACCGTTTCGATGTACTCGCCTTTTGGCGCGGCTTTTCGAGCTGCGGGGCGTGACATGGCTATCGTTTGCTGCAATGTAGAATCTGTAATGAAATCTTTGGGTTTTGTTGCTTACGGGTTCGCGGTGTAAGGCGATGACGGGGTTGTGGCAGGTGCACGCGACGCGAGCTTCTCGAAACCGACCAATCAATTGATCACACCACAGCCCCACTTATTCCTGGCAAGAGGAGTAAGTCGCGACGTGACATTGAGTCTGGAGTCGGTCGTTACAGTCTTACTTTGTCCAGCAAAGAATGGTTCCAAGAAAGGACAGGTATAGCAGCTTCGTAATTACAAGTCAAACGCCTCTTCCTTCCTTTATATGCAAAAAAATATAAAATCAACTACCGCAATCTTCACAGCTTAGGTACTGTAGATATAAGTTCCAAAATACACACCTATCGGCACACATCCTACTAAGCTCAAAACAACCAATACTCAATACCCCATCTGCTGCCACTACTACTATCCCCAAAATGTAACCCAAAATGAAAACCGTTTCTATCCCCGAACATCATCCCACCCTTCTCCCATTCAACACCAAAAAAGAAGAAGCCGCCGCCGCCGGCCAGGAACCCATCCCTCCCAAATCGGTCCTATCCCGGCCCCATCCGTCCTACTCAGTCAAAAGTCCCGTTAGTTACGTACCACGCACGCCTATTCTACATGCATGTGTTTCCCCTCCCCCTTCCCCTTCCAAGGATACCATACCATACCATAACCCCAGGTACCCCAGCGTTGCTGAAGTAAAAAAAAACTG
>Ga0265797_10004820_pt1 | contig 20235 bp, 18 predicted proteins | sample P2T30metagenome_FD_192433 | JGI IMG/M metagenome (GOLD analysis project Ga0265797, IMG submission 192433) | Plant litter microbial communities from East Loma Ridge, Irvine, California - P2 T30 | ecosystem: Environmental > Terrestrial > Plant litter > Unclassified | place: USA: California...
GGTCGGCATCAAGGCATATATGGGAGGAGCTGAATAGGTTTCACCACAATGTCGGACATCTAGAATCAATCAAACTTGTCATGGACTTCACACCTCGGTTACCGACCCCAAATCGTGAATGAAATGCTCAGTGCGTGTGGTGCGAGCGTCATACCAGTGATCTCCCGTGTATGCGTAGATCTTCATCTCGCGTAACTAATGTATATGCAGAGCGTCCGTGTTTCGAATACCGATACCATGGTCGCCTTGTCTTCGTGCTTCAACCTGATGAACGTTATCGCCGTAGACTTGGTTCATACATTGGACTATCATGGTCTCATTACAGCTGCAAAGCACTAGCGACTACCTAATTATGGTCATATGGAAATCAACAACCTACCGCTTAGTAAGAAGCGCAGTTTAGATCGAGAATGTAGCAAAGGATAAGAGTAGCGTGGCTGCAATCAGTGGTTACTACCAGCTAACAGACGTGCACATTACTACAACTGCGCCCAACATCCCAATCATCAGGATTGAAAATGACTCTCCCGTCATCTTCACAGCTCCTCCCAGTGCAGCGTTACCACCTTGTCCTGCAATCTCTCCCTGTCCATTCTGGTTGTTGCCGTTTCCTCCTCTCCCACTCGATCCATCATCTGGTCCATTTCCTCCAACTTGGCCACCGTCACTCCTTGCGCTTGTTTCGAGCGGAATATCCTGCATAGGCTGCCCCGGTGGATTGTTGACGCTGTTAACCTGCGTCTGAAAGTCCTCCAACGGATTCTCGATCATCGCGCAGGGCATTCGGCCTCCGTTTGCGCTGAGTGGACCGGGAGCAGGTTTCGTGGTCAACTGCGAGGCACCTGGAAAGCGCTGAATGCTGTTCGTAACACTGATAGGAAGGTTGAAGATAGTGTATCGTTCCACACCATTTAATCGGTAATTCTGGTGTATGCTGATGTTGTAATCTCCCCTCGCAGTTGAACCCTCATCCTCATTGTTATCCCCGACTAAACACTCCGGCCATTCGAAGTTGATGTGTTTGACTGTTTGGCCACTTTCCTGATCTAGTATGTCTGCGAAAGGTGGGGTGGACGTTGTCAGGTTCGATATCGTAAAGTTTTTCTGCGTAACCGTCGATGTAAGGAAGAGCGTGAAATTGAAGACTTGTGTGAGCGGATCGGCGATGTTGCGTGGCGGTACGGGGAGTTTGCCGTCGCCTGAGACGTCGAGCGCGATGTGAAGAAAGTCGCCGCCCATAGGCGTGAAGGGCTGGGGCTTATCTTTTTGTCAGTGGGAGTATCGCGCATCCTTCAACGCCTGACGTACCGCAAGTATGATTCCTAACCCTGGCGTAAATATTCTTCCATTCACGATAGTGAACGCGCTGGTATCGGGTCCGTTGTTCTGACCATTACGATTATTGTTGCCATTCTGTCGTCTCTCGAGTGGATCATGATCCGGCGACCACGTTCCCAGCATCTGTGCATTGATGACATTGTGCATTAGACATGACGAAAAGAGAGATAGTAACGGAGAAAAAGTTGAGAAAATCATTGCTCAACAACAATGCATGCTGACCAGCAGTAACGACAGAAAGAAAGAAGCGTAAAGGATGGCCTGAAGCGGGAAATGTCGTTAGCAGTAAATCAAGGAAGCGCAATCACAGCGACGATTCGCAGCCCGCGATAGCCGGTACAGGTATCGCGTGCCCAGAGGCCTTGCATGATGCTTGGTAGAGGGCGAGAGCTGGCTTTCATGCAATATTGGACGAAATGAGCCTTGTGAGGCTTGAGTATCACGTTCCGAGACGCGTGGTGTCTGAGACGTGATGGTTCGGCTGTGGTTCAGCCGGCAGGGGCAACTATTCGCTTAGTCAGTTCTGCTGCAACGCTTTGGTCGCGTTGTCACAACGCGTCGACGCAAATGCACTATTCGCTTCTATAAACTCAGATGCTCATCGGTTTCTGGACATGGAGCTTTCATCTGTAACGTCCCCGATGTTTTTCCAGCGTCTCTGGTCTCGAGGGAGTACAGCGTCTACCTCAGCCGCTTATCAAGCCTCATAGGTAGCCGACCGTACTACGAGGGTGCAGATAAGGAAAAGAGAAAGGAGAAGACTGAACTCATGGATAACAGCGAATTCTTCGTACGCGTTCCCGATCCCTTGACATGCATGGCTGTCTGATGCTGAGTGCGTAGCCGAGAGCCGACCACGACATTGTTCGAGTACCTCCAGAAGCGTATTGCCGAAAACACAAAGCTAACTGTAGTCGAAATACGCGCTAATGCCGGAAAAGATAGGCAATTTGAGTGAAGGAAACGCCCTCGTTCCACCATCGACCTCGACCCAAGAGTAATGCAGGATATCATCGACGATATCTGGCTTTTTCTTTCACAAAGACTCCCAGACTTGGTACAAAACTAGCAGTCGACCTTATCGCTATAGTCATCTTTTCGCCAGTCCACCCGGTTTTAAGGAATCGTCACTCTTAGCCGGCATTGCTTCCCATATAAATGTGCCCTTCTATCTGATAAATCTACAAGGTACAGCTGACAACGACCTAAGTGCAGCTTTTAGCAGGGCCCCTTTCCGGAGCTGCATTGGCATTGAGGACGTTGACTGCATCGGTATTGGTGTTAGCGATCGCAGTGCACAGAAATCAAAACTACAGCCTGTACTAAAGGAATCATCAGAATGTGCTACGTTTACAAATGCTGCGCAAGTGTCTGCATTAGGGGCTCTGATGACGAAATTAATGAAGAAGCAAGCTACTGCAAATTATAAGGTTCTGGATCAAGTCGAAGCTATTGAATTGCCTACTCTTGATTGTTTGAGTGAGGGTGACGAAGTCGAGGCCAATAAAGACGAGAAGAACACTGGTTCTCCAAAGAGGCGTGTGACGCTTTCGGATCTACATAATGTTATTGACGGTATAAGTGCCACAGAAGGTGAAACGACCACCATGAGGATAAATCATCCTGAGAAGCTAGATTCAGCGTGGTGAGCGCACGTTCGAAATCTCGTACGCAAGCAAAGCCAGCTCCATCATGACCCTCAAGCGCCTCTTCGACAACGACGGTTGCGAACGATACACGTCAGACGCCATCGCTCGTTTCGCTCAAGCTTTCCAGGCTTAATATCCTAGCAAGCCCCGTATCACTACTGTTGAACTCGCCAAATTTTGCGGCCAATACCGTGGGAGGCCGGATATTGCTGTTAAGGAGTTCGCCGACTGGTTACAGCGAAGCACAGATAAGTTCTCTTGTCCTGCTGACTATACCCGCTTGATCCTCGTAAATAACTGCACTACGGACCGTTGTTACAGAAGACTGCTTTGTTGGGCTCACTTCATATCCACTCGGATCTGGCATAACTGTTGAGACGACGGTTGCCACGCTCAAAGCGAGAAACATTGTGCTGGCTTTGACCTTGCAGCTCCAGCACTAGGCTTGCCATCGACACAAAATATGTCACTGGGCTCTGATTTGGTCCCAGAGTTCATAGATGCTGGCTTTGGTAATGATATTGAGCCTTTGCTCAGGTACCACATATCAACTGTTGAGGCTTCACCGACCCCATCGACAGCATCTCTCTAGGATGAAACGTACCATATCCAGGCTAGCCTCGTTCGCTCAATCACCTTGGTCATGTCCACAGAGCCAGGTAAGTTAGCCCTAGCGTCGCCTCACCCCAATGCTGAAGACTTCATTGTACTTGAACAGGAGCACAACGATTCTGGCTTCGAAGATTTTGGCGTTGACGGCTCCGATACAGACAAATTTGACACGGCTGAAGAATAGTCTGACCCACCTAGCCCCTCAGACATGACAAGTAAGCTAAAAAGTTCAAAGCGTTTGTGCAAGACATCACGGTGCTTGAAGTCGGGTCAATTCCATACTAGGAAGGTGGAATATCATAGTAACCGGTCTCCGACAGGATCAAGAGCTTGTAGGCAACACTTGGACCTTGGCATACACAAAACCCAGCCAGGAGAGGTACTGATCACGAAACAGGTGCATATTCATTAGTCCATTCATAATTCATAAGTGAAACAAAGTAAAATCTATTGGTATCAAAGAAATTCGTAGCAACCGTGTGGCAAAGTGTACACACGGTCTTGTGATTATTGCCATGGCTGGTTGTTATATCTCCCATACTGGTGGTCTGACGACACAGAAGAAGTACTAGTCCCCTGGGTATCATGAGGTGCCGAATGGGCCAGAATCTCTTCTTTGCTCCCTGCCACGCTAATCTTGTCCTCGCTGTCCTCGCGCGCATGGCTCTGGACCGTGAATTCTGTTGTTTTTATAACGCTCGATGGGAACGCCTCATTGTTTGCTTTTCCCCTGCTAACGTGCACCTCCCATTGCTCTTGATGATCTGTGGCGGTGGCTAGAACGGAGCGTTGATGGCTCGTTCCCTTCTTTGTTCCCTTCATCGTGCCTAGTGCCACGCCTTGGGATTGAATGGCGCCGTTACTATATGAGCTGGCACACCCACTCCTGGCGTTCCTGGTCAACTGGACGAGGCGGTTGAGAATGCTGAATTCCAGTTTGAGCTTGATGCTGTATACGAGTGGCTTCCACGAGGTCTGGATCTCAAACATATCTGCAAACTCGAGGCCCAGGATGCTGAAGTCAAGGAGGATGACAAGGAAGTTGACGAACATGAGATGGTGAAGTAGGCTTTTCGTGCCAAAGTTGCCGATTGTACGTTCCATGCGGAGGAGTTTTGTGGTTTCGAAAACGTATAGGCCGGAGATGATGAGTTCCTGGGCGATGAAGACACTGAGCTGGATCTTTTCGTAGATCGCATAAGGCTTGACGAATGGGTCCGGGTTGCTCGAGTTGGCGCCGTAGACCAGAACAATGATGGGTATGTGAAGCCACACAGCGTTGGTTATAATCATGATCAGAACGGCTCTGAGTTTCTTCCTGTTATGCATCACGATGTGTAATCGCGAGTAAAGCACAACCGATTGTCCAGTAATCATGGCGCACCATCCTATGAGGATGAATGTGGCGTAAATGTTCTTTTCCGGGATCTCTGCCAGGTGCATGAGCGTGTATCCGGTGGCGTTGAAGACGATACCCCATGTTGAGATGGTAAAGCTCCAAAAGTAGAGCCCGCTCCGTCTCTTGAACAAGGTAAAAATGTAGACATTAAGTTCGAGAAAGTTGTAAAGTGCTATGCTGAGAAACACCGCCGCAATGGTCTTCGATACGACGACGTTGACGGCCATTGCAGGGCAGGTGGGTGTTCGAAGGGAGGGAAAAGCAGTGTTAACGAAGCAAAGAGTGGAGTTCAAAGCGGATCTGGGGATCACCTCCACAACACTTGTTCAGCCAGGCTCGGTGTAACCGGGGTTCCGCCATGGATGTGGATGGGTAGTCTGAACCTTCCCATGTTCCCTCCCCCCCCATATCAGCCGTATCGTATCTGAGCCGCATCTGCAGGGGCACCAAGGACATACCGATCCTGGTACGTGCGGACAGAGCCAGGAAATCCCTCACAAGATCAGTCTGTTTCGCTCGGGGACAGCGGAAGACATCTCATGAGACCCTCCTTTTCTTGGCGACACATCATGTTCGCCTATGTGAATACCCCTATTGGTGGGCGTGAATGCCATGCCAGCCACACTAGCTTGAATCGCAATCGAACATCGGTCCGTTCCAGCTAATCCCCAACTCACATCGAGGTTGCGATTCGCTCCTGTATCATTATCTGCTTGCCGTGGCCGCCATGTCCCAGTCCAGTTCTTATTTCCCTGAGAAAAAAACCTTGGCTTTAGAAATCAAGCATCGTATGATCTGGGCTGTATTTCCTGGACATTATCGCCATGGATAACCAGCAAGTGAGTACAACAGGCCCTTCTCGCATTTGGATATTGCGTACTTTACATGAGGCCCGAGTGATTTCGATAACATGGTCGATGCCGCTCTAGACCACACAAGGAGGATGGGGAGTTTTCCGGATCGACCAAGAATGAGGCACATGGCTGGAGGCTTCATGCGCTTCTCCAACCCGCACCCGCAAAACGATACTCGGTTCCCGGTGTCACCTAGAATACGTCGGTTTGATCTTTCCTGCATTGACCGGCTCGCTTGCAGCGTACGCGATTTTAACTTTGAAGGTACCTGCAGGTGGCATGACGGAAGCGCGGTTCACGGTTTCTAGCTTCTGTGGCGATGTGCCAAGTAAATGGCGCCTTGTTCAGGTCGTTCCGCTGGTGCCGCTGAGCGACTTGAGAGTCAGACGCGTTCTTCGTACGCTCTGAGATGCAAAAGTAGCTGCCTGTTGCGGAAAGGCATATGAGTAGCGCTGCATCGCGAGAGAACTCAAATTGCCCAGGAGGAGGCAGTGCTGTATCGCTTCGTGTTTTGCGTTGCGTCGAAGTGGCGTTTAGCAATGAAGGAGCCGAAGGCATCCTTTCCACGGGGTCCGGGGTAACGCCGACTGGTAGTCTACGGCCCTTCTCTCGGGACCCAGTGGACTTAGCTTCCCCTTATACCTGCTGGAAGCCCAACATCACGTGCACCTTTCGCGAACTACCTTGCGCATTCGTGTTCAACACCCGGTGGCTTTAGACAAATATTTAGTAGACGCCACCATGTAACAGCGGCCTGCAGGACACTGGGTATGGTATAGCTTCGGCACCGCGTACCTGACAAGAGAAGGCGTGTTATCTTGGAATCCTCTTGGGCATCACTATCACTGCAGGATTTCCAGGGTTCTCAAGTCTAGAGCTCTGGCATTTCAAATTACATTACTTGTCTAATTGTGCAGTGTAACACATTATGGTATCAGCTCAGTAATCAACTAAGCAGCGACGTTGGAAGTTCCATTGATCACTGAATAGGTGCGCCAGATGCGGCCACAGTGGCGTAGAACAGCTTGGTCTGTCCGGTAATGACCATGCGTCCCTCTCCCGCGAACTTGAAGTTAGCCGCTGTCACGCCAGTGTAGATCTTGCCGATAAGCTTGCCAGAAGGGTTGTAGACCCATACACCGTCACCGGCACCAGCGTAAACGCGACCCTTGGAATCAGCGTGTACACCTATCAGAACATGTTAGCGCCTGCATTCAACAGTTAATGTCCGCGTCCAAGAACATACCGTCAGGGATAAAAGCGGGGACGTAAGCGAAGGTCTTGCGGTTGTCGAAGGTGCCGTCCTCGCTGACATCGTATGAGTAGATCGACGCAGGAGCAGTCAGGTTAAGACCGTAGAATCCGCCTACAACACCAGTATCGGAGACATAGGCCTTCTTGCCATCAGGCGAGATAGTGATTCCGTTGGGGTGGCCGAAACCATCGGCGACAACGGTCAGCGCACCAGTGTCGAAGTTGTAGCGGTACACCTGCTCTCGCATACCGGGGTAAGGACGGAAGTCCTGGAGGTATCCGTAAAGAGTGTCGGTGAAGTACAAATCACCGTTTGTTGGGTTAACGACCAAGTCGTTGAGCGAGCTGAACTGGCGACCAAAGTAGTTGTTCACAAGAGCTGTGATGATCAGTATCGTGTTGCACTCTCGAATTTCATTTGAGATGCTTACTGGTCGTGTTGTACGGTGGCAGAGGGTTCATAACATACAACGCGGATGGCACGTTGTCACCCTGGCCCTCACCAGCGAAGATAATGTTGCCCTTCCAGTTAGTGCCACCATTGGGGTTAATAACCTGTGGGTTGGAGGTGTTGACCACAGTCACGGGAACTGCCTCGAGGGTTCCATTCCTCACTTTCTCGGCATCCGAAAGCTTGATCTTCTGGATAATGGAAGACTTGTTCAGTCCGGTGCCCGCGGCAGGAGCACCAGCATTCTGGACGAAGAAAACTTCCTCAGTCGGAGGGTACCAAGTGACAGCCTCATGGAAGATGGGGTCCGACTCTGAGGTTGCAATGGTGGTCAACGAAGGGCTGTCACCAATGACATCGTAGAATTCCTCATCATAGATGTGGAAGGGCTTGGCTGATAGAGACTCTTCGGTTACACCGGGCCAAACAAACAGCTATAGCACTGTTAGATATCCCAAGTCGGATGGAGCTGCTCGAGATGGAAAACATACCGTTGAAGCATTAGCTCCGGAAGGCGGTGGGACATTTGGCAGAACATTGAAGCTCTTCTGGTCGACGATCTGCGCAGACTCGGGTACAGTCTGCGCGAAAGCATAGCTGACTGCTGCACTAGCAGCCAGGAAGACGGTGGTAGATGGCATCTTGAATTGAGTTTGACCGACTGTAACTCTCCAAACTCTGGGGACAGCCACAGTATAAGAAGTACATGGTTTCTGCACGGATAATCTCTTCACCGTTTGTCTCTAGGCCTGTTGAAAATTAGATTATCTCGGCATGTATCCATATAGCGGTATTTTCGTCATCATGCGGCTCGCTGTCGACTACATTCGGCATGGCATCATGGAAGAGGGCCGATGGCGCTCAATTAGTCAAGGATTAGAAAGGCCGGTGATGAAGCTAGGCGCAATGACCCCGTGGGGTTGGGGATATCGCGACCCCGCCTTGAAGTCGCACATTGAACTCCAATTCCATCCGCGGAGTAACGTTTCGACTACCAATGTGGTGCGTTCGCGCCATAACACCTCATTCAATAAGGAACGCTGTTCTCGCGCAGATTGTAGGCTAAACAGGGCGTAGGATACTTTGTATGCAGCTTACCATATGTTCCTTGCTTCCCGATGCGCACCAAGCCGCGGTGCCTTCTTGGCGCGACAGTTTGGCCGGACCGGCTAGGGTATCTCGAGCCGTTTCCGTTGCCGGTATTCTTTGAACAATGCACCAGAAGGCTAGATTCATCTCTTCGTGTTCGAACCCGGGGACGGAGATGCATTGCCGGATGGGGCTGCTGCAGGAATGGCATTCCTGGGTTCCATGCCCATGTCCTGCACATATATTAAAAAGCTTAGCTTATACCTGTCGATAATTGGGAACCATACCTGCGGGTTCTAATCGGCTGATCATATGCAAGTCTGGCACCAGAACTGAACACAGTCGAGATGCAAGTGCATACCTAGTGTCAGTGTCTTGTCCCAAATTTCAGCAACGGCCTCGTGCCTGGTATAACTTCAATAGCAAGTGAACATAAGCCAAGCAGGTATCTGAGCCAAAGGCCTCTGTTCTTGTTCGATGTCATTTCTCGAACGTGGATGACTTTGCTGGCTCACAAAATTCGCCAACCTTGGTTTCTTTACATGAATTGGTTCGATCGCAACCACAGCTCTTTCCTGTCCCGAATCACAACACTAAACTCGCCCAAAAAATTGGAAACAAAGAGGAAAAGCACACATAAGAGGGCATGACATAACCTAACACCGACGCAAAGCAATTTCGAATTGATCTGTAGAACAAGATAGCACTGAAGAAGACGATTATTGAACGAACCTTTTACTACTCCTTCACATCCATTGACGCAAGTCCGGCGGCCAACATCACATCTCATTATCAGTCACATCTACAACCCCATCCCTCTCGCGTTCATAGACATATTTACGAAGCCAAGCTCTAGCAGTTCTTGTTAGTTAGATAAAGAGCTCAATCTGCTTCCAACCGTTCAATGCGAATTATCATCCCATCTTACACCTCAAGGCTAGGTCTACCTGCAAAAGCCTGCGTTCATACGCGACTATACCTAAGGCTTAGTATATCCGCTTCATACAGAAGCGCGTTGGCAATGGCAGCTGCTTATGAGGGTGGCTTCATTCTGTTAGTTGATAACAGTAGCGCTTGATCGCACGGTCCGAAAACCATACAACCATATCAGCATACATACGGCACATCACACGCGTCGCAAGCAAAAGACTTTAAAAATGGGTCATGAAGATCGTGAGTGATATTGCTCTTTGAACATTAACCCCGATGTCCACCTTCCAACCGTCCCACCAACCACCGCCATAACCCACCCAGCCATCTCAACTCCAACCTCCTACGTTGATACAGTAAAAGCCGTACCAGTCATTCAATGATGCACAAAGACAAAGAGAAAAAACGCCAATCCCCATTCGCGCTGTTTTCCAGCTGCGAAGGTATCCTCGTGGGGGGATGCATATGCAACGCAGAGAACTCCAAGTATAATAGCCAAACCCAAAACCCGCCAAGAGGGGGACAACCCAGTGCCCCAAGATATCATGGCCGTAACGTTCAGAAGCTCGTAATAACAGTGATGAAGAACAAAGGAAAAGGTACAAAGGAAACAAAGACAAAAACAGGCGACTCGTGATACAGTGAGTCGTTAAAGCATCAGAAGTGCTTTTTGCCCTTTTTCCGATCTCAAAACGCCAGATCGTGGAAATAGTGTTACAAGGGTGGTGATGTTGATGATGTCGAGGTACAACAGTATCGCAAGACATTCAGAAGATGGCTGCAGATGCACGTCGTAACCAAGACGGTGTTTGTGCGGAGTAAACGGAGCGGAGTTGAACAAGAAAACGATATTGGATGAGCGCTTAGCTCATGTCCATCATGTCTTCAAAGACACTGTCCTGGTGATCACCAGTGTAAGTGGCAAGGACTTCGTCGCTGGGCCCGAAGTTGCCCTCGTAGATAGTGGCACCAGCTCGGCGTCTTGACTCGACCCATCGGCAACCGTAACATTGGAGTACTTGCTCCGCAGTTGGTCGCATTTCGGGGTCTCGGTTCAGCATGGCGTAGACGACGTGGTCCATAGAGTTGGGGTCGTTGCGCTGCACCATGAATGAAGGCGCGCGAGCCAGCTCCTCCTCGGGGTTAGAGGCCGGCTTGACCATAATGGAGGCCATCGAGTCTTCAGCAGCATCCGACATGAGGAAGCCGTCCATGGAAGGCCTTGCCTGTTCAGAGACTGGGTCGCCATGGACGTCGCGACTGAGGGTGCTGCTGTCGGCGCTCCAAGTAAGGCTGGGGAGTACGCTCTCAAACTCGCCAGATCGTAGCTTTTGCCAGTAGTCGCCATTCTCGGGGATAACGCAATTGCCAGCAATTTCAGCGAGCATCATGCCAAGTGCAAAGACATCGGCAGGCTTGTCGAATCGGCCGGAGAGTTGCTCGGGTGCGAGATAATGACGGTCGCCTTCGCCATCGATACCAGCTGGAGCTGGCCACTGACTCGCTAGACCAAAGTCTGCGATCTTGAGTCCACCCTCAAAGTCGATGAGGATGTTGGCGGGCTTAAGGTCAAGATGAATATAGCCAGCGTCGTGAATGGCCTTGAGACCCTGCAATAGGATTAGCGGTGTGTTGCGAACAAAGACTATATTTAGACATACCATGGAAAGCTCGAGCAGGATCTTCCAGATGCGGAAGTCATCGAGACGGCTATTAAAGCCAACAGTGTCGAGGTATTTCCTCAAGTTACCGCCCTCACAATACTCAGTCTGGATGTATAGGTGCTGGTCAAACTCCCAGTGGGTTTTGATGTCCAACACATGCTCGTGGCCTTGAAGAGCGTAGAGGATATCGACCTCACGCATCTTCTTCTGGCGGTCGCCTGCACCAATGTACGGCTTCTTCGACTTCTTTACAACCCATACCTGGCTGCCAGCGGGTGACCTTAGCGGCGAGATCTTGACCGGCTGGCCCACACGGTAGACTGTAGAAAACTCGCCCTCTCCGCCATCGAGAGGCTTGATCTCGTGGAACCTTTCACTCAAGGATTCATCCACGTCGTTCTTTGTTAGGCCGATGGGAATTGCGCCTTGAACACTACCGAAGAAGCCGGAGTCACGTGGTGTTGTCGGTGTGGCAGGCGCGAAAGAGCCAAAGCTGCTGTTGAAAGGGAAAGATCCCCGTCTGTTGCCGGAGATTGATAGCTTGCTCGCGTCAAGGGGAGCGGAAGATTCGTGCGCGGGGGTGTGTGGTGATGGCGCGCCAAAGAGACTTCCAGCTGCTGTAGAATGTTTAGTGTTGCTCTCGCTATTCAGTGACTGAAGAGGTGTACGGGCAACCCGCCGCGAAAAAGACAGAGGGTGAGCCACAGCATTGGTTTGCCGCAACAGCCGACCTTGATTCGCGCTGAGAGCATGTGCAGAAGGGGACTTGTTAACCGTTGACTTGGACTCCTCGTCTTCTGACGAGCTGTCTTCATCCGGAAAATCAACTAGATCTGTATGAGATATGTACTTACTCGTCGGCCGACCGTCATTGTCGGGTACTGCAAATGTATCTTGGCCAATAGAAGGGCGCGAGCGGAACGTCTTACGGCGCAGGCTGCTCTCCTTGGAACGACGACTAGATCCATTACTGGGTTTGGTTGGGGTAGGTGGTGTGTCATCCGCACTCAATTGACTGTCACCCATCCGGTTCGCCGTCGGTGATTGTGTGTCTGGCTGGGCATCTTCGTCATTGTCTCCGTCGATACTTACAAAGCTGCCTCGGCGTTGCATGGTACTACCCATGCCACCGAAGATGCTTGGTCGCTTGCCGAATGAGTCTGTTGTGAACTTTGACACATTTGATACACTCGCACTGAATGGCGTGCTAGGCGTACCAAACTGATGCTGTGGTCGAGATTCATTGCCGAAGAGACTGCCACTCCTCTTGACCAAGGGTGTGTCAATGTTGACTGTGCGGTCTCCTGAAGCTGGAGGGAACGACTGGCGCTTTGATGGCGTGTCGGGCATGACATAGACGCCACCTGCTGCTGGCTCGTCGGCATTACGGTTCTTCTTGGACAAGAGGCCAGTAGAGAAGGCGACAGGTGCCGCCGGCGCGATCTTGAAAGGTGTGTCGAATGAGTCCTGCGACGATTGCTCACCATCTGGTGCAAATGGGCGTCCGATACCGATCGGTAGTGAGCGAGAGAAATGTGGGTTATCGGACATCGGAGGCGGGGGGAATGCAGGGCCACCCCATTGAACGGCTGGAGCTCGGGGAGGGGCCATTGGTGTGCCGTGTACGCTCGAGGAAGCAGATGCTGGTGTATGCGCATGTGATAGTGGATGAGGTTGTGCTCCACCACGAGGGAATGGTGTTGGCAAACCCATGCGCCCGGCGTCGAATGTGGACTTGCGGAAAGGCGTCTGCATGGGTGGGGTTTGTATCGATTGGTTCACGGTGCTATCTAGCGACATGCGGTTGCGCGTCTTGGAGGCAGCCGGTCCAGGCATAGCGAACTCACCGTCGTGGCTTGGCTTGCGCGGAGTGTTGGAGCGCTGCGACAGAGTCGACCTCCGCAATGAGGTTGTCCGACGGACGGGCGATGTCGCGCCAGAGATAGGTGAACTGTTGAAACAAAAGCCGTTGGTCATGTCGTTGAACGGGCGCGAGCTCTCATCAGCAGAGATGCGCGGTGCGGGGGTTGGGTCGAATATGCTCTCGAAGTCGTTTCCGAGGCTCGAGACGCCATGCAGACTCCGGCGCTTCGCCATAGGGCTGCTGCCGGGAGATCCGCTGAGATTCATAAGTCCATCGTTGCGCTTGAGTGGGCTTGACTTTGCGGGAGGCGCGGGCGACAATTCGGGGCGACGCGCAAACTCGAACTTGATGGGTTTGTCGTCTACTTCAAGACGCTTGTCCATGTCCATGGTGTCCGGGGACTCTGCGCTCGGTCGTCGCGCGGGGGTGTTTTCTTGGCCGGGTGAATGTCGCGTAATGAAGGGCGTCGCGTTGCCAACGTCGGTAGACTCGGCTAAGGCGCGTCGACGCGGGCTCTTGGAGTTGCTGTTGCGCGTGCGCGGTGATGACCGGAAGGGGCCTGAGCGTCGCAAGGAGAACTTCTTCTTGTTGGCTGGGGCGGCTTGCGCCAGTGGTGACTCAGGGAAATCCGCGAGAGGGCTTGTGACCTTGAGCGCCTTGGGAGAGAATGCGCGCGCAATGGCGAGGGGAGAGATGGGGGAGCGGGGCGTGTCGGAGTTGCGGAGTTGGAAACGCGACTGTTTTGATGGTGAGCGCGAGAGAGAGCGTCGGAGCTCCTGGAGATGGGAGAAGTGGGTGCTGTCGAGGCGATAGCTGTGGGGTCCGGTTGGTGAGGGAAAGTGCATGGTGCCACATTCGCGACTGGGCGAATATCCGTAATCCATGGTTCGCGTAATGAGAGCGTCTCAATGCAGACGTTTGCCCGTGATGGAGGCGTCTGAAGTGAGTCGGGGTGTTTTGGTATGAGACTGTGCAGGTGGCGGGCAGTAATGTCTCCCGTGACGTGTTGTCGTGTTTTAGGCAGGTGCAGAGGGCATGGAGATGTTTGCAGTCTTGAATCGATAGCTGTAGCGCGATGTTGGTGCTGGTGCTGGTGCTGTTGGTAGTGCGTGTTGGCGCTTGGGTGGTATGAATGTGTGCAATGTTGTCGGCAGGCGCGCGATGGCGTGGGGCGCGATGGTGACGATGTTGGCCAAGTTCCGTGATTCCACCTTCAACAAGCAACGGCCGAGGTCGTTAGGTGCTCCATACAAGGCCTGGTGATGGAGGGTCCTGGTGGAGAAAGGATGGCTGGAGGGTGGAGAGAGCGTGGTTGGTGTTGTCGGCGTGGCCTAGGGTGATTTGCTGTATCGTGTACTGGGGAAGCGAAGGCGCAATGCGCGCGTGTTTACCTCCGCACGGCAGGCAAGTATAGTCGGGAACACGGCAGGCGCGACAACAACTTGATGATGCAATGACGAGGGGAGAGTGAGAGCGATCGAGCGATGAGGAGACCCTTCTTGCGCTCGATAGCGATCGGCTGGGAATGCTGTGGTATATGGGAGAAGACGCGTTCTCGCAGGGTGCCTTGTGCCTTTTCGCCCGTGTGGCAGGAAGACACGGGGCCCGTGCCCCCAACCCACCCATTTACCTCGTAACGCCCTGCAGCGCGAAGCCCGTTAGCCCTGCCTACCAATAGAATGCAGACCACGAAGACAAAGTGAAGCAGTCATACAATGGTACGAAATGGTCTCTACGATTAATAGACACGTAACGCTCCACCTCTGCCAGACCGCTGCACTTGCAATGCAGTGCGAGGCGCTGCTGCGGAGCCTTTGCCACGTTGAAGTTTGCATGTTTACACTCCGTGTTTGTTGATCAACAACAACAACGCAAAAATCAAAACAACACGGAATCCTCGCCACCATCACACAACTCCCCAACCACAGTATCGGCACTATGGCGCTCGAACCACATGCCGATCCCATCTCCCAGGCTCTCTCCATGCCCAAATTAGCAAATCTTATCGTCTTCATGCCATCGGGTGGCCGAGTCACGCGAAATAGGGGCTCCAGCTTTGCACGTCCGCCTGCCACCAGTTCGGCGGCCCGCGTCTCAATCTTAGCTTTCCCCATTATGATTGACGAGTCTGCAGCTGGCCTGCAGCCTCCTATCGATTGTCTGCATCTTCGCCTATCTAGCTATCGATAGGCTTCGCGACTCGTGAAAAACGTCCTCTCCATATTCCTTTCCCTGCAGTAAGCTGTGATATGCCCACGCCATATTTCCCGGCGTCGTCATCGGCTACTTCTCAGCTGAACATGATTATTGCCCAAGACGCGTCTTCGCGTTGTTGACGCACAACTCAGCCGTACCACCGGATCCCCCTCTCGACGTTTCAACTTGTCCGATCGCACGGCTTCCTGCGATCGAGGGTTGTTCCAATGATGCTTCGCCTGCATTTAGCCATCCGTCCATCCCATGGCGCCGGGATCGAAGATGGGTGGTTACACATGACGTAGCCTCCTTGATCTCTCCCCCAGCTCTCGATGTCAGAGCCACTCCGTGAACGTAGAGCGGCTAAGCTATCGATATGATACACGCTAGAAGCTCACAAGGCTGCAGTCCCGGAGGCGGACCGTATGCCGCTCGATAGTCTTCTTCAAACAGCGTGCTCACGAGGCCTTGTTTGAGGCCAGACTTCGAGATGGTTGCATCAACTGACTACTAACTCTCCGGGAAGGTGCGGCTACAGATCGTACCTGCTTGATCGATCAAACGCAAAAGCACGTCGGCAGTCAAGCGCCCTCGAGCTGTCACGCGTGGAGATCATCGCGTCATGGGGAAAAAACAACGTTCTGATACCCCGAATCTGCCTCATGTGGCCGCTTCTGCGACCTCAATAATATTGGTACTAGAATTATCCCCGCTAGTCTACCGTCCAACGTCGGATACTGCAGGTACGCGCTTCCATCGCCATGTTTTCCTGTTTCATCATCGCCGTACCTGCTTTAGCCTATCGTGCGCTTCCATATTTCTCTACACCCATCCATCGTCACTATGATGGCACATTCCGACATCGGAAAGACCCGATCACTTTGCGACGAGCAGCAAGCTCCAAGAGTGTTGTCTAAGGCATGGACCCGAGTATTTCCGGATATGCAAGCGCTGCAGTTTTACCGGTCCCGAGCAGAAGCGACATTGCATCTAAAATGATCGATACGAGTTTGTTCTGAGTTCCAAATCAGGAACGCGCCATGAGCGCACGGCGACATATCGTGCAGCTACATGCACAGGTCAGCCTTAACCGCACTTGCAGCGGGCACCAGCCTCATGATACCCCAAGTTTGATGTTTCAACGCGTGTTTCAGAACACAACTTCGAATTTCCTAATATTGTCACGGCCATACGGCTTGTCGCCCAATCCAATCACTATGGTAACATTTGATGGATTGTTCGCCCAGTTCGGATTTCCATGGTAACTATTCCTAGATGTTTTACTAGGCTTGATCATATCGTGGGTAGATGATGTGGCTTTTCAACAGGAGAGTATTAGAGCCAACTTCATGACCGTGGTTATGGAAGTGAAGGCCAAAACGGGTAGAAGAATTGCGTGGAAACCCCGCACAATCAAGGTATTACCCAGGGTCTCAGCGATCAAAATCCACAAGGCGTGCACGCCAAGAAGAAAGAGATGGGGTTTCTGTCGGTTTTGGGTCGGATATTACTGCGCGATAGACGCCCAACACAGACAGCTGTCAAAAGTGACGAACATCCAGGGACCTCCCGTGACATCGCCTTAAAGATCCACAGGGTCCGGAGATGATCTGTTCCCACTGTTCATCCCGTCGCTAAGGTGATGCAAGATCTGCTGCCGTAGATGCCCAATGCTGCGCGTCTTCGTATTGCGCATATTGAGGCCACTAGGTGATCCTTGGATGCTATATCCGGGCATGACCGTGTGGGTCTGTTCCTCATTTCGATTGATTTGGGCAGAGTCAGGAGAATGACGAAATTTCTACACGAACTTCTTTCGTTGAGTCAGGTAAGAAGTACATTGACGATGCAAAAGCTTTTTGTTGTTGCGTTATAGGATGTAGCCTACGTCAACTCGGAACGTGATGCAGACAGGGACCGAGGGGTTGTTGCAGTGTCCATTTGACCTGTCGTGGCTAGATGAGAATTACAATCTTTCCATCTCTGTGATCGAAAGGGCTCTGTCATGTCAAGCCTTGATCGCATGCGGGGTACGCATGATGAATCGATACAATCATAGTGCCAGAGACACTACATCTACCAGATCTGGCAGCGATATGGAATAAGTGCTCAATATGTTTACAATGAATAGAGAAGAAAACCGATGTGGCATGAAGCATGAGTCCTAGAAGCCGGATGGAAAAACTTTGTTCCCGTGGCTTGCAGTCGATGCGAAGGCGGGGTGAGTCAAATCGAAAAGTTTGGCGGGGCATTGTATCTCGTCGCGCAGCCCACACGAGCAACACCCGAACATCGCAACAATGGCTGACGAACAACCCGCAACACAGCCACCGGCTGCCGAGGCCAAGGACTTGCACACTGACCCCATCACTGGCGAGAAGATCTCCAAGAGTGAACTGAAGCGTCGCCAGAAGCAGCGTGAGAAGGACGAGAAGAAGAAGGAGAAGGCGGCCGCGCTCCCGGTGCAAACCAAGAAGGAGAAGAAGGACGATGTCGAAGAATTGAACCCAAACGTACGTCTTCAACCCTGAAATTCCTGTCGATCCAATTACTCACAAACTACAGCAATACTTCGAAATCCGATCCAACAAGATTAACGCACTTCGTGCCTCTAAGCAACCGAACCCGTACCCGCACAAGTTCCACACCAACTACAAGCTCCCCGACTATGTTCGCGACTACTCGCACCTCAAGAAGGGAGAGACCGAGCCCGACAAGGAGATTCGCATTGGTCTCCGCGTCATGACACAGCGCTCTGCCTCCAACGCGCTGCACTTCTATGTTTGTACGTACACAGCACACAATAATGCCTTCAACGGCTAACAATCTACAGGCCAGGCTGAGGGTACCAAGATCCAGGTCATGTGTCAATTACAGGAAGCCAAGGCCGACGTACCTTTTGAGAAGCAGCATGAGAACATCCAGCGTGGAGACATCATCGGTGTCATCGGCTTCCCAGGTCGCACAAGTCCCAAGAAGGGTGGTGAAGGCGAGCTGAGTATCTTCGCGCGCGAAGTGATCCTCCTTACTCCCTGCCTGAGGATGTTGCCAACGGAGCACTTGTGAGTTCGGTCGTAGACTCAGGTGAACATAGTACTGATACTGTGATAGTGGTTTCAAGGACCAGGAGCAACGCCACCGCAACCGATTCCTCGATCTCATCATGAACGACTCAACACGCAACACGTTCATCACTCGCTCCAAGATCATCAAGGCCGTTCGCAAGTATCTCGATGAACGAGACTTCCTGGAAGTTCAGACACCTATGATGAACAAGATTGCTGGTGGTGCGACTGCACGACCCTTCAAGACATACCACAACGAACTCGACATGGAGCTTTACATGCGTATCGCGCCCGAGCTTTACCTCAAGGAGCTCGTAGTAGGAGGTCTTGAGAGGGTATACGAGATTGGCCGTCAATTCCGTAACGAGGGTATCGATCTCACCCACAACCCTGAGTTCACCACTTGCGAATTCTATATGGCCTACGCCGACTACAACGACGTCTTGAACATGACCGAAGAGCTCGTCAGTGAGTTAGTCAAGGAGGTCACTGGCAGCTACGAGACGGTCTACCATACCCAGGACGGCGAGATCTACAATGTCAACTGGGCAAGGCCATGGAGGCGAGTCGAAATGATACCCGCATTGGAAGAGGCTACTGGTGAGAAGTTCCCACCAGCGGACCAGCTACACACTGCCGAGACCAACGAGTTCCTCAAGAAGGTGCTCAAGAAGGTCAACGTCGACTGCTCAGAGCCTCGCACCAACTCAAGAATGATCGACAAGTTGGTTGGTGAGTTCATCGAGGAGACTGCTATTAACCCTACATTCATCATCGGTCACCCCGAGGTCATGTCACCACTCGCCAAATACCACCGCGATACCCCTGGTCTCTGCGAGCGTTTTGAGGCATTTGTGTGCAAGAAGGAGATCTGCAACGCCTACACTGAGTTGAACGATCCATTTGACCAACGTCTGCGATTCGTAAGTTCGAGGCAGGTACGTTGATAATATGAATACTTACGGTTATACAGGAAGAGCAAGCGAACCAGAAGGCTGCTGGTGATGACGAAGCACAACTCATTGACGAGACATTCTGTCAGTCGCTCGAGTACGGTCTGCCGCCCACTGGTGGTTGGGGTATGGGTATCGACCGTCTAGTCATGTTCTTGACAGACCACTACTCTATCAAGGAGGTGCTCACCTTCCCCTTCATGAAGGACATCGTTGAGGTCAAGAAGCCCGCCGCGGAGGTTGTCGACGTAACCCCCAAGCCCACTGAGGGCATTCGTAAGTACATAAAGCTTTGAAGTTGTCCACAGCTTGCTAATGTGATGCAGCACACAAGTAGATTCAAAGTAGCATTACCGGCGTATGGGATGGTTAGGACATGGGTACGGATCATGAGGCACGTTTCAAGAACGATTTAGCCAAGATAAATGAAGATGAAGACATGAACGACTCTGCAAGAACATATAAAGCTCTTTTTCTCTGAATCGTCCCGAATATCTTCACGGTCAACTTCAAACGCACACACTACCAGCGTGTTTATTCTGCAAGTGCCTTAAGAAAAGTCCGCGGTAGATTCCTTTGGAATACTCACTGGTGCGAAATACATCGTATCATTCTGGTGCCTCTTCGCCAATTCATAGATGGTTTACGTACCAGATTCGCGATCACATCATCTCTATGACACGATCTGCCGTCACCCATGGTGCTCTTAGACAAGACATCGCATTGTATGTATAAAATCGCGCTCTAAGCCAGTTACTGTACAATTCGAAGATATCGCGAGTTCATCTCCAATGAACGCTGGCGCAATCGCGTACTGAATAAAGATAATGGGCTTGAGGTTTCGGCTCCCCGCTCACGGACCATGACGTTTTATCCCCGAACGGCGGCGGACCGCACCATTGCCGCAACATTGTTGC